>R22__coassemble_28_pt1 | contig 156183 bp, 158 predicted proteins | sample R22__metabat2_high_PE_030 | metagenome-assembled genome bin R22
GCGTGATTGCCGTGGGTGCCGTCGACTATAACGACGTTGCGGCCTATTTCACCTGTGAGGGTCCCGTCACATGGCAAGACTCCGAGTTCGGCGACTATCCCTACAACCCCGGCATCGGCCTCATCCGTCCCGACGTGAGCGGTCCCGGCGTGGCCATCAAGTCGCTCAACTACCTCACCAACGACGGTTACACCAACATGGACGGCACCTCGATGGCGACGCCCTGCGTGGCTGGCATCATCGCCCTGATGCTCCAAAAGAACCCCGAGCTGACCCCCGCCGAGATTTGCCGCATTTTGGAAGAGACCTCCGTCAAGCTCACCGAGCACAAGAGCAACCTCACCGGCGTAGGCCGCGTGGATGCCTTGGCTGCCATCGAAGCCGTGCAGCCTTACGACGGCCTTGCGGAGAACGACGTCAAAGCCGCCATTTATCCCAACCCCAGTGCCGACGTTTTCACCATCCGTTGCGAAGGCATGAGACACATCGAAGTCTATTCCGTGGACGGCAAGTTGGTGAAAAGCCAGCCCACCACCGGCTCGCAATGCCAAATCAGCGGCTTGGAAAGTGGCGTTTATGTGGTGAAGGTCATGGCGGACAGCGGCACCGTGACGAAGAGGATTATGAAACTGTAGTTGGCCAAAACTCCCGACGTCGAATTGAGAGTTTCATGTTGAAATGCCCCATTTTCTTTTGTTTCACGTTATTTTCCGCCAATTCCAGCACCAAATAAGTTAGACTTAAATTCAAATCTATTATGAAGAAAAGTATCCTAACCCTTCTGGCACTGTGCCTTTGCATGATTGGCATAGCCCAAGCCACCATCGACCCATCGCTGCAACGCGAGATGAACCATCGTGGCAACGATGAGAAAATCAGCATCGGCATCATCATGCAGGAGCAAGGCAAGGCTGCGGACTTGCTCGCCGTAACCAACACCTTTGCCACCAACAAGGAGCGACGCGAATACGTCGTAAAAACGCTGAAGCAACAAGCCGAAGCCTCGCAATCCGACCTGCTCCGTCTTCTCGAAGAGATGCAACGCAATGGCATGGTCGATGTCATTCGTCCGCTTTGGATTGCCAATGCCATTGGCTGCGAAGCCAACACACAAGCCATCAACGACTTGGCACAACGCTCCGACATCAAGACCATTTATCATTGCGAAAACACAGTTCTTCCACCAACGACCAATAATGTTGCCGTGCAACCCAACGAAATCACACGCGGCATCGCCCAAAACATACTCATCATCAATGCTGACAAGGTTTGGGAATTGGGCTACACGGGCGAAGGCGTTGTCGTGGGTCATCTCGACACAGGCGCCAACTACAACCACCTCGACCTCCAAGGCCGCATGTGGGACGGTGGCGAGGAATTTCCGCACCACGGCTACGACGTATATGAGCAAAACAACGACCCGATGGACACTTGGGGCCACGGCACACACGTGGCAGGTACCATTTGTGGCACAGGAGCGGCAGGCACACAAACCGGGGCCGCGCCTGGAGCCACATTGATGGAGGTCAAGGTCTTCGCTGACGAGCCGGATGTGGAAAGCAACGAATTTATCCTTTGCGAAGGGATGCAGTTTGCCATGGAACATGGCGCACAGGTGCTCAACATGTCGTTGGGAATGTCGGGCGACAACCAACAATATCGCCGCATGATGCGTGAAGGCTGCGACAGCATGTTGGCAGCAGGTATCGTTGTGGTTTCCACTTCGGGCAACATGGGCCAGTTCCAAAGTTTCCTCCCAATACCTTACAACGCTGGCGCACCAGGCACTTGCCCCTCGCCATGGATCCATCCCGACCAGGCCGTCAATCCTGGTGGACTGAGCAGCGTCATCTGCGTTGGCTCTACGGAGAACAACGACCAAGTCAGTGCCTTCTCTTCGCGCGGGCCGACCACTTGGGCCGATATACCGGAATACGCCGACTACCCATACGTGGCTGGCGATGCCACGCAAATTGGCCTCATCAAGCCCGACGTGAGTGCCCCAGGAAGCAACATCGTTTCGTTGGACTGGACCAATATTGAAGGATATAAGGCCGACCTCGGCACCTCGTTTGCGGCCCCTGCCGTGACGGGCACCATCGCCTTGATGCTCTCCAAAAACCCTGACATCACGCCTGCACAAATCGACGAGATCCTTGAAACCACTGCCGTGAACCCTATCGGCTACAAGAATAATGACATCGGCTCAGGCCGCATTGATGCCTTGGCCGCCATTTTGGCCATGGATGGCTGTGGACCCGTTGCCAACCTCAATTATACGATTGAGAACGACATCGTTACCCTTACTTGGGAAGGCGATGCCGAGAGTTACCTCGTCTTTGTGGATGGCGAGGAAGTCGGCTCCACTGCCGAGCCCCGCTTCGACCTTGAACTTGAGGACGGCGACCACGAGTTGTGCGTTGCCCCATCGGATTGTCCTACCCAGAAATCATGCGTTTCGTTGGCATTCGTTGGCGTTGGCGAGAACAAGCTCCAAGCCAATGTGTATCCCAACCCAAGTGCAGGTGGTTTTACGGTAGAGTGCGAAGGCATGACTGAAGTCAACGTCTATGCCATGGACGGGAAGTTAGTCAAGCAAATCGCCACCGCCAACGGAACGTGCAGCATTGACGGGCTCAGCGAAGGCATTTACTTGCTGAAGATTGCAACGGAGAACGGAACACTGAACCATAGAATTGTGAAATACTGAGAACCATGAAGAAAACCATTTTTATGATTACGCTGGCTTTGGCTTGTATGTTTGCGCAAGCCCAAGTTATCGACCCGCTGTTGCAGGAAGAGATGAACCGCCGCACTGACAGCGAGATGATTGAAATCACCGTTTTGATGAAATCGCGCTGCGATAGGAACATGTTGAACCAACGCGCCTCGGCTTTGCCCACTCGCGCTGAGCGTAGGGCGTTTGTCGTCGACGAACTGAAGCACTTCACCGAAGTATCGCAACGCGACTTGAAATTGTCTCTTGCCGAAATGGAGCAACAAGGTGAAGTCACTGCACCGCGCACCCTTTGGATGTCGAACAGCCTTTATTTTTCGGCTACGAAAGAAACCATTTTGGCTTTGGCCAAGCGCGATGACATTGCCCACATCGGCTACAACATCGAGCGGAAATGGATTGGGGATGACGAGAAGTCTACATCAGCCAACGAAACCCGCGAAATCACACCCAACATATTGAAAGTCAATGCTGACAAAGTTTGGGAATTGGGCTATACGGGGAAAGATATCGTGGTTTCAATCATTGATGCAGGCGTCAACTACAACCATTTGGACTTGGCCGATCACCTTTGGGACGGCGGCGAGGCGTTTCCTCATCACGGCTACGATGTGCGCAACGACGATGATGACCCGATGGACGACATGGGACACGGCACACACTGTGCTGGTACCGTGGCTGGCGACGGAACGGCAGGCTCGCAAACCGGTGTGGCTCCCGATGCGCAAATCATGTGCATCAAGAGCGTGAATGCCGACGGAACAGGCGGCGCGGTGAAGTTGGCCGAAGGCATGGAATGGTCTGTGGAGTATGGCTGCGACATCATCAGCATGTCGATGGGCTTGGTGCATCCGAGCGTCACTGAAAGGGAGCTTTTCCGCCGCACCTGCGTTTCCATCTTGGACGCTGGCGTGTCGAGTTTCATTTGCGCTGGCAACGAAGGTTTTGCCCTGGACCAATACCCTATTCCCCAGAACGTGCGCATCCCCGGCAGCTGCCCTCCGCCTTATTTGGATCCCGACCAAATGGCCAATCCTGGCGAGTTGAGTAGCGCTATCGTGGTTGGGTCGGTCGACGACAACGACCAAGCCTCGTTCTTCACCGCCAACGGGCCATGCACATGGCAGGACACCGAGTATGGAGACTACGCTTACAACCCTGGCATCGGTCTTATCCGTCCCGACGTATGCGCTCCAGGCGAGAGCATCAAGTCGTTGAACTACACCTCTAACACGGGCTATAAGTCGATGACCGGCACCTCGCAGGCCACTCCTTGCGTGGCAGGCATCGCCGCCTTGATGCTGAGCAAGAACCCCGAGCTGTCGCCAGCCGACATCTGCCGCATTCTTGAAGAGACTTCCGTCAAGCTCACACCTACGAAAAGCAACCTCACAGGTTGTGGCCGTGTGGACGCCTTGGCCGCTGTCGATGCCGTGGAGGCCTATGATGGGTTGGATGAAGGCAACGTCAAAGCCAACATTTACCCGAATCCTACAAAGGATGTGGTGAATATCGAATGTGAAGGGATGACGAATGTCAAGGTCTTTTCGATGGATAGCAAGTTGGTGAAAGCTCTTGGCGTGAATGGGTCACAATGCAAAATCGACGATTTGGAGAGCGGAATATACCTCATTATGATCGAAACAGATAGAGGCGCCTCGCTGAAGAAAATTGTGAAGTTATAACTCAAAGTTTTTGTTTACTATCACGGTGCGTCTCAGTGTGAGGCGCACCGTGTTTTTTGCTGTTTTCAAATATTTTCCTACCTTTGCGGCAAATAACAAAAACGATCAACTATGTTCAAAGGTCATCCCAAAGGGCTTTACGCCCTCGCATTGGCCAACACGGGCGAGCGCTTTGGCTATTATACCATGTTGGCCATCTTTGTGCTTTTCCTGCAGGCCAAGTTCGGCTATAACGAGGCGCAGGCGGGCAACATTTACGGCATCTTCCTAGGATGCGTCTATTTCATGCCTCTCATCGGTGGTATGCTTGCCGACCGTTTCGGCTACGGCAAGATGGTGAAGTCGGGCATCGTGGTGATGTTCCTAGGTTACTTGCTGCTGGCGGTGCCTATGGCAACGACTACGGCAAAGGTCACCATGTTCTCCGCATTGGCACTCATCGCCATCGGCACAGGGCTTTTCAAGGGCAACCTGCAGGTGATGGTGGGCAACCTCTACGACGAAGCCAAATATAGCGCCTTCCGCGACAATGGTTTCAGCCTGTTCTACATGGCCATCAACATTGGCTCTATGTTCGCTCCCATGGCCGCCACCAAGGTGACGGATTTGTTCTTGGGTAAGGCGCGCTATAGCTATGTGCCACAGATTCCTTCGCTGGCGCACCAGTATTTGGACGGAACGATTTCTGCCGATGCCTTATCTACCTTTGAGGCTTTGGCTGTGCAGCAAGGCGGCAATGTCAACGACTTGGCTGGCTTTGCCAATAGTTATATCGATGCTCTGTCGGGTGCCTATAACTATGGCTTCGGCGTGGCTTGTATCTCGTTGATTCTCTCGATGGCTATCTATCTGAGCTGCCGCAAGTGGTTCAAGCATGCTGATGTCAACACCAAGCAGGCTAAGGCCATGGAAAGCACTACAGTGAATGTCACGGAACTCTCGAAGGAGCAGACGCGCGAGCGCATCACCGCTTTGGTGATGGTCTTCGCTGTAGTCATCTTCTTCTGGATGTCGTTCCAGCAAGCCGGCCTCTGCCTGACCTACTTTGCCCGCGACTACACGCAAAGCTCGGCAAGCGGCTTCACGCGATTTGGCTTCAATATCTGGTCACTGACGATGGTAGCCATCTCGATTTATACGATGTTTGGGGCTGCTCAGGCTACCAAGCCTTTAAATCGCGGCATCTTATGTGGTGTAACGGCGTTTTTGTGGATTATGGCGTGGACGTTCTATCACGTTATGCCCGACCCGATTAACATCCTGCCGCAGCAGTTCCAGCAGTTCAACCCCTTCTTCGTGGTTGCCCTGACGCCCGTCTCGATGGCAGTTTTTGGTGCTTTGGCAAAGAAAGGCAAGGAGCCTTCCTCGCCGCGCAAGATTGGTCTTGGAATGATTGTGGCTGCGTTGGGCTTCCTTATCTTGGTTGTCTGTTCCTTCCCCTTGGCCAGTCCAGCAGAGCTGAAGGCACAAGGTGGTGTGAGCAGCACTTTGGTTTCGCCCAATTGGCTCATCAGCACCTATTTCGTGCTGACTTTCGCCGAGCTGCTGCTGAGTCCCATCGGTATCTCCTTCGTTACGAAGGTGGCACCGCCCAAGTACAAGGGCATGATGATGGGCATGTGGTTCTGCGTGACCGCCATCGGCAATTACCTCACCAGCGTCATCGCCCGCATCTGGGGCACCGGTATGCCATTATGGATGGTGTGGGGCGTGCTCGTGGTGCTCTGTCTGCTCTCCGCCGTGTTCATCTTCTCGATCATGAAGCGACTGGAGCGGGCAACATCGGGTTGCTGATTTTGGAAACAAATCTGTCACAAATCTGAATGAAATCTTGTAGAGACGCAAATTGTTGCGTCTCTACGTTTTTTTCCTAATTTTGCAGCAAAATAATAGACTATGTCAAGAAACGAACAAGAGCTGAAAGGCGTCACGTTGTTGGGCAACCAAAACACGCAGTATAACTACGACTATACGCCCGAGGTGCTGGAGACGTTTGAGAACAAACATCCTGAGAACGAGTACCTTGTCACTTTGGATTGCCCCGAGTTTACCTCGCTGTGCCCCAAGACGGGCCAGCCCGACTTCGGTCACCTGATCATCAACTACATCCCGCGCACGCTGATGGTGGAGAGCAAGAGCCTGAAACTCTATCTCTTCAGCTTCCGCAACCACGGCGACTTCCACGAGGACTGCGTCAACATCATCATGAAGGACTTGGTCAAGCTGATGGATCCCAAGTATCTGGAGGTTATAGGCTTGTTCAATCCCCGTGGCGGCATCTCCATCAAGCCCTTCGCCAACTACGGTGATGCGGAGCATCAGGACATGGTAAAACAACGACTTCTTTGTCATTGCGAGCGGAGCGCGGCAATCTAGACAAAAAGCTATTACTCTGGATCGCTTCGTTCCTCGCGATGACGCGAAGCGACCACTGAACAACCGAATAACTGAACAACTGACAACTGAAATGAAGGACGCAGTAATCATCATCTCCGGAGGCATGGACTCGACGACCATGCTCTATGAGTTCAAGGACGAAATTGCTTTGGCCATCACTTTCGACTATGGCTCCACCCAAAATGGTCGTGAACGCGTGTGTGCCGTGACGCATTGTCAACGTCTTGGCATCAAACATATCATTGTCCCTTTGGAATTCATGCATCGCTATTTCAAGAGTGCCTTGCTGATGACCGCAGACGACATCCCTGAAGGCAACTACGATGACGAAAACATGAAGTCGACGGTGGTGCCTTTCCGTAATGGCATCATGTTGGCCATCGCCGCTGGCATTGCCGAGAGCAACGGCCTGAAGCGCGTGATGATTGCCAACCATGCCGGCGACCACAGCATCTATCCCGACTGCCGCCCAGGCTTTGTCAATGCCATGTCGGAGGCCATGTCGGAGGGAACGTATGAGAACATCAAAGTCTATGCGCCGTACACCCACTTAAGCAAGAAGGAAATCGCCGAGCATGGCAAGGCTATGGGTTTGGATTACACTGAGACCTATTCATGCTATAAAGGTGGTGAGAAGCACTGCGGCAAATGCGGTACTTGTCGCGAACGTCGCCAAGCCCTGAAAGATGCCGGCATCGAAGACCATACTGAATATGAATCATAAAGCTAAGGTCCCTGAGCCCGTCGAAGGGCCGACAGATAATGACGGCGTTTCGACAAGCTCAACGACCTGCTTCAACTGAACAACTAACAACTGATAACTGCCAACTGAATATGTATTACGTCAGAAAAACACTAGAAATATCCGCCTGCCATCAGCTTTACCTCGACTATGAGAGCAAATGCGAGAACCTGCATGGCCACAACTGGAAGATCAACGTGTATTGCCGTTGCGAGAAGCTCGACAGCAATGGCATGGTGTGCGACTTCACCGAGATCAAGCGATTGATTCATGGCAAGATTGACCATACCAACATCAATGAGGTGCTGGACTTCAATCCGACTGCCGAGAACTTGGCCAAGTGGATTGTGGATACCGTCCCGAACTGCTACCGCGCCGATGTGTGGGAGTCGCGCGACAACAAGGCTTCCTATATCAAGGACGACGCTCCGCAAAACTTTGATTAATTGACGCGGGACTGCGGGACTGCGAGTTGTTATCCCGAAGTCCCGAAGTCCCGAAGTCCCGAAGTCTATGTACAAAATAAACGAAATATTCTATTCCCTTCAAGGTGAAGGCTTCCATACAGGAACGCCAGCCGTCTTCGTGCGCATCAGTGGTTGCAACCTTCACTGTGCCTTTTGCGATACACAACACCAAGAAGGCGAGATGATGTCTTTGCAAGAGATTGTGGATAAGGTGAATAAATATCCCATCGCACCATTGATTGTGCTGACGGGCGGGGAACCATCCTTGTTTATTGATGAGGCATTTGTGGCGGAATTGAAACAAAAGACGAAAAAGAAAATCACCATCGAAACCAACGGAACGCGGCCTTTGCCCACCAATTTGGATTGGGTTACATTGTCGCCCAAAACTGCCTTTGAAGGCGGCGATTTAGAGCCTTGTGTTTTGAAGCAATGCGATGAGTTGAAAGTGGTCTATTTAGGTCAGGATCTGGCGCAATATGATGACATCGAAGCCAAGCATCGTTTTTTGCAGCCTTGTTTTTGTGAAGACGAAATGCTGTGCAAGGCAAACATGAAAGCTTGTGTCGAAGCCGTGATGCAGAATCCTGGCTGGCGGCTTTCCTTGCAAATTCACAGGATATTGAATATCAGATAGTTTACTTCCTCCTTTGGAAGTTTCTCCTTGGCTCGCTATAAACCAGAAATACAGCGGGCTTTTTGTTTAGATCGCCTTTGTAGCTTTTCCATTCCCCGATGCTTTGGCTGATGATGAGCTCATCATCGCAAGTGAGGTTGCAAGCCACACAAACTCTTGTAGCAGGGTGGAGGTTCTTGCAGAGGTCCTGCAGCATGGCGTTGTTGCGGAAAGGCGTCTCGATGAACAGTTCCGTCTCGTTGTTGGCCATCGAGCGGCGCTCCAAGTCCTTGATGGCGTTTTGCCTTTCGGGACTCTTGATGGGCAGATAGCCGTGGAAGGCGAAGGCTTGTCCGTTGAAGCCCGAGGCCATCAAAGCTAAAATCATCGCGTTAGGCCCGACCAAAGGAATGACTTGAATGCCAGCGGAGTGGGCCAAGTCTACCACCAACGCCCCTGGGTCGGCGACGCAAGGCGTGCCAGCTTCCGACATCAAGCCCATGTCCTCGCCTTGCAGGCAGGCGCCGAGGTGCTCTATCAGGTCGAGGTTACGGGCGTTGTGCTTGTCGAGTTCGATGAATTCGATGTCATCGATGGCGTTGTCCATACCAATGCGACTCAGTACGCGGCGGGAAGTGCGGGTGTTCTCCACCACAAAATGCTTCAGTCGTCTGACGATTTCGAGCGTTCCGGCAGGAATGACTTGTTCGGGTTTGGTGGCGCCAAGGAGGTTGGGCACCAGATAGAGTTTTCCGAAGTTGTTGGTCATAAGGGCAAGGGGCTTAGGTGGACTTATGCTTGCATGGCGATTTTTTTCTCGATGTCGGCAAACATGGCCTTAAACTGTTTGTCGGTCTCCAGACGGTCGGCGATGGTCTTGCAAGCATGATGCACCGTGGCATGGTCTTTCTTTCCGCATTGCTGTCCGATGGAGGCGAGGCTGGCGTTGGAGTATTTCTTGGAGAGGTACATGGCAATCTGTCGGGCCTGCACCACCTGATGCTTGCGGGTGTTGAGTGACATCTGCTCGGGTGAGATCTTGAAATAGTCGCACACGCTGTTGATGATGTATTCCACAGAGACTTCCTTGACCGTATTGCGCACAAAGCGGTCGATGATCTGCTGCGTCATCTCAATGGTGACGGCCTTCTTGTTGAGCAGCGACTGGGCCATGAGTGAGTTCATCACGCCTTCCAGCTCACGGATGTTGTTGCGCACGTTGCTGGCGATGTATTCCACCACTTCGTCGGGGAAACTGATGCCATTGTCGTGCAGCTTCTCTCGGATGATGGAGGTGCGTGTGGGCAGATCGGGTGACTGTAGGTCGGCGGTCAGGCCCCACTTAAAGCGCGACAACAGGCGGTCTTCCATGCCCTGCAGGTCGGACGGGAACTTGTCGCTGGTGATGATAATCTGCTTGTTGTTCTGCTGCAGGTGGTTGAAGATGTGGAAGAAGACATCCTGTGTGCCTGCCTTGCCCGAGAGGAACTGGATGTCGTCGACGATAAGCACGTCGATCATTTGGTAGAAGTTGATGAAGTCGGGGCGGTTGTTGTTCTTGTTGGCAGTCACATATTGTGTCGAGAGCTGTTCGGCTTGCACATAGAGGACTGTTTTCTCGGGATGCAGACGTTTCGTCTCCAAACCTATGGCATGGCAGAGGTGGGTCTTGCCCAAACCTGTGCCGCTATAGATGACCAAGGGGTTGAAAGCCGACTTGCCCGGGTCTTTGGCGACACGGAGGCCAGCTGAGCGGGCCAAGCGGTTGCATTCGCCTTCAATGAAGTTGTCGAAGGTATAGTTCTCGTTGAGCTGAGAGTCGATTTGCAACTTCTTTAGGCCAGGGATGACGAAGGGGTTGATGGGACCGTCAGAAAGCCGTTGTGGAGCGGGCTGCCCAATGGGATTCTTCGGGAAGTTACGGTTGGCACTGGGCACGGTGACGGTGCCTGCACTGTTGCTGCTGTCGACGACCACCTTGTAGTCCAGTTTGCCTTTCTCTCCCACGAAGCGTTTGATGACCATTTTCAGCAGGTCGATATAATGCTCCTCCAGATACTCCACAAAGAAATAGGTGGGCACCTGAATGGTGAGCGTGTTGTCGACCAGCGAGAGTGGGATGATGCGTTCGAACCATGTCTTATAGCCCTGCTCTGTGACGTTATCTTTGATCACAGACAGGCACTTATTCCATATTTCCACATGGTTGTTCGTCATCGAAAAAATGCTTTAATCAGTTGTTTATCAAACTACTTTTAGGGGTCGAAATACAGTCTCGAAATGCTCGTTTTCGGGCTTTTGTTGACCTTGCAAAGGTATACGATTAATTGTTTATAAAAAAATCGAAATGCTATTGATTTTCAATTTTCTTTTTGCAATATTACGAGATTTTCTCCTTTGAAGAAACAAGGATAATTGTAAATCTTTGATTTACATTGTTTTTAGATGTGTTATTTTTACCCCAAACAAATTACGAAATTTTTCCTCGATTTTTTGGGCGTCATTTTTCCTTGTTGAAAACTCAAGGTAGCAGTCCAATTCGAAGCGCGGATTTTGCTGCTCCAAATTTTCCTCTTTCATGATGCGCATCACCTCGTTCATCAATGGGTATTCAAATTCCAAACTGTAAAATTCATTTATGGTTTTTTCCACAACTTGCGCGTTGTCAAGGGCATCGCGTGCGGCAGTTTTGTATGCGTTGATGAGTCCAGAGGTGCCCAGTTTGATGCCACCAAAGTAGCGGGTAACGACGACGCACACGTTGGTGACATCCTTCGAGAGGATCTGGTTGAGGATGGGCTTGCCAGCGGTACCCGAAGGCTCTCCGTCGTCGCTCGAGCGGAAGGTCTTCTTGTCGGGACCGATCATGTAGGCATAGCAATGGTGCCGTGCGTCGAAGTATTTCTTCTTGATGTCAGTGATGGCGGCTTTGGCCTCGTCTTCGTTCATCACGGTGAAGGCTTCGGCGATGAATTTGCTGCCTTTCTCCTTGTAAAGGCCATCGCCACGTGTGGCTAACATATTATAGGTGTCGTCGTTCATGGCTTCATGGTGATAAGGATGACTGCGATGATGGCGATGGCCAGGCCTAGGTAGTTCTTCCAGGTGAGTTTTTCCTTGAAGAGCAGCCAACCCGTGAGGGCGGTGAGGCTGACCACGCCGATGTTATAGACAGGGAAGAGCACCACGTTGTCGAAGCAACGCATGGCGTGATAGACACAGAAGGTGGAGAAGAAATTGATGACGCCCAATCCGATGCCGCCGACGGCGCTTTTCCATTGCCATTTCGACTTGCCCCGGATGAGGTCGTAGGCCACCAGAATGATGCCGAACAGCAAGGCGATGAAGTAGATGAAGGCAATCATGAAACTCATGTCGGGAGCGGTGTTTTTCTGTTCGGTGAGTTTCATCAGAATGTCACCAGTGCCCGTCCCGAAAAAGATGAGAATGGGTAATAACCAATTGATTTTGTTGGATTTATCGTGTTGGCTTTTTCCGCCTATCACCAACGTCAAAGCCACCAGGGCCAACACGATGCCCATTGTAGCGACCCAATTCAGTTTCTCGCTGAAGAGCACCACACCCGCCAATGTGGGCAACACCACCGAGAGCTTGCTCGACAGCGAGGTCACCGTTACGCCCGAGCGTTGGGTGGAGGCCGTCATCAGCACGTAGGTGAAGATGAACCAGAAACCCGTAATGAGCGAGAGCCCGAACCAGGGCTCGTCGACCAGCTGCGTGGGAGTGTCGAATTGCTTGCACATGAGGAACCCCGTGCAGGTGGCGAAGACATAGTTCCACATCAGTGCCTGGTGGTTGTCCAGGTTGAAGCGCTCGAAGAGCCGCATGGCGACGAAGACGCCCGTGGAGCATAATATGGCAAGAATCAAATATATCATGTAGCTAGGTCCCTGAGCCTGTCGAAGGGCCGGTTAACGAATCGTTCTGCAAAAGTACTGTTTTTTGCGTATCTTTGCCCCATGATAGGTTTTAATTTGCAGAAAACGAAACGGCATTTCGCCGCCCTGTTGGCCGAAATATTTCCCCAACGCGAGGCAGAGCAGCTGATGCGCATCCTGTTGGAAGACCTCTTCGGCATCGATTGGAACCGGCAGCTGATGAACCCCGATTTGCGCATTGACGAGCATCAACATTATCAGTTGGGCGAGGCCGTCAAACGTTTGCTTTTGGGCGAGCCGGTACAATATGTGACGGGCATGGCCCGTTTTAACGACCTGTTATTAAAGGTGTCGCCTGCGGTGCTTATTCCCCGTCCCGAGACGGAAGAGCTTGTTCAGAAGATTTGTACCAGCAGCCTTCCATGTCATTCCTGCGAAGGCATGTGCGGGAGCCAGGAATCTATGGAAGGCGTCACAAAGAAGTTCCGCATCTGGGACATCGGCACAGGCTCAGGCTGCATCGCCATCGCCTTGGCCAAGTACTTTCCCCATGCCGAAGTCATTGCCTTCGATGTCTCAGAAGAAGCCCTGCAAATCGCCAGAGAGAACGCCGAAAGCAATGGTGCAAAAGTGACTTTCGTTCAAGATGATGTCATGAATCCCACATCCGACTATTTCAACCAGCCCGTGGATTTGGCGTTGAGCAATCCGCCCTACGTCTGCGACAGCGAGCGCGCCGCCATGGAAGCCAATGTTCTCGACTGGGAACCTGAAAATGCGCTATTCGTACCCGATGACGACCCACTTCGATTTTACCGCCAGATTTTGTCTTTGGCCCAAAACCAGTTGAATCCCAACGGCCAAGTTTGGTTCGAAATCAATGAACGAATGGGGGAGGAGATGCTGTCGCTTTGCCATGAGATAGGTTTCTCAAATGCCGAGGTTTTGGAGGATTTTGCTGGGAAACAAAGGTTTTGTCGGGCTAGTTTCTAAAAATTCCGTAATTTTGCAGCGCGATTCAGGCAGACTGTCGCGGGTCGGGAAAGCCGGCGCGAGGAAAGTCGGGACAGCACAGAGCACCATACTTCTTAACAGGAAGGTGCCCGCAAGGGCAACAGCAAGTGCCACAGAAACATACCGCCCTACGCCCTGAGCTTGTCGAAGGGTCGAAGGGTAAGGGTGAAAACGCGAGGTAAGAGCTCACGCATCGGGTGGCGACATTCCGATGAGGTAAACCTTATGGGCTGCAAGTCCAAGTATAGAGACAACGAGGCTTTCGGGCTTCAAGAGGGCTGCTCGTCCGCGTCTCAGGGTAGGGCGCTTGAGCCTGCGGGCGACCGCAGGTCTAGAGAAATGACAGTCGCCCCGCAAGGGGAACAGAATCCCGCTTATTCGTCTGGGTCGTAGCTAAACAAAGGGTCTCGCCGTCGGCGAGACCCTTTTGTTTTTAGTTATAGGCATGTACGCCACCCAAAAGCAAGTTCACGCCGAAATAGGTGATCAAAACGCTTAGGAAGGCAAGGATGCCGTAGATATGGAATAACAATGGCTTTTGGAATGATTTCCAAAGCTTCTTGTGAAGTGGCGCAGCATAGATGAGCAGCGTAATCAAAGCCCAAACCTCTTTCGGATCCCACGACCAGTAGTTGCCCCATGAGACATTGGCCCAGATGGCACCGATGAAAATACCAAAGGCAAGCAAAGCGACGGCAGGGTAGAGCATCGCCGTGCTTAGGCTTTTCAGCCGTTCCATACGGGCCAAGTCTTTCGGCTTGACAAGGGCGATGACGCCGACCACCAAGATGCCGAGCAGCAAGGCGTAGGCGGTCACAATCGTCGAGATATGGATGCTGAAGAAGGGTGAACGTAGCACGGGCAGCAAGGGATGGGTGAGCATCCTGATATAGAGAAACACCAGCAGAACGACAAGCACCCCTATCCACGACCAGGTGACAGCTCGGAAGGTCTTCCGTTGTTCAATAAGGATAGCCGCCAAAGCGACGAAGAGCAAAGCATAACCCGCGTATGTCACGCCTATGCCCCAGGGGTCGCGGGCGACATCGAGGATGGAGTTGCCCTGCTCGTCATAGTCGCTCTGATAGAAGCGGTAATGCTTGTGCCTCAAGATGTTGTTCATCGAGATGACAATGTCCTCTTGGGTTTCGCCATCGGTGAGTTGAAGGTAGCTCACATAGTCCTTCGGTTTGTTGCTGTTGGGGTATTTCTCTATCTCGAAGCGGTCCAAAGTGAGGCTGAAAGGCAGCGCTACCTTTGTGATATCGTCCTGCTCTTGGATGTAAAAATGACTGTTGGCTCGGTTGGGCTCGAGTTTCATCCTGCCGTGTTGACCTGTGAGCATAGTGAGCAAGGCGCCTAACAGGATGAATAGGATGGATAGATGCAGGGCGCAGACGGAGAGCCGTTTCCACAAGCGACATTTCACCATCATGATGACGATCATAATTGCCACCAAGGTCCACAGCCCTACGAACCACCATGCCGAATAGACATGGGCAAGGGCGAAGTCCGAGCCGTGCAGTTTCTCGACGATGGTGCCAGCGGCAAGGACGGCGATGAGTATGATGAGCAGCACTGATGTGATGTGACGAACGTATTTCATGGCAAAATATATTTAATTACGCTGCAAATGTCCGAAAAAAAACATTTGCTCAACCTCCCCATGTTTGGCGATTTTTGCGTGTTGTTGTCCTCATTAATAATGATGTAGGGCTGCCACGATGTGACAGCCCTACAGACCATGGTATAAACTGTAGAGACGCGGCGCGCCACGTCTCTACAATTGTTGGTTAAATTGCATCGATGAATTTCACCACGGCATCGCGGTCTTTCTTCGGCAGCTCACGGAATTTCTCCACTGTACGACGGGCATCGCTTTGGGCGTTGCCGTGCCACATGATGGCTTCGATGACGGTTTGTGCGCGGCAGTCGTGCAAGCGGTCGCTGCGACCGGTGCATCTGGCACTCAAGCCACGACCCCAGAGCGGGGTGGTGCGGCACCAACCTGTGCGGATGTCGTTCTCCATGTGGAGTTTGTGCTGGATGTAGTCGCTATAAGGCCAAATCTTTTGGTTGGGATAGCGGGGCAGACGGGCATCACCATCGGCGAAGAAACCAGTCGGGTCGGTGAACATGTCGTCGCCGGTCTTCCACGACGGACGGTGGCAGTAGGCACAGCCCATTTGGTTGAAGAGTTCCTTGCCGCGTTGCACCTCGGGATCGTCCATATTACGGGCGGCAGGAACAGCCAAGCCACGGTGCCACACCATGAAGTTGACATAGTCCTCGTCCTTCATCTCGGGAACTTTCAAGGATTCGGGAATTTGGTCGTTCATCATCAGGTAGTTGAAGATGTCGGTCTCCACATCACCTGTGAGGTTGTACTGCGGGAAGTAGTTGTAGAATTCAGCTTGCACGTCGGGGTCTTGCGAAGCCTTGGTGGCATAAGCGGCGGTCATATAGTGACTCATCTTGGTGCGGTGCGTCACATTGGTGATGTTCCAGATGGCGTTGGCGCCGGGGGCATCCTGCAGGGGACCACGCGTGAGGGCGTAGGTGTACTTCTTGGGGTGGGTTGTGTTGCCGTAATAACCCGTCGGGGCGAAGTCGGAGCCAGCCCACATGGCGGGATTGAGGCCGTTCGGCATATAGCCGTCATTGTATTCCTTTTGGTACTGTGCTCTCAGCGAGTCATCGGGGATGGCATCGATCAAGCCAGTGCCGTATATACCGATGGTCGATTCGAGACGGCAGACGAAGTCGCTGTAGGGGATGGGCTGACCACCCACCTCGAGGGGCGCATAGAAAGCCTCCTCGGGGATGTAGACCTCAGGATAGGTAAGGTTGTAGGTCTCGCCGTCGGGGAATTGGTTGCCCCACTCGTCGGTGTAGCTCAGCCAGTTGATTTGAATTTGGGTCTCGTCCAAAGGAGCCTTGAAGGGCGCGACGGCCTTGGTTTGAGGCATGCCTGTATACGAACTCAGATAAGTGTCATTCTTGTCAGTAAAGACGAGCAGGTAGCCATTGCCCCAGTCGTCGGCGCGATAGCGGTCCATTCGCATGCCGTGACCATAGCCAGGATGGCAAGCGATGCAGCTGCTGCGGATGTAAAGAGGTCCGAGGCCGTTGAAAGGCTCGTTGTTTTGCGTGTAGGTACGCTCAAAGAAGTACTCGCCATATTTGAACGCAGTGGTCAAGCCGGCTTGTTCGACGGCGGGGGTGGGGTCTTCATAGGCGGATTGGGAAGTGTTGAAGGTTGTGCCCAGTTCGCCACCGGCGTAGGTCTCTTCGCTGATGACCTCGGGGATGGGGTCCTTCGGATTACAGGCGGCCAAAGCCATGAGGCCTGCAAGGGCATAGATGCTTAAATGTTTGTAGTTCATCATGATATTTGGGTTTTGTGTTGTTGCTTTTGAACATGTTTACACTAGACCAAGAATCCCTAACAGACGCCTTTTGCCCTCATTGCGGGCTTGACCCGCAATCTCCTGAACGGAAGGATGTCGTCTTCGCGCTCAGGAGATGGCGGATCCTTGTCCGCTATGAGGGCAATCGCTCTATCGTGTGTTTCTCGGTTTCATTTGTGTCGTTATTATTTCCTGTCAATCTTTCCAAACTCAGCCTTTACTTCGGCCATCACGTCTGAGAGTTCTTGGCAGGCTTCCATGGCCTCACCGGCGCTGGCATCAGCATAGAACTGCACGAAAGGCGCCTTCATGGCTTGGATCTTCGTCATGGCGTTTTCGATAGCATTCATGGCCTTCGTGTCGAGTTCCTTGTTGTTGTCTTGGATGTAGGCATGCAGCGAGAGGACTTCGTCTCTTTGGCTTTCCATGCCACCCATGTAGGCGTTCTTGATGCTGGTGATGTTGTCGTAGAAGTCGGTGATGGACTTCTGGCTGTAGGGCGACTCCACATAGGTCACATCTTCACCCGTGTGGCACTTGCCGATCTTGGAGGTACCCACCTCGTCGGCGATGTCGATGCAGCCATCGGCGATGGCTTCGAGGGCGTTGGTGAAGGTGGCGAAGGTGCTACCAGCTTGACCGGCTTGGAGCATGTTCTCACCGTAGGTGTTGTCACCTCCGTTGACGGTGGTGTTGAACTCCAGTTCTTCCATCAGGTCTTTGTGGGCTTGCGGTGCGTTGGTGTTCCAGCTTACTTCGAGTTGGAAGCAGCGGTTGCGCAGGTCACGCGACACGGCGACGATGTAGGTCATCATGTCGTCGGTGATTTCATTCACATTGCGGGGTTGACCTTCACGGAAGAGGATGAACTCGATGCCGTGGAAGCCGAGCAGGGCGTTGCCAAGCTGTTCACCTGCCACCATGCCGTCTTCATCATTGGCGAGAGCGGCAATCATGTTGGGACTGGCCATCAGATTGTTGAAAGCGTCTTCGTCGAGCGGCCATGAGTCGATGTGCGGGTCGATGCCGAAGTCGGAGGCGGCGCCAAAGAGGAAGGCCTCGCTCATTTCCCACCACTTGCGGGCTTCGAGGAAGGTAACTGTGGCAGCATTCACGTTGGCTTGGGTCTTGTTGGCCTTCAAGGCTTCGAGGTTCTCCACCAAAGCGTCTGTCTTTTCAGCTAAGCTGGCGTATGTGGGATACACCGTGTGGTTGAGGTACTGTTTCACGATGGCCTCTTTCGTGGCCTTGTTGGCTTCCTCAGTGTTGTCTTGAGGATCTTTGCAGGAGCTGAAGTTCACTGCGAGCAGGAGGGATGCAGCGACTATGGCTGCGGATTTGAATAAATGCTTCATTTGATTATAGTTTTAAAGTTGTTTCTTGCTTTATTGAGTTTCCCCTTCGGGGAATGGAGTGTTTTTTGTGTGTTAAACTGCGGCGGCCTCAAACGTTTACTGACTTGAAAAGCCTCAAGCCGCCGCAATATGCAAATAGGTTCCACTCCATTCCCGAAGGGAATCTCTTATTTATCTCGTGAAAAACCCACTATAAGCTACCCCTAAGCTGAACATCGGCTCGTCGTTGTACTGCTCTTTCAGGAAACGCTTGGCATATTCCGCCTTGATGACGACTTGCTTGATGGGGTAGTAGTTCACGCCGAGGGTCATCACATGGCGGTCGGTCCATTGGTAGTCGGTGAGGGCGTTGGCGGTGGGGATATAGGTGTCGTAGTAATCGTAGCGGCCAAAGAGGTAGAGCTTTTGATCACCGGTGTTGTGCATGGGATGCATGATATCATAGGCGACTTCACCACCATAGGCGATGGCTTTCTCTCCAACCAAGGAACGAGGATAGGGCGAGAAGCTTTGGTGGTTCTGGTTCTTGTTCCACGACGAGATGAGATTGGCGTCGCCGAGGTAACCATAGTCGAAGTTGCCGCGCACCACGAGGCCGTGGCCTTTGTAGTCGAACTCGGCCGTGCCGATGACGACGGTGCCTTTCACATCTTTGTATTGGCTGGTCTCGCTGAACTCGTTGGTGACGATGTCATTATTAAAGGTGTTGCCGATGTAACCGCTCACGCCGAGATGTAGGTTTTTGATGCTGTAGTTGTCGATGCGCAAAGCACCTGCCAGGTTGTTGGCCACGCGGAACTCGTAGCCCGAAGCGGAGCCGTTCTTCACCCAGTTGGCGTTGTTGAACATGTTGGAGTTCAAAGCGGGGATGACCATGGCCTCATAGCGCCAGTCACCGAGCTTGCCCCACAGGCTGATGCCCGTCTCGTGCCAGGTGCAAGGCAGGATGTTGAACTCGCCTTCGGGACGGTAGCAGGTGAAGAACTCGGTGGGCAGGTGGGCGTTGTTGGTCTGACCGACGGGCACCACGATGTGACCCATACGGATGTTGAAGCCCTTGCCGAACGACTTCTGGATCCAGAACTGCTCGAGTGCCACCTCGCCGCCGCGTTCGATCTCGTGTTCGAATTCGCCGGTCTCTTCGGCTTCAATCTCTACGGCTACTTCGCTGCCGCCGTGCTCAAACTCAATCTCTGAGCCCATGCTCCAGCCTTTACCGAAGTCATAGCCCAGGTTGATGACCACATGGGGCAGGTCGATGCGACCATGACCTTTGGCGTCGCGGTAACGCTCGGCATGAGAGTAGCGAAACATGTTGTCGCTATAGAAGTTGCGGGTATAGACGGCCTCGCCGTAACCGCCAATGGTCAAGCGAGGTTTCGTTGTGATGGAATCTTGGGCCTGCAAAGAGCTGACACACAATGTCAAAGCTAATGCGGCGCATTTTGCTATCGTTTTCAGTTTCATAGTGTACACTATTATTCAATTACGACGGCAAAATTCCCGTTTTTGTCCTCGCAGTCCAATCCCCACTAATGGGGATTTTCGAAAACAAGGACTAATTATTAATGAGGATGGTGGTTCAGACTCTTGTTGGATGGCAGAATCTATCTGCTCATCCAAAGAAATAGCCGTTCGGCTAGGCCGAAATAGTACACTTTTTTTTTGGCAAACCATTACGGTGCTTATTTCGTCATGGCCTTTACCTCGTCGCGGTGCTCATAGAGGGTACAACCGCCAGTGTGTTCCCAGCCAAGGGCGCGTGCATCGCGTATTTTACGGAAAAGGGGAGAGGCTAATGCGTCGCGTAGTCCGGTCTTCGCCACGTTGCGGTCGCTGAAGGGTGAGAAAGGGCAAGGCTCAGCGCTGCCATCGGGTCCGATGTGGAAGAAACCTCGCCCGGCAGCAAGACAACCGTCAAGGGCTTTCTCGTCGCCAGGGAAGCTCAGGAAAATTAGCTCTTTAAACTGTTCGCGACGTGCTTCCAGAATTTGTTCCATCTCGGCTACGTGTTCGTCGCGGAAAGCCAGATGCTCGGTGCTTTCATCGAAAGGCACGTATTCAACAAAGAATACGAGTCGGCAACCTAGCGAGACCAAGTGCGATAGGAAATCCTCAGAGGTCACCTCTCTGAAATTCTCGGTGGTGACGGTGATGCTGGTGCCGAAGAAGAGTTTCTCTTTCTGCAGCATCTCCATCGAGAGCAACGCCCGTTGGAATACGCCTTTCCCGCGCCGGTCGTCGGTTGCCGACAGCTCGCCCTCGAGGCTGATGACAGGGATCATGTTGAGGTGGTGCTTGAAGAAATCGGTGTAGAGCGTTCCGATGAGGGTGCCGTTGGTGAAGACAGGGAAGATGATGTCTTCAATGGCGGCGGCACTTTCCAACAAGTCGCGCTGCATGAGGGGTTCGCCTCCTGCAAGGAGACAGAAACTGACGCCAAGTTCGGCAGCTTCGTTGAAGATGGCGCTCCATTGGTCGGGCGTTAGAGTCGCTTTGGTGGAGGTGTCGCCAGCGATGCCGTTTTTACGGGCGTAGCAGCCTTTGCACTGCAGGTTGCAAGTGGTGGCAATGCTGGCGATGAGGAACGGCGGCACCTCGAGTCCCTCTTTTTCGAGACACACTTTGCGCCGCCGTTCGGCTTTGCCCATCATGCGTTGCATCCGGGTCATAAAACGCGCTTCGCGCGGATTGTTCAGCACGTTCAAATAGGCCTGAGCCATGATGTTGCGGATGCTCTCCGCAAGATAGGAGCTAAGATTCATCGTTTCATTTGTTGTTGCTGCATCATTTGGCCGGTTCCCACTTGCAGCGGACGGGCGACACGATGGCGCCTTCCTTCTTCAGGGCGTCGAAAGCCTTGTCGACCACTTTGCGGTCGAGGCCGGTGACTTCAGCGATTTTTCCCGCGTTGACGGGGGCGCCAATCTCGCGCATGGCTTTCAATACTTGTTCTTTTGCTTCCATTGCATTTGGTTTTTTGATGGTTGTTTTTATTTCAGCATAGCTTCAATATCAGCCTCCATTTCTTCGGGTTTGGCAACAGGAGCAAAACGCTTGATGAGGCTGCCGTCCTTGGAGATGAGGAACTTGGTGAAGTTCCAGCGCACGCCACCTTCTTCACGACCTTCGGATTTGCTCAGGCCATCAACCAATTTCATCGTGGCTTTGTCTTTCAGTCCGTGGACTTCTTCGGTCGGTACTTGCTGCGTCAGATACTTGAAAATCGGGTGGGCATTCTCGCCGAAGACGTCGATTTTCTTCATCAGCGGGAAGGTCACGCCGTGGTTGAGGCGGCAGAACTCGGCGATTTCCTCGTCGGAGCCTGGCTCTTGGTGCTTGAACTGGTCGCAGGGGAAACCGAGGATTACCAGACCTTGGTCTTGGTATTTCTTGTAGAGGGCTTCCAAACCGTCGTATTGGGGAGTGAAACCGCACTTCGAGGCGGTGTTGACAATCATGAGAACTTTGCCTTTGTATTGCGACATGTCCACTTCTTCACCCTTGTTGTTTAGGGCCTTAAAGTCATAAATCGTAGCCATTTCTTTAGTGTTTTGTGCGCAATTACATTTGTTTGATAAGCCAGTTCTGGTAGCCGATTTTCTCGATGAGGTCGAGTTGGGTCTCGCTCCAGTACATGTCTTCCTCTTCGTCCTTGAGGTATTCCTTCATGATGTCGAAGGTGGTGATGTCTTCGCAGATTTCGTTCATGCACTTGCGAAGGAGTTCGATGCCGTCAACGGAGACTTGATGGTCAAATTTGATGTATTCGCAAGGATCGTTGATGAGCTTGCTTTCGGGACGCATTTCGTGCTTCAGCTCACCGCCAAGGTCGAGGAGACGGCCGATGAACTTGTCGACCCAGCCCATTTCCTCGTCGTGATGGCCCATGTATTTGGCACCGAGTTTCTCAAAGCCTTGGTCGGCGAAGACCTTACCTTGCAGTTTGTGGCCGAAAGCCTGATTGGAGAGGTTGGTTACGAAAAACTGTAACGCGTTGATTGATTTTTGCTTATCCATAACTTTATTGAATTGATAATTGATAGTTGATAATTGATAATTATTGAATTGAATTTTTTAATCCTTGGATGAGTTTGTCGAGGGTGGGGATCATCTGCGAGATTTCTTCCACCGAGCCTTCATTCTTGATGATGTCGGCGCTGAGACACTCGGGAATGTGCTTGGCCTGTTCGCGCATTTCGATGCCTTTTTTCGTCAAGGAGACGATGCGTTGGCGGGTGTCTTCCTTGCCTTTGGTGCGTTTGACCAATCCCGCTTTTTCCATGCGTTGCAAGAGTGGTGTGACGGTGTTGGTCTCCAAAAACAGCTTGTGTGCGATGTCGTTCACCGGCTGCTTGTCCTGCTCCCACAACACTAATAATACAAGGTATTGCGGGTAGGTGATGCCAAGTGGGTCAAGATAAGGATGATAAGCCCCCATTGTGAGTCGCGCCGCCGTGTAAAGCCGGAAGCAAAGTTGATTGTCCAATTTGAGTTGTTCGTATTTCATCTCACTTATTTATGTCGTTCACGATGCAAAAGTACACATTATTTTTTATATCGCAAGCGATATTTTTGATTTTTTTTCAAGAAAATAGAAAAATTGTATCTTTGCGACTTGTAAATGAATGCATTATGACACTACAAGAAGCTATCGTTGCCCGCCACTCGGTGAGGCAATACTTGGAAAAACCTATAGAATCGGAAAAGGTCGCGCAGTTGCAGGCCTTGATTGACGAATGCAACAAGGATGGTCAACTGCACCTCCAATTGGTTACTAACGAGCCGAAAGCCTTTGCCAGCGGCATGGCAAAATATGGCGGTTTTAAAGGGGTAAGCAACTACATCGCTGTTGTTGGACCCAAAGGTGAAGATGTGAAACTGGGTTACTATGGCGAGAAAGTGGTACTATTGGCCCAGACCCTCGGCATGAACACCTGCTGGGTGGGCTTGTCTTACAAGAAGCAGCCCGAACAATACCAAGTGCTTGACGGTGAGTCGTTAGTGGCTGTCATCGCGTTGGGTTATGGTGTCAACCAAGGCAATGCCCATCCACAAAAGAAAGGCATCGAGCATTTCTGCCGCGTCGAAGGGGAAATGCCTGAATGGTTCCGTCGGGGCATGGAAACTGCACTGTTGGCACCCACGGCTGTCAACCAGCAGAAGTTCGAGTTCATTCTGCACGATGGCAGCCGCGTGGAAGCCAAGGCGAAGTTCTCGTTCATCGGCTATGCTGCCCTCGACCTCGGCATCGCCAAGTGCCATTTCGAGATTGGGGCAGGAGAGGAGAACTTTAGCTGGGCGTAAAGGTCACTTTCTTTTCCTTATTTAATTAATCAGCCAGGACACACCGCCGCTGACAATATGATGCTTCCCTAGGTTTTGGAAGTCGAGGTCGGCGGCGAGGTCGAGTTGTACGCGGCGCGACACCAGCCAGGTGAGTCCGAATTCCGTCAGGTATTGGTTGCCTTCATCGGGATGGAGGTGGTTGTAGGTCTCCACAAAGGTGCCGATCTGGTCAGTGATATCGAAATACAATCCTAACCCCAGGAAGGTGGTGGGAGTGGCTGTCTCACCATCCCATTCCGCGCCAACGTTATAGCCGATGCAAAACCAGTCGTTCACGCTATGTTCAAACAAGAGGTGCAATGACGGTGTGAGATGTTGTGGAAGCAGTTCCTTCGTCCCGACATGCGGCGACTTCAATTCGGCCAACAGCGCCACGGAGGGCAAGAGGCCTGTGCCTTCATAGAAGCGAGCCTTCATCCCCACGCTAAGCGGAGCTACACCAAATGTTGGCTCCATGGCTTGACCTTCGTTGAACATCAGTAAATCAGTCCCTACGCGAATCTCGGCATTCTCGAAAAGGCCGAACCTGAGCAAGGTGTTGTTGAGGGTAAAGGTGTGTGGCCCGTCGGTCGTCGATTCATATCCCACACCTGTCTCCCATTGGAGTTTGTAGCGGGGCATCACGTCAGTGCCAGTCAGGGCGCCAGGTCGGTCAGCGGAGATGGTGGGAAGTTCGTCTTGCGCTTGACAGAGGCCGCAAAGAAGGACAAAAGCGACCAATAATAGTTGTTTGGTTGTTCTCATGAGTTGGATTGGTTAATTAGTTCTGCAAAAGTATAAAAAAAGTGCGAGATGGATTGTGCCATCTCGCACCATAAAACTAACTCAAAATTCATTCTAAAAATGTATGACAAAAATCTGCTGCAAAGTAACAACGGTTCCGAAGACTATGAAATCCCCATTGATGGGTATTTTGCCTCGATAAAAATCCCAACATTCGGCGATTCGTTGGTAACGTGGATTTTTACTACTTTTGCCCCATAAAATAGCAATCATCATGGCCAAAAAGAAAACCCCTTTCTCAAAAGACTCCAAGTTTGCCGAGCTGATGACTGACGACCGCAGGCTCTTGCAACTGCTGCCCCGTTTCGGTATCGGACTGGGCTTTGGCGACCGCAGCGTGGACCAAGTTTGCCGGATGAACCAGGTCAATGCCGACCTGTTCCTTTTGATTTGCGAGATATACTCGGACGGCGGCTTCAGGCCTGCAAAACATGAGCTTCAGCTCATTGATATGAGCGACCTGCTTTCTTATCTGAAGGCCTCGCACCAGTATTATCTGGAAGAGCGTTTCCCGCACGTTGAGGAACACTTGCAACGTATCATCAATGCTTGCGGACAGAAATATGGCCCGATGTTGAGCCACTTCTATAGCGAATACAAGCAGGAGGTGATGCGACATATCAAATACTACGAGGAAGAGGTGGTATTCCCATATGTTGAGGCCTTGCTCAGCGGACAGCGCACCGATTCCTATAAGATTGACGAGTTCGAACATAACCACACCAATATCCAGGATGTGCTTGATGACATGATGAACATCCTGCTTAAATACTTGCCTGGCGACATCCTGCCTAAGGAGCGCATCGAAATCTCGTATGACATCATGGAACTGAGCGACGACTTGAACCGCCATTCCCTCATCGAGGAGCGCATTCTCATCCCTTGTGTTGAATCCCTTGAAAACACACAGCTATGAGTAATCGTGTCATCATTTGTGAAGCCTCGGAGATCATCTCCATCGGATTGGCCGAAATCATCGATAGTATGGCGCAGTTCGATGTGGTGATGCACCTCGACAGCCCTGAGCATCTCTCTGAAAAGATTGTAGCCACCGATGCCAACCTGCTGATCATTAATCCTTTGTTGTTAGGCTATCAAAACCGTGACTTCCTTGCCCAATTAGGGAAGGAGCATCCCAACATGACGCTTGTTGCGTTGGCCGACGCCTATCTTGACCATTCCATGCTGGCACCTTACAGTGGGGTGATCGAAATCAACGACACAAGGTCGAAGGTTATCAGCAAGATGAACGAGTTCGCACAAAGCGAGGCCACGAAGAGCAATGACGACGTGGAACTCTCGAAACGTGAGACCGATGTGTTGGTGGCCGTCGCCAAGGGTATGATGAACAAGGAGATCGCCGACCAGATGAACATCTCTATCCACACGGTCATCTCGCATCGCAAGAACATCACCCGAAAGACAGGTATCAAGTCGGTGTCGGGCCTTACTGTTTATGCCTTGCTGAACAATCTGATTGACGAGAAGGACCTAATCTAAAATAAAACTCCGCCAATATGCCGGTTGTGTAGCCGATGCATTGGCGGAGTGTTTATTTAATGGAGCAATCTTAATTATTCATCAGCCTGCTCTCGCCCCAAGTGTATTGCGGATAGGCGTTCTTGAGGTCGTTGGCCGAGCCTTTCACGTCGCTGCCGCCGCTGGTGGCAAACACGTTGAGGGTCTTGCCGCTGAGGTCGTGGGCTTCGATGAAGGTGTTGACGATGGTCGGGGCGGTGTACCACCACACGGGGAAGCCGATCCACACCACATCATAGTCGGCGATGTTCTCGCAACGGCCTTGGATGGCGGGACGAGTGGTCTTGTCCTGCATCTCGATGGTCGAGCGTGAGGTCTTGTCGCGCCAGTCGAGGTCGGCATCGGTGTAGGGTTGTTCGGGGGTGATTTCATAGAGGTCGGCGTTGAATTCTTCCGCCAATTTTTGGGCAGCGGCCTTGGTGGTTCCTGTGGCCGAGAAGTAAACAATCAAAGTCTTCATTTCCTTGTTCTCCTGTGTTTCGGTGGTTTGTGTTGTTTCTTTGTTTTCTTTCTTATTGTTGTTTTGTGCGCAGCCAGCTAGTATCATGCAGCAGGCGGCAATAATCAAGGTAATGCGTTTCATGATAATATGGTTTTATGACATGTTAACGATGCAAAATTAGAAAATTCTGTTGTTTGATGCAAATGCAATATTCATATATGTTTTCACGTGTGCCCTAGAACATACGGCCTGTTTTTTTGAGTAAACGCTTTACTTGGCGGTATCGTTTATTCAACCAATTGTCAATCATCAGTTCCTCCATTTCTGGCGTGTTCAAGTTCACATTCTTGCGCCTCTTTGCAAGAGAGAACCTGAGATAAGCCCCAATATGGCGCCGTTTCTTTTCATGGTAGATCTTGTCGAACGGAATAAGCACCGCGGAATCCTCTATGTTGTCCATCAAAGTGTTGACTGCCGTCCCGAACATTATCATATGGGAAGTGATGGAGATATACGCAGTGAAATTTGGAGGAATATGCACGTTCCTCATTTTAGCCGCAGCTCTCAGCTCTTTGTAGTCATCCATCGGATCCTCCTTGTTTAAGACCAAATTCATCAACTCGGGATCGGAATTCGGCATGAGCGCCTGGTCGTCCCATGGACGGACAAGTTCGTCTTTGTCGCCGAAATGCTTCCATAGAAAATGATAGATCAAGTCTCTGGTGATATGGTCGTATGAAGGATAAACGGTTATCTTTCCAAAGTAATAGAGCAGGTTAGGGTTCTTCATGATAATGGCCACAAGACCGTCCCACAAATTGTCCAAGGCAAAGATGGACTTTGCGCCATTCTTCGAACTCTGATATTCAGGAGCCACGAAATTGCGGCCAAGCTCTATGACATGTGGCAGATAGTCGTCGATAAACCTCTGGGAGAAACGGAACTGATGGGAACTTGCCAAGACCGGTTGACCTTTCTCGTCAATAACGGCATCTGAGCCAAAGATGAAACGGTATCCACCAATGATGGCTTCGTTGTCGGGATCCCACACAATCAGTTGCTTGTATGAGTTCTCCATCTTGTCGTACTCGTCAAGATCCAGAGCGTTGCCCGTGGCTCCACCTGCATCACGGAAGGTCAATTCGCGAAGCCTGCCGATTTCCGTAACCACATTGGGAGAATCTTGCCAGGTAACGATATACAACTCGTTGTGCCCTTTGTTGGTGTCTTCCAGTTTTTTGGATTTGGTTAGTTCCGCTTTAAGGAGTTCAACGGGTACAGGATCAATGATTTTTGTAGTCATAATGATTAGTTTTCAATCGATTGAAGAAGGCCATGGGTTGGAAACGATACCGGCCATATCAAGCATGGTTTTATGTGCAAGATCGCGCATCCGCGCCGTCTCTTCTTTTCGAGGTGTGTTAGTGTTAGGTATGATAGGGCCGCCCACATGGATAGTGACCAAGGGCTCGTCTTTGCTGAACAGCTTTCGCCATCCTGTGCGTGGCCTGAATGAGATCACCAGGGGAATCACTGGAAGTGCATGTCGATAAGCCATATTGAAAGCTCCGATTTTGAAAGGACGCAGCGGAGCATAGAATTTCCAGCTGCAGCTTTCAGGAAAAATGTGGATCCACTGGTTGTTGGCGCACAACTCGGCCATGGCCTCGTCGAACGCTTTCAGCCCGCTGCGCTCTTCAGGGATGGCTATTCCTCCCACGGCTTTCATGATAAAACCGTCTTTGCCTCTGAAAGGCTGGGCATACATGGGAATCCATGCCTTCCTGAAACGCATCGCCTGCATGACGCTAATCATATCCCAACGATAGACATGGTTGCACACCGTCATCACGCCATGGTCAAAAAGTTTTCGGTTTTGGCGTATTTTCTCGCGGCCTTCGATTTTGAGGCCATATCGGATCCAGTTCAAAAGGAAGGCTAGCGTCCAGGTTATAAAATAGATGACCGTATTCACTATTTTGAACTTCAAGGATTTATCAAGATAGGTATAGGTCCCGTCAAAACGGATATCCTTGAGCTCCCCTCGTATAGGCGCCATCTTCGTAAAGGGATTGTCGGCTGAAAACGCCTCAACGGGTTCAGGGACATAGATATCCTCCCTCACCTTGAAGTTTCGGTATGCTGGTCCAAACGATGAATAGTCTTTTGTCATGTCTTTATCTATTTTTCGTGCACTCGCTTGCCGCTCAAATGCTCGATTTCCAGTTCGAGCACAAAGGCATTGGGCGCATCTTGTGCCATGTCAGCATCTATGTCATAGCTCTGCGGGAAATACTTGGCACCCAGCAGGCGCAAAAGGGTGTTCTTGCGGGCGGGGTCTTCCACGATGTGCATCCTACCGAAACAAACCACGCTCTCGAAATGATACCACCAGCTGTCGGGTTCTTTCACGCCTTCGCTGAGGACGCAGAACGAGACCTTGTCGCACGCCCTTATCGCATCGAGTTTGTGACCTTCTTTGGCGCAATGGAAATAGATCTTGCCATCGTCATACACGAAGTCGAGCGGCACGGTGTAGGGATAGCCGCTGTCGCCTAATACGGCGAGCACACCGCGTGGAGCCTTCTGAAGCAGGGCGATGCACGCCTCGTCAGTCATCTGTTGCTTGAACCGTCGCATGGGACGGAATTGGGGTTTGTTGTCCATATTGCCGTGTATGTTATGTTCTTAACTCTTGTGCGTTATTATTGGTATTATTGCCTTCTGTTTTAGATAAAACAAGATTAGCCAAGCAAACGGCATATTCCGTTTCGGAGTCTTTTGGCCTCCATGCCAAAGTATAGCTTACCCTTCCACTGGTTACTTCATAGCCTTTGTCTGTCCAAGCCTTTATCTTGTCTTTTCCTGCGGCAGACAATGCTGCCACGCTAATGCCTTGCTCATTATACAAATAATCATCCTTGTATTGTAGACCATCACCACTTCTGAGGCATAGCACGGTCTCCTTGCGACCTTTGAAGTAGTCGAGCCAAATGTCATGCATGTTTAGTGCTATCGAAATCGATGAAAACTCTGTAGGAGGATTGGTCACGAGATAGAGGTTTCGCTTGGCACGGGTGAGTCCTACGTAGTACGTTCGCATGTCTTCAATCTGTCTTCCATCAGGAACCGAAGACATAAGATAAACAGTATCAAACTCGCGACCTTTTGCCTTGTGTATTGTACTCACAAAGATCGACTTGTCATCGGAAGCAATGAAGTCCTCTATGTTTGACTCGACAATAAACTCGCGCAAATCGCTGCGATAATAGGTTTTGTGAATGGCTTCAAAGTCAGCAAAGAAATGCCGCATAACACCTAAGCAAGTGCTTGATGAGTAAGTTTCAAGTGTGCTTTTTTTCGCTACTTGCCATTTTTCTTTTGATATGGTGACTTCGTCATCCTTGCCAAGCTGTTTAATGAAATAACGCACTTCGGCAAGGTTGCCAAAGCGGAAGCCTCCCATGGATTGGGCAACGGTAGCATGCAGGCCTCGTTGTTCCAACTCGTAAGCGACCTGCATTGTTTCCTCATTGGTGCGGGTAAGAATCGCCGTTCCACCTTGAATCTTTATTTCTGCGTTTTGCGCTGACTTTATTGTCATCACCTTGCCTTCCTCTTCCGTAGCCGACTGAATCGTAACATGTTTCATCCGGCCCGGGATTCGTTGCACAAAACGGTTGGCGCAATCAACGATGGCTTTTGCCGAGCGATAGTTGTCTGTCATTTCGTACAACTTGGCACCTTCTTGGTTGACGAGCGATTGCATATATTTGGAATCAGAGCCGCGGAAGCCATAGATGTTTTGGTCGTCGTCGCCCACTGCAATCACACGCATTTCCTCATTCTGTCGCATCAAAGCCTGCACCAATCGGAAGTCGTCTTTACCCATATCCTGGGCTTCATCGATGACCAGGACACTTTTGGCAATCTTCGAAGGTTCCACCTCGCTTTTTTCTATCATCTCAGCCGCGTGGCGTACCACATCCTTTGCCTCATCCAGGCTGCCTTGTTTGCCGATAAGGTCAAAACTGTAGGAGTGGAAGGTCTTGATTTCCACGTAATGTGCAACATTGCCTACCAAATCAATGAGCCGTTTCTTGAACTCGGTGGCAGCCGCTCTTGAGAAGGTGAGCATCAATAGTTGTTCGTGCTTCACGTCTTCCAGCAATAGCAACGAGGCCAACTTGTGAACCAACACCCGCGTCTTGCCACTGCCAGGCCCTGCGGCTACTACGATATATTTCGATTGGTTGTCGTCGATAATCTCGCATTGACGATTGGAGAGTTCACCAAAGAGTTTGTCGTATTTGGCGGGTGTTATGTTCAAGTCGATTTGCGCACGTCGCTCATCCTTGAAATAATGGTTGATGAACTTGCGGAAGTCCATGGTGAAATAGTCGTTGACGAAACGTAGTGCGGCATTGTAGTCGCGAACCATCAGGTTGGCATATTCTCCCACGATGTGTATCTGGCGTATGCGCTGTTTGTAGAACTCATCCAGCAGACGATACTGTTCCTTGCCATAACGGGCGCGACGGTCGGCGATGCGACCTATCTGCATAGTGTTATAGATAACAATGAAGCCGCCTTCGATTTTCATCAATTCCGTCTTGGTAAGATAAAGCAACGCTTCCTCGATGTCAGCAATGTCGGGCTTTTCTTTTTCGGCAAACATCGTTTCCTGTCGGCTGGCAATGAATTGTTTTAGTATTTCGACAACGGAAAAATTCACCAAGGTCATTTCTTTGCTGGGGTCTCGGTTGACAATGAGCGTGTCAATGATAAACCTACAGATCTTCATGCGCCGCTCAAATCGGGCCATCGTGGCTTCTTGAGGAGCCTGAAGACGAACTTCTAGGCTGTCTCTATAACCTTCTTTTTTATAGATATAATCCTTCAACGATAGGAAATGGAGCAACCTCCTTAGTCGTTTAATGTTAGAGTAGGTGAGTCCCGCTTTTTGTGCCTCTTCGTTCAACTCCTTATAGTTCATCCTTTGTGCTTCTTCACCAAAGTGTTGCAAAAGGAACCGTTCCAGTTTCAGGATGACGTCAAGGTTGCGTTGGGAGGTGCTTTTGGATACCCATGCTTGCATGTCGCGGCTGTCGGCCAGCAGACCCTCCTGCCGCATCAGGTTGATGTTCCTAATCACCGATGCTTTGTTCAATCCAAGGATGTCGGCCAAATAGTCCACGCGACTTTCGGCTTCGGCACCACGACCTTCGGCGGTAGCCCGGGCACTGATGAGCGACTTTATGATGCGGGCAGCCTCTTCTCGCGATTGGTCGTCAAAAAGAGGCGAAAGTGTCAACTTGCGACGGGCTTCGTCCATGTTCTTTACCGTTATGCCTGTTGCAAAAACATGTGGCGAATTACTACCTCGTTGTATGAATCCAGCATCTTCAAGTGCTGCGATGGCTGCCTTTACGCGCGTCTCAATGTCGTCGATTTCCTCGCCCCAACCAGCTTGACGTGCGATGTCCAATGGCGAACAACTGACATGGTCTCGTTTGGCCGTAAGGTCTTTGATGGCTTTCCAAACCTGCTGGATTTCACTGATGCTCAACTTGGTCTGATTGAGGAGAATGAAATGCTTGTCCAAATCGCTATCATCGTAAAGCACAAAACATTCGGCCTGCATTTCGGGGTCACGCCCTGCACGACCAGCCTCTTGCACATAGTTCTCCAACGAGTCGCTGATGTTGTAGTGAACAACCAACCCGACATCTTTCTTGTCAACACCCATGCCAAAGGCTGAAGTGGCCACAATCACTTGTGCGTCACCGCTCATAAAAGCATTTTGGTTCTCTACCTTCTTGTCGGCTTCCATCTTACCATTGAACGGCAATGCTAAGATGCCGTCGCTTTTCAGATGTTGCGCCAATTCATGCGTAATACGAGTGCGCGATACATAAACAATCGTTGGGCAATTGTGCCCAATTATCAGGGAACGCAGTAGGTTGTATTTCTCCTCGGGCGTATCGGCATGAAGCACGGAATAACGCAGGTTCTTTCTTTCGGCATTGGCGGCGAATATCTTTAATTCCAAACCGAGTTTTGCTCTGAAATAATCGCAGATGTCGCTGATAACCTTTTGTTTGGCTGTGGCCGTAAAACATGACACCGCAATAGGCTGGCTCAGTTGCTTCTTGTTTTGTAAGTTGCGGATGAAATCGCCGATATACAAGTAGTCAACCCGGAAATCGTGTCCCCAAGCCGAGAAACAGTGCGCCTCATCAATCACAAAGCGAACCACATTCCTGCTGATAAGCAGCTTTTCAATGGTCTTGCTACGCAACATCTCTGGAGCGATATAAAGCAGGTTGGCTCTACCGTCGGCCACTTGTTCGATGGCCGTAGCCCGTTCTATGGGGTCAAGCAAGCCATTGATGGTCACAGCTTCGCTGATACCACGAGCTGCCAAATTATCCACTTGGTCTTTCATCAAAGACTGGAGAGGCGAGATAACCACCGTCAGTCCATGTGTGTTTCTTCCTTCCATCAAGGCTGGCAGTTGAAAGGTGAGGCTCTTTCCGCCGCCGGTGGGGAATATCGTCAGCAATGATTCACCACCTATGGCCGATTCCACGGCTTGTTGCTGCATGGGAATTCCATCAAAGGTACGAAACTCATCATAGCCGAAGAACTCTCTTAGACCATTGTGGGCATCCAATCGTTGTTGGCAATAGTTGCATTCTCCACATGATTTGTTGCGCAACATGTTCATCACATTCACCACCTGCGGATAATTGCGGGTCACCCAAGCTGGAGTGATGGAGAAAATGTCGTCGGCACCAATCACGGCTAAACAATAGGCCAATTCAATTGGATACTTCTTGACTAACATATTGAAATCTGCATGACCACAAACCTTACCATCAAACTCCTTAAGAATCAACGGCATCCAATCATGTTGAGGTCTCAAGATTCTACCAATAAAGGAAGAAGGCTTGGAGTAGCCTACATATTTGAAAAAACCTTCGAACTCCCGAGTTTGATGCAGCAATTGAAAATAGATTTCCTGCTTATCATGTGATAATTGGTGCCATTCAGCGATTTCGTCATTCAACAAGTCGCGGGCTTTCATGGAGTCATTCGCTGGATTGTTCAGCTCGTCCACCTGCAACTTGTCGTCTTTCACCAAATTGTGGTACGGTCTTTTAGGAAACAACAGTGGCGATAGAAACAAAGTGTCAATAATCGTGGGGCTGCCCCTCAATGCCGTGTACTTTAGGTCATGATTGATGATATTGTGACCACAAATCGTGTCGCATTTTGACACAAAGGCATCGAAGTCGGCTTTGGAATGAGAGTGCAACACAGCGCCATCCTCCCTCACTGCTCCGTAATCCGTCACTTTCTTGGTCTGCGGATCGACCTCTGTATCAATGAATGCTATCATAATTCATGCAAAAATACGGAGAATAAGTGTACCTTTGCAAAAAAAATAGAGAAATCATGGACACCAGAAAACACATAGCCTCAGAGAAATTAGAGAACGGCACACACAACTGCGCTCAAGCCGTTATTTGCACCTACGCTGACCTAATCGGACTTGATGAAGAAACAGGGCGTAACTTGGGCAATGCCTTTGGCTCGGGTATGGGTAATATGGAAGGCACATGCGGCGCTCTTGTCGGGGCAGGTGTCGTCTTAGGACTGGCTAAAAAGGATAGGGTAGGAGCTAGAAAAGCCATGAGGCAAATCATGACTCAGTTCCAGCAACGCAATGGCGCCACCCAATGTAAGATGCTTAAAGGGGTAGGTACAGGTGTAGTCCTCCGTCAATGCTCCGACTGTGTGGCCGATGCTGCGGAGTTTTTGGAGGAGCAATTGTAGTTGAATTTGCTGCAAAAGTACTATCTTTGCCGAAATTTCCAAAACCATTCGATCATGAATCAAAGAATAGCTATACCCACCAACGAGGGAAAACTGTGGCAGCACTTCGGAAAGGCGCCACAAGTCACTATTGTTAATGTAGAAGACGGAAAAATTGTTGACCAAAAGGTGCTGCAAGCGCCCGAGCATGAACATGGCGCCATGCCGAGGTTCTTGGCCGAGCAGGGCTGCACCGATGTGCTTTGTGGTGGATTGGGCCAAGGCGCTGTCAATCTACTGAACCAGTTAGGTATAAGTATCCACGCTGGTGCACCCGAGCTTCCTGTGGAACAGGTCTTGTCGATGTTTCTCAACGGCACCATCGTTTACGGTGACCCCAGCTGTCATCACCACTGCGAGGGACATCACCACGAATAAAAAACCGCCGCAAAAGATAACCCTTGCGGCGGCATACAGTTTCAATCTTTAAAGGAGTCAAACTTGTTTGCCTAAGTCATAAGCTTCCTGCAGCTTGGCATTGCCTTCAATCTCTTTCGGACTGCCAACGCCGCCACAGAAGATATGGCCTTTGAGTTCGGATTTGCCGTAGCAGTCGATCCATCCGGTGAGACCACTTTCGGCGCGCTTCGGTACAAACTCCTCGTTTTCAGCTGCTGTGGTCAGCAGATAGACTTCGCGGAATTTGTAATCTTTGGGATACATGGCGTTCATGCGGTCGATGAGGGTCTTCATCTGGCCGCTCATCTCGTAGTAGTAGATGGGCGTTGCCCAGCAGACCACATCGGCGTTGAGCACGCTTTCCATAATAGCCGGCACGTCATCCTTGATGACGCAGGCACCCGTCTTTTGGCACGACAGGCAGCCGATGCAAAACTTGATTTCCTTGCCTCTGAGCGAGACGAGTTCCACTTGATGCCCAGCGGCTTCAGCGCCCTTGGCAAATTGCTCCGCTAAAGCGTGGCTGTTTGAGCCGGGGCGGAGACTGGTTGAGATTACGATTACTTTTTTCATTGTATTATTTCGTGAAAATTGAATTAAATGTCCAAAATAGACTGAATCACTTGTTCATAATCGGAGTTGATCATACAGACCTTTTCTCCAACCTTCTTAAAACCATCAATATAGTTCTTGTTGTCATTCTTTAAAGTGGCAACAGTGCAACTGTCTTCCAGCCGCTTTTCAATATCCAAGCTGTGTCCTTTTATTTCGGAAAAGTGTTGGTCAATGTATTCGTCTGTCAAGGCAAGACAAATGAAACGGATAGCGTTCAAATACGGTTCTTCAAAGCATTCTCTCCAGTTGTATGGAACATAGCCGCCTTCTATTATGAGATTCTGATGATTTTCGATCGCTGTCTTGATGATCTCGCGGACAATGGGCCAAAGGTATTCCGTTAAGGCATCATCATCTTCCGGTGTCAGGGTGGTGTTGCCACTGCGGATCAAGCCCATCTTCAAATGATCCATAGACATATAAGGATACTTGTATTTTTCAAGCATCCGCTGCGCCAAAAGCGTTTTACCCGTATGTGATGCACCTGCTATCAGTATAACCATGGATGACAAACTATTGATCAATCTTTCTAATCAGCGATAAATCGCCACTTGACAAGGCCTCAAAATTAGCCTCAATCTTTTCAATGTTCCAATCCCACCATTTCAGTTCCAGCAGATAAGCGATGAATTCGTCGTCGAAGCGCTTTCTGACCACACGGCAAGGGTTACCCACGGCGACAGCGTATGGAGGAATGTCCGAGGCCACCATCGAGTTGGCTCCGATAATGGCTCCGTCGCCAATATGGACACCTGGCATGATGGTGACATGCTGACCAATCCAAACGTCGTTGCCCACAATGGTATCGCCTTTCAGAGGCAATTCATCTTTCACTGGAGCAATGGCGCTACCCCAATCGCCGCCTATGACGTAAAACGGATAAGTCGTCACGCCGTCCATCCTGTGGTTGGCACCATTCATCACAAACTCCACACCTTTGGCGATAGCGCAAAACTTGCCGATAATCAGCCGGTCGCCAATGAAGTCGTAGAAATGAGTGACGTGCTTCTCGAATTGGTCTGCACCATCCACGTCATCATAATAGGTATAGTCGCCAATGATGATACGCGGGCTCTTCACCACGTTCTTGATGAAGCAGAGGCTTGGGATGTTGGGATTCGGGAAAGCCTCGTTGGGGTTGGGTCGGTTTTTTATCATTGCTATAGATTAAAATGGATCCTATTTGTTCATCATTGGCTTTAAAACCAGGAAATAGATAGCCAACATAAAACTACCGATTGCCATGAGAATCATTGGGGTTTTCTTGCGTTTTTCATTCTTCCAGTCGATAAAAGTCCACACCCCACCAGTGACTAACAAAACCAGTTGAACAATCATCCAAATATAAAGGAAAACTCTCATATCTTACTAAAGTTTATCGGATGAAATTAGTGTATTTCGTCACTTCTTTTTCGGGCAGTCCATTGCGCTCGCGCTCGGTGGCGATGGCGCGGATGAGGAAAGCCATATTGCGGCCCAAGATGCGCATGATTTGCACGCCTTCTTCGTCTTTCATCACGTCTTCAGCGGAGTGTCCATGCACCATGTTCCAATAGCGGCTGCTCGCGATGGGCATCTCGCTGATGGTGAAATACTTGTTGAGCCGATCGAAAGCGGCTGTGGTGCCGCCGCGACGTGCTGAGACGACTGCCGCACCCACCTTCATCCGTTTGTCGAACGGGGTGCTGAAAAACAGTCGGTCGAGCAAGTTGGTGAGCGTTCCGTTAGGGCCAGCGTAATACACCGGCGAACCGACCACGAGGCCATCGGCTTGCTCGAACTTGGGCGCTACTTCGTTCACCATATCGTTGAACACGCAATGCTCCAATTCGGCACACTTGCCGCAGGCGATGCAGCCACGAATGTCTTTGTTCCCGATGTGGACGATTTCGGTCTCTATGCCGTTCTTCTGTAGTTCTTCCGCTACGATGCTCAAGGCTGTGAAGGTGCAGCCGTTGGCGTGCGGGCTGCCGTTGATGAGGAGTGTTTTCATGTTCTATGCTGTTATTTTAATTTGCTGCAAATGTCTTAAATTAACCAATAATCCCTTTCTTCAAAAACTCAACCAGCGGAATATGTATAATCCCTTCATACTTGTTGGAATCCATGAAAGGAGTCATTGAAATCACATATTTTGGGTAATTGTCGCTAATCTTTTGAAGATTCCCAAACTCACGTTCGAATGTTGCATCTTCCGAGATAAGGTATGAGGCCTGCACATAGATAGTGTCGTCCCCCTTCGTTGCCACAAAGTCAATCTCTGTTGCATACATTTGTCCGACAGTTACCTTATACCCCAGCCGGATGAGGTGCTGGTAAACCAGATTTTCCACAAGCTTCTCAATATCATTGGCCCGTCTGCCACCTACCACAAAATTGCGAAGGCCCACATCACCGAAATAATACTTGTCGTTGTTTTCCAAAAGCTTCTTGCCGTGCAGGTTGTAGCGGGTTACATTGTGAACGAAGAAAGCTTCAGTAGTTGCTTTCAGATATTTCAGAATAAGGTTTTTGGAAACTTCATTCTTGTTGGATGTCATGTAATTCTGGATATTGGTAGCCGACAAAGGCTTACCCAAATTGTCACCAACATATTTGATCAGGTTCTCCAGAAAAGGCACGTTTCTTACTTTCTTGCGGCGAACGATATCTTTCACAAGGATTGTGTTGTAAACGCCTTGAAGATACTGCCGAATCACTTCGGGATCGTCCAATCCCATAGGCCGCAGACCTGGCAATCCTCCAAAGTTGATATACTTTCGAATCGCATCGTCATTGTCTTCCAGATTGTGGAAGATAAGGAACTCTCCATAGCTGAGACCTTGGACAAAGATCTCCACAAACCTGCCAGATAGTTGCGTTGCCAAATCGCTAGATAGCGTATCCGAATTGCTACCAGTCACGATGATATCGATGTCAGGGCTGTCGTAATAATTTCTGAGGCCTCGCTCAAACTCTTCTATTTCCTGAACCTCATCAATGAGGATATAGATGTGTTTCCCTGGCTCCTTATGTTCCTCCACATAGTTGACCAAGTCTTTGTAGTTCTGAATGAAGTCGAAGGAAGTCTTTTCTTTGTCGATGTAGATGACGCACGCATCTTCAAGTTGCTTTTTCCTCTGGACGAGTTCTTTCATGACATAACTCTTGCCGACACGACGTTGGCCGGTCAGGACAATAAGAATGCCTTTCCCGAGAAACTTTTCTACTTTTGAGTAGTAATTGGGCCTTGAAACCAGTTCCATACCATAACGCTTTTTCTGCGCAAAAATAGTAATATTTTGTTGATTACAATGAACAAAATGAAAAATTTTAAAATTTTGTTCATTATAATGAACGGTTTTATCAAAATACAAGTTGGAAAAGCCTCAACAATTTATTCTTCATCTTTCGCATTAGGCACCGCAAAAATAACCGTCAGCACACCGATGGCTCCGACGATGGGCACGATGATGCGAGCCACAGAGCCTTTAGGGATAAAGACAAAAGTCGAAAGCAGCACCATCGCCACCATGATGCCACAGGCACCGGCTTTTTGCGCAACGGTCATCCCGCCGCGACGGCGATAACTGCGGATGTAAGTCCCTAACCACGACTGCAAAAGCCATTCTTGCAACCGAGGTGAGGATCGGTAGAAAAGCCACGAGGCTAACAGCAGGAAAGGCGTGGTGGGCAATCCTGGCACCACCACACCTAAGGCTCCAAGGCCTACGCAAAGCAAACCCAAAACTATGTAAACGATGCGTTTCACGAAAGCTTACCTGACCACTCGCGTAAATACAGGATTTTCGCCATCTTCAACAGTCACATACACCTTCAGCTCTCCCGTAGGCATCTCTGGATTGTCCTCACGTGGAAGATCCTCGGCTGTGAACAGGTATTCAGTGCCTCCAGGAATAGTACGCGAAGCCACGGCTTTGGCCTGAGCATGAAGCATCTGATAGCCATCAACAGCAGCGTTGAAGATAGCTGCTTCCTCTTCATTTACTGGATGTTGTTCCGAAAAATCCTCCAGTTTAACGAACTCTCCTTCAAGGAAGCCGCTTGCCTTCAGGAATTGGTCGATTTCTTTGGGTGCGGCTTCGAGTCGGGCGGCACGCACGCCATAGCCAGGAAGGATTTCCGCTTTAGGCTGTGCTTCGGCCAAATCCTTCATGCTTGACTCCAGTCCGCCACTGCCGAAGGTGCAGAACGGGACAACTTTCTTGCCGCTCAAGTCCACTTGACTCAAGAAGGTAATCACGGGCGGTGCGTAAGTGCCAAACCACACGGGATAGCCGAGGAAAACCACGTCGTATTTGGCGATGTCGGCGGCCAACGGCTGAATCTCGGTAGCAATGCCTTGTTCACGATCTTGCTTGCAACGTTCGATGGTAGCTTGGAAATCCTCATCGTAGGGTTTCGTGGGAACGATTTCCTCAATGTCGGCACCGAGTCGTGTGGCGATTTCGGTCGCTACGGCTTTCGTGTTTGACGTTTGGGAGTAGTAGAGCACCAGCACTTTAGGGGTTTCTGCCTTTTGGTTTTCCTTTTTCGGACCGCATGAAACGACGGCCATCGCTACGATGGCGAGAACGAGTAATCTCTTCATTTTGAATCGAATTTTATTCATTGACTTTCAAAAACTCCTGTATGGCTTCTTCCATCATGTCGGGCGTCACCATGGGCTCAAAGCGCAGGATGGTCTTGCCGTCTTTGGAGACCAGGAACTTGCCGAAGTTCCAGCGGATGGCATCGCCTTGGTCGAAGCCAGTGCCAGTCTTTTGGTGGATCTGGTCGAGTTGCGCGGCAAACTCCTCGGTGCCCTCAGGATAGCCCTTGAAAGGTGCTTGTTTCTTGAGATAGGTATAGAGAGGGCTTTCCGCCTCGCCGTTGACGTCAATCTTGTCGAACAGCGGGAAGGTGACATTGTAGTTCAGCGAGCAGAAACTCTGGATTTCTTCGTTGGTGCCAGGCTCTTGACCCAAGAATTGGTTGCAGGGGAAACCAAGAATCTCCAGACCTTGGTCCTTGTACTTCTGATAAAGGGCTTCAAGGCCTTCATACTGCGGGGTCAAGCCGCATTTGCTGGCCACATTGACGATGAGTAGCACTTTGCCTTTGTAGTTGGCCAAGGATACATCGCTTCCGTCCATGTCTTTGACCGTGATGTCGTAGATGCCACTGGTCTGCTCGACCACAGGTTCAGGTTCAGCCGCAACTTGGGCGGTCTTGTTGTTCTGGTTGTTGCAGCTCGTGACCATCATCAGTGCCACTGCTGCGAGAAATAATAGTTTTTTCATATTGAATAGGATTTAGTGTTATTTCATGCACATCTCAAAGATCTTCTCCACGTCGGCCTGCTGCAAGGGCTTGAAGCCAGGCAAGGTACCACCGCCAACGGCTTTCTTGGCCATCACTGCGAAGTGAGTCCTGTCGATGCCCACCTCGGGGAAGGTACGCTTCAGTTGCAAGGTGTTGAAGAGGAAGTCGCTCAACTTGTTGATGGCTTGATGGGCGATGTCCATCGGAGGCAGAGTCGGGTCGATGCCGAAGACGTTGGTGCCGAACTGGACGTATTTCGAAACCGTGGTTTCGTTGAGGCAGTACTGCATCCACCGCGGGGTGAGGATGGCGAGGCCGAGGCCATGGGTGATGTCGTAGAAGGCCGACAGCTCGTGTTCCATTGGATGGCAGCTCCAGGCTTTGCGTTTGCCGCCGTTCACGAAGCCGTTGATGGCCCATGAGGAGGCCCACATCAGGTTGGCGCGTGCCTCGTAGTTGTCGGGTTCTCGCATGGCGATGGGGGCGAAGCGGATGACGGTCTTCATCAAGCCCTCCATGAAGCAGTCGAGCATGTAGAGGTCCTGATCCATGTTGAAATAGACCTCGAAGAGGTGCGACAGGATGTCGGCCGAACCGCAAGCGGTCTGATAGGGGCTGACACTGAAGGTAATGCTCGGATCGAGGAAGGAGGCCTTGGGTAACATGTTAGGGTCCAGACGACCGATCTTGTCGTTGGTCTCGGGGTTGCTGATGACGGCTGCCGTATCCATCTCCGAACCAGTGGCCGCGAGCGTCAGGATGCTGACGATGGGCAGGGCACGTTCGATGGGGGCACGTTTGCTGAGGTCGAGGAAGTCCCATGGGTCGTGGTCGACACAGGCACCGGCAGCCATGATCTTGGTGGCATCGATGGTGGAACCACCACCAACGGCCAGCAGTACATCGATGTTGTGCTCCTTACAGAGTTGCACACCTTTGCGCACTGAGTTGATACGCGGGTTCGGCTCGATGCCCGAGAGCTCGAACAGTTCGAGTCCAACTTCTTTTATTTCTTTTACCACACGGTCGTATAGTCCCATCTTCTTGATGGAACCGCCGCCGTAGGTCATCAGCACGCGTGTGCCGTATTTCTTGAGTTCTGCGCCAAGGTGTTTCAGTTGGTCGCGCCCGAAGTAGATTCTTACAGGAATGTCATAGATGAAATCGTTGATCATAGCGTTTATATTTTGATTTGTAATGAATTATATCTTGTTTTATTTCAGCACCTTCAAAACCTGCTTCCGAGAAGCCATTCCATCCGTCAGCTTCGTGATATGGTCGACTAAAAACTCCAGCGACTCTTTGGGGGTGCGGTCGGTGTGGAGCGTGGTGAAGTCTTCGAACAGCGACTCGGGCGTGCAGAAATACGACACCTGCCAGCCGTTGTAAACCTGTTCGGGTCCTCGATACACCCGCTCAATGGCTCCCGTGACGACGCGGCACTGCTGCATCAGTTTGCCTATGGCTGCGTCGGCTTGGCCTTTCTTCACACCAAGCAAAGCACGCACCTCCTTGATGGTGATGCTGCCTTGCTTTTCGATGTATTCCATGATGCGCTCGCCGTTCTTGTCGGGTGTTGTCGTAGCGCGGCGGATGTTCATCAGTTCGCGGTAAAATGGGACCGTCGCGAAGGCAGCTTTTCCTCCGCAGAGGAACTTCCCGTAGGCGATGCCGCCATTTTGCAGGCAGTCGATCTTCCAGTCCCACGGCCCGAGCGAGTCCTCCTCGCCGTCAAACCAAAACCCAGGCTGGGTGAGTTCCTTGATGGAATAGCCCGGGATGGCGCTGGTGAAAAACGGGACGATGCCCAACTCGCAAATGGCTCGCTCCATCGTTTCGGGACTGGATATTTGGTAGTTTAAGACCATGAACAGAATTGTTTAGATGTGTTTTTTGGCTGTCAGCAGTCAGCAATCAGCCTAGTTGCAACCAAGCTGATAGCTGACGGCTGATAGCTGATAGCTGTTCACGCCTTGTTGAACTTCTCCTTGCCTTGCTTGCAGCGTGGGCATTTCCAGTCGTCGGGAAGGTCTTCGAAAGCCACGCCATCGTGCTCAGCGGGGTCATAGACATAGCCGCAGATGGAGCAGATGTACTTGCCCGAGGCTTCCTTCTTGGAGAAGTCGATTTCGTCAAAGACGGTCGGGACGGGATGGTCCAAGTCCATCACGCGCTTGGCTTCCAAGTTCTCATAGCCTTGTGGCGAGTGGGTGGAGAGATAAACTGTGGGGTTATTGCGCACGAACTCGCGCACGCGGTCCAAGGTCTCGCGGGCGGCTGACAGGTCATCATACACCACCGAAAGTTTGTTCTCATACAAAGCCTCGTCCACGTAGGTGATGTCGGCTTGGAACATATAGTACAGGCCTTCGTTCTCAGCAATCACGAGGCTGTTGCCGTTGGTGTGTCCTTTGGCCTTGATGAACCACACGCCGTCACAGATTTTCTGGCTATCGGGGAAGTTATGATACGCCCCATCGGTAAAGCTCACTGGCACCAGGTTGGGTAAACCCTGCAACTCGGCAGCCTGCATTTCGTCGGCATTCACATAGATCTTCGCATTCGGGAACGAACGGAGCTCGCCGCTGTGGTCGCTGTGGCGGTGGGTAAGGAGGATCTTGGTCACTTGTTCGGGCTTGTAGCCTAATGCGGCCAGAGCGTCCATATAATTGCAGATGTCCTTGCCGGTGAAAGCAAGTGAGTTCTCGTCGGGTGCCTCTTCGGGTGTGCCTTCGGGAAGGCCTGTGTCCACCAAAATGACATCTTTACCCGTGTCGATCAGATAGTTCTGTAGGCTGCCGCGATAGCGGATGTTCTTGTCAAATTTGTCGGGCCCTTCTTCGCCGCCAAAGGCAAAGGGCTGGGTATAGAACCCGTCTTTTCTGAATTTTACTGCTTTGATGTCCATATCATAATGAATTTAATTTCGTTTGAGGTTACAAAAATACAAATTATTTTCTTTCTTTTTTTCAACAGAATACTCTTCTCGAAACACTAAAAGGCTGTTGTCTTTAAGGATTTGAACTTTTTTGTTCAACATTTTCCAAAGTTTGTCTATCTTTGCCCTCATCAACCCAAAAAGAACATACCAATACAGAAGATAACTGATTATATAACATATTGATATAAAGCGTTTTTGCTTTTCAAGTGGACCTGAAATCGCCAAATTTCATTATTAACCACACAAGAAAGCAGAATGCTCACGGTAAATCCGTGGGCTTTCTTGTTTGTGGTTAAGGTTTTGGCGAACCGCAGGTCCAGACAGAAGTTCACGGATCTTTTTTGTGATGTTTCGGAAAGGCGAAGCGCCAACCGAGATACATCATGAGCACCAAGTTCTTCAACAATATCGAATCGACGCTGATGGACAAATTCCACGGCATCGCCTCTGCCATGGCCAACTTCGACATTTTTCATGCCGTGGTTGGCTATTTTCGTTCCAGCGGCTACTTCAAACTGCGCAAGGAATTGGAAAATGTCACCGAGATACGGATTCTCGTTGGAATCAATATCGACAACCTCTTCCGCCAATCGCAACTCACTGGTAAGTTTTTCTTCGAAAACAAAGATGCAACGCTTGAACAGTATTGCGAGGACTTCCTTCGTGATGTCTACCAGTCCGAATACTCGTCAGAAGTCGATGAAGGCATCCGTCAGTTCTGCGCTGACATTGCCAACAATCGGTTGCAGTTACGTATCCACCCTACCAAAGACCTTCACGCCAAGTTCTATCTCTGCCTGCCCAAACAGCACTCCGAGCATAGCGACGGCTGGGTCATCATGGGAAGCAGCAACCTCAGCGCACAGGGGCTCGGCACCACCGAACCGCCACGCTACGAATTGAACCTGGCCATGAAGGACTACGACGATGTGCATTACTGCGAGGAAGAGTTTCAAAGTCTTTGGAAGGATGCCATCCCTGTGACAATGGATGATGTGAACCATATCGTTGGCAAAACCCATCTGACCCCAGAGGAATATCAGCCCACGCCCTACGAGCTTTACATGAGGATGCTCATCGACCATTTTGGCGATCAGGTCGAAGACGACTTTATTCCTCATCTGCCAGACAATTACGACAACCTCACTTACCAACGTGACGCAGTAGTGCAAGGGTACAATATCATGATGCAGCATGGTGGCTGTTTCATTGCCGATGTGGTGGGTTTGGGCAAAACCGTGGTGGCTGCCATGATTGCCCAGCGGTTTATCGCCGCCAACGGCAACAACACCCGTATTCTTGTCATCTTCCCTCCAGCGGTGCAAAGCAACTGGGAAGACACTTTCCGCGATTTCCAAATCAAGAACAACTATAGCCAGTTTGTCAGCAACGGTAGCTTGGATAAGGTCATTGAGTGCACCAACAACTACAGCCAACCCAGTTACTACGACCTCATCATCGTTGATGAGGCGCACAACTTCCGTCACGACAGCACAGGCAATTACGACCTGCTGCAACGCATCTGCAAGTCGGCACGATTGAACAAAGGCAATGTCAAAGGCAACAAGCGCGTGCTGCTGCTTTCAGCCACGCCACTCAATAACACGCCCGAAGACATCAAGAACCAACTGCTGTTGTTCCAGGACACTGCCCGTTGCACGATTGATGGTGTCTCCAACATTGCCGATACCTTTGCCCCTTGGATTAAGGAATTCAAGAGCCTCATGTCGCAACGACGCACCTTGAGTGCCGAGTTCCTTACCAGCCACATCGATGCCATCAATCAGGAACTTCGACACAAGGTGCTGGAAAAGGTGATGGTGCGCCGTACCCGCAGCAACATCCAGCATGAGCCCCGCTATGCCAACGAGATACACTTCCCTCAGTTGCTCGATCCCACCGACCGCACCTATCAAATGTCGCCTCAAGTACTTAAACTCTTTATTGACACCTATATCAAGTTAGTGGACACGCCATCGGCTAACCTGAAAGAGGTAAACCCGGACATGTTCGACGGAAGCGGTTTGCGTTATGCCCGTTATCGTGCCATAGAGTATTGCCCGTCCTACAAAGTTACTTCTGGGAAAATGGCAAAGCACATGGCCGATTCGTTGGCCTCCATCTATCAGACACACATGGTGAAACGCTTGGAAAGTAGTTTCGATGCTTTCAAGAAATCGCTTCACACCCTACTTGATGCCACTAAAGGAATGATTAAGATGTTCGAGGAAGACAAGGTCATCATTGCGCCAGACTTGAATGTGAAAAAGCTGCAAGCTGACGGCATAGAGCTGGACGAAATCATTGAACTGGCCATCGGCAAGGGACTCGACCAAAAAGAGATTCTTTTCCATGCTGCCGACTTCCTGCCTGATTTCTTACCCATGTTGGAATACGATGCCGAGGTATTGGACAAATTATGCAAGCGATGGGAGAAAGTGAAATCCGACCCCAAACTGGAACTCTTCATCACAATGTTGCAAGGCGAATTGTTCGACAAGAAGAAGAACCCTGGCGGCAAGCTCGTGGTATTCAGCGAAAGTGTGGATACCGTCAATTATTTGGAAAAGGAGTTGAAACAACGCTTGAATCGCAACGACATTCTTGCCGTTTGCGCCAAAAGTCGCAACCGTCTGCGCGACACCATCAAAGCCAACTTTGACGCAAAGTATAAGAAAGAATGGCACAACGACTATAACATCATCATCACTTCCGATGTGTTGGCCGAGGGCGTCAACCTGCATCGGGCCAATGTGATTGTCAACTACGACAGTCCGTGGAACGCCACGCGTCTGATGCAACGCATCGGCCGTGTGAACCGTATCGGCTCCACCGCCAACGCGATTCACAATTATATGTTCTATCCTTCCGACCCAGGTGATGCCATCATCAGCCTGAAAAAAAACTCTCTCATCAAGTTGCAAAGCTTCCATTCCGCCCTTGGCGAAGATACAAGAATCTATTCACATGATGAAATGGTGCATGAGTTCAAGCTCTTCAATGCCGATGTCCGCGACGAAACCGACCGCAGCCTGGAACTGCTGAGCGAAGTACGTGCACTTCACGACACCAATTCCGCATTATACCGTAAAATCAAGCAGTTGCCTCCAAAGAGCCGTTGCGCGAGAGTCTCGGAGAGACTCAATCTCAACAACCCCACACAAGGAACGCAGAGTGGGGCTACTGAAGCCTCTGTCGAAATGCGTCTCGGAGAGACGCTACCATGTACCTTATCATACCTGTCCTCGCCTCAAAAGAAAGCCTATTACCTCGTGGGTAAAACCACCCGGGAACTCTCTTTCCTCGAAGCCGTCGACCTCTTCCATGCAGAAGCAGATGAAAAAGCCGTACCCTTTGGAGATGGCTTGCAACTCCACTATGAGCAGGTTCAGAAAGCTTTGGCGCAATACACCATCGACCAGCAGAGCGAGGCTCAAGAAGAAAAGCTCAAAATCGGTAGCAAAGACAATGATGCCAAGAAAGCCGCCGCTTTCTTGCGCGAAATACGCCCCTTGTTCGATGATGATGGTCGCCGTACCGTTGACCGCTTGAAACAAATAGTGGAACGCGGAACCTACAACCAACTGGCCGATGCCTTGAACCGTATTTCAAAAAAGCAAAAGAAAGAGCCATTGCCAACCATAAAAATCCTGGAACAACTTGAAGAGTTGGACAAACGCTACAGCCAGCCAGAAACGCCAACTGCCACCAAGCAAGTGGCACTCACTACCGCTGACATCATTTTAAGTGAAACATTCATACTTTGATAAGTAAATGTTTATAAACAGTTTACATATTGAATTGAGCATGGGAATGACTATCCTTAAGCCTTTACCGTCATGGCGGAGAAGCATCCGCCATCTCCTGAGCGCAAAGGCGACACCTTTCTATTCAGGAGATTGCGGGTCAAGCCCGCAAAGACGGTTTGGCTTCAAGTCCTGTGTCTCTTTAATTAAGTTGTTTAATCTTGCCAAATCTCTCCTAAAATGAACACCTCCATCATACGACAAATCTTCCAATCGAAATTCGATTACCCAACCTACTGTAACGAAGTAGTCCACAACGTTTTCGGTTGCAACGATATTTCCACCCATCCCGAATTGCTTGATGCCACAGCAGATGGCGACAACAGTTATTACATAGGTCGCCAAACCGATGCCGATGGTCGTGAACTCGGTTTTTTCTACACCCGTGTTGCCCAAGGCAGCGATGTGCGCCGCAAGCGTGTAGGGCTGCGCAAGATGATAGCCCCTTATCTGAAATATGATGTCGATGCCGCCGTTGCCGTTTTTGCCGACGAAAACCACTGGCGTTTGTCGTACATCTGCGACATGAAAGAAGGTGTCACCAACGCGAAGCGGTTCTCGTACATCTTAGGCGACGAGCAGGGGCAGTATAAGACACCCTTGGAGCGACTTGATACCATTTACGCCAAAAGAGGAAGGTTTGTCTTAAATGACTTGCGCGAAGCCTTCTCCGTCGATGCGCTCAGTGACGAATTCTTTGACGAGTATCACATCCACTACGACCGCATTGTGGCTGAGTTAGCCCGACAAGGAAAGACGGGAGCCGTCTATCACGATTATGTGAAGAAGCTGATGGGGCGCATCGTCTTTCTTCATTTCCTGCAAAAGAAAGGCTGGCTTTGTGGCGATACCAACTTCATGCTCAACACTTTCAGCCAAAGCAACCGCAGAAGCGACTATTTGGAAAGCGTACTTGAGCCGCTTTTCTTTGGCATTCTCAACACCGAACCCGCCAAACGCGAGCAAGTTTTCAGCAGGAATGGCTGGCAACAAAGTTTAGTAGAAAAGTGGGCGAGCATCCCTTACCTCAACGGAGGTCTGTTTGAACGTGATGACGTTGACAATCTGAGGATTGTTCTGCCCGAATCCATCTTCAGCAATCTTTTCTCCTTCTTGGCTTCCTACAACTTCACCGTCGATGAGAACGACCCCGACGATGCCGAGATTGGTGTTGACCCCGAAATGTTGGGCAAGATTTTCGAGAGCCTTTTGGAAGACAACAAGGCCAAAGGTGCTTTCTACACGCCCAAGGAGATTGTGCGCTATATGTGCAAGGAGTCGCTGATAGCCCATCTCGCATCCAAGCTGCCCGATGTTGCTGATGGTGTTGTTCGTGCCTTTGTGGAAAGCCATGAGATGCAGCCTGAGTTGGAGCCTTACCGCGACAACCTTGAAAGTGCCTTACGTGAGGTAAAGATATGCGACCCTGCCATTGGTTCAGGCGCATTCCCTATGGGCTTGCTGAATGAGTTGTGGCGTTGCCGCGAAGCCTTGGGTACGCAGATGTCGCGCCTGCAACTGAAAAAGGAGATTATCGAAAACAACATCTATGGCGTGGACATCGAGCGCGGTGCCATCGACATCGCCCGTTTGCGCTTCTGGTTGAGCATCGTGGTGGACAGCGAAAAGGCGGAGCCACTGCCCAACTTTGACTACAAGTTCATGCAGGGCAACAGCCTGATTGAGAGTTATGGCGGTTTCGACCTCAGCCGCATCGCGGGCAAGACCGTTGGCCGTCCATCCACCTCCACGCAACTGGTGATTGGTCTCGACAGCGACTTGAGCAGAAAGAACCTTCAAAAGTTGTTGCATGAGTATTTCTCCGTCACCGACCATCAGAAGAAAGCCACCATGCGCCATGCCATCAACGCTGAGGTGAAGACCCTCATCCGCGAAAGCGTAGGCGGCACTCCGACCTTCCTCGCCAAGTTGGAGCAACTCGACCCTTCCGCTAACCAGGACTTCTTCCTTTGGCACACTTGGTTTAAGGACATTTTTGACAAAGGCGGGTTTGATATTGTGATTGGGAATCCACCGTATGTTAGTGCCGTGGAAATGGCAAGAACAGAATATGAGAAGTTGATTTACAAGAAAAATTATCCACAAGCAACAGGCGCTTATGATATATATGTATTGTTTTTGCTCAGAGGGTTGATGATAACTAAGAATGTTTTCTTTTGGATTATCCCCAATAAGTTTTTAATTGCAGATTATGCAAAAAAGACAAAGGATTTATTGGAGCAAAAAGGACTTTATTCAAGTGTTGATGTTTCTGTGTTTAAGGTTTTTAAAAACGCAAGCGTTTATCCTATTATTTTGAGCGGTTCAAAACTATTAGATAAAGATTTTTGTAAATATGCGCTGGATAAATACGATGATTTGTTACTCAATAAGGCAAAGCCAATTAATGAAATGACAGCTTCTTCTATATTAAAAGAATGTGGAATAGAAGTGTGCTCTGGGGCTACAGGATTTGAGGCCCAAATAATTAAGGAATATGTTGTAGATGGAGAAAGGGAGAATGTTATTCCATTTACAGTAAGTGGTAATATTGATAGGTATCAATATAATAATACTGATGTTCGATATATGAAATCAAAATACCATAAAGCATACATCAGAAAGGATTGTAATGTCGCAAATAGTAAGCTAAGAATGTGGATGTCTCCTAAGATAGTAATTGCAGGAATGACAAAAGTAATAGAAGCAACATACGTTGACACTCCTCTTGCTCTTGGAGTTGGTTCATATGCAATTACTGCATTCAATAATTATAGCCCTTATTATATAACGGGATTGCTGAATTCAAAATATACATCATACTATCTGCGTAGTAAATTTAAAGACAAACACCTTGCTGGTGGGTATTTGGCGATAAACAAATCAACCATCGAGCAGCTTCCATTTGTTAAAGCAGATAGTGCTACTCAGGAGCTTATTTCATCAAATGCAAAGAAAATCATACAATTAAAGAAGAATAGCCCTTATGCCGACACTTCTTCTTTAGAGCAAGAAATAGACCAAAAAGTATATGAACTATATGGTCTTAGTCCTGATGAGATTGCGGTGATTGATAAAGGAGCATAAAAGAAATCGATTTTATGGTTTTATGCTCTTCAAAAATGATTCCAAATATTCAGGAGTAACATAAGAAAGATGGACTTTGCCAAATTCGGATTGGAAAAAGTTATGCATTAACGCTTTCTTGTCAATATTGAAATCGTTTTGTGCAAAGTCATTTATTTTACCGAGAAATGTTATTCCAATGCCAATTAATTCATTAAAGGTATTCGTGTTGTTTGCATCATAAATCAGATTACTTGAACTAAGACCATGAACGAATTGAGATAGATATGAAATATAAACGCTACTGGATTCTTTCCCATTTATTAATGGATACATTTTTTCCCATGTATTTCTTTCCTTATATTTTTCCAATGAGATATAGTTCCATTTTTTATGATTAATTAAGTACTCTAATTCTGTGGTGTATTTTTTGTACAAATTATTAGACCGAATGTTTGTCAGGCACAAAGCAATTGCTTTTTTGTCATAGATGTTTGCTTCCTGAACCATTTTCTGTAGCATTTCTTCTTCGATTTTAGGAATTGAAGAATCTGTATTTGGTATTATTGCCAATCTGCCATTCAATCTTGTATTAAGACCATCATACAAAAATAAATAATGCCGTAGTAGCAATTCGTCTTTGTCCTTCTCATGATAAACAAGAATGTATGATGCAAGATTATCAGCTATTGAACGAAGAATAGTTGCTGCCGAAGAATAATCGTGGGTTTGTTCAATAATTACCATAAAAGAGCATGTGGCAAACATCATTTTAGCAAGAATTCCAACTTTATAACCATCAATACTATTAATGGCTTTTTCAGGGAACTTTGAACGAAGTTCTTCAACTTCATATGCAACTAAACTATATATGGCCTTGTAGGCATCATAATAAGAACCATTAAATCTTTCAAGTCCTGGAATTGTAATCATTTTTGGCTCGTTATTTCTCAAAACAGTTATTTATAAATATTAGGTAGTTATCGCGATTGGAAAACATTTGGGAAAGAAGTCTTTCTTTTGTGGTTCGTCGATCGTTTATCTCATCTTCAGTTGGAGAATCTGATGTGTCGACATCAAAGAATGATTCAGCAAGATGTTTGTTTTTGCCTTTGTGAGTGGAAAAGTATTTTAGCAAATAATCAAAAATCACAGACTGAAAGTAGTTTCCTTCATCTGAGTCTAATACAATAGCAGATGCAATTACCAATGTGTATATTGAACAACTAGCATCAAATAGATTATCGGCAGTGTTAGGATTCTTTGAGAGAAAAGAACCAACATTTTTTATTAGTAAACTTTTTACCTTCTCGCAACTGCCAACAAATGAATATCCATCATCGCCTGTGCACTGATAATCGTTATATTCGTCAAAAAATAATTGTGCCAGCCCTTTAGCAAATAAACTATATTCCTGACTGTTTGAAAAACCATGAATGTATTTCTTGATTTCAGAGTTCGTATATTGTTCTAATTCTTCACGCAATTCTTTGTCATATTTCCTTCTCTTTAAAGCAGAAGAGAACAAAGTTCCTATATTTCTTGTAGTGCAGTATCTGGCAAAGGATAGTGTAGTGGAAATATATCTTTTTATTGCAAAAGAATCATTGCCAAGATTAATCGACATTAACAGTCTATATAAGGAGTCTCGTTTATTGTTTTCGCACCATTCATCAATTTGGTTATCTATATCTTTTGAGCTATTAATAAAACCATGTAATTCTGTTAGCGATATTTGGTCGTAACTAATTCCAAAAGAAAAGTATTTATGATAGGATTCTGTATATGACAATTGCGTGATTCTTCTATAAGAACTATTTTTATTAAACATTCTTTTTAAAATATCGATGCTTTTCTCTTCTAGCGCATCACCTTTATACGGAAACGATTCGTGGGATTTTACTGGAGTCCCATCAAGACCAGAACGAAGTGTAAAAATATTAATATTGTATTTGGAATCATTTACCGCAGCTAATAGTTTGGTGGGCGTGTTTTTTAGAGTGTTATATAATTCAGGATTGTGATAATAGAGTAGCTCAAGTAAGAAGAAATCTTCAATGTAAATATCATTGTATACATGGTTCTCTTTCAATGCCTCAATATTTAATGTAAATTGTCTTGCAAAACGTTTTACTTGGCGGTAGGTGCGTAGTACGTCGCCGATAATATCCTCATGAAAATTAATAATATTAGTTACAGTTTTTTGTAAATAGTTGTCGCTGGTCATTTGTTGAATGGACTTAGTCAAACATCTTGCTTGGAAGTGAGGCTCGGGACTTTGAAGTTTTATTTCAACAGGGAAAATCTTTTCAATGTATAGATTAGATGATTTTATGCCAAATGCTGTCAATTGCTCACGAAGGTATTTTTTATCGTATGAAACTATATAAATTACATTGTAAAAGTCTGCTGTGTTTCGGATGAGCTTTAATGTCTCATATATCTCTTGATCGTTTAGACGGTCAATGTCGTCAATAAGGATAAATATTTTCCAATTCAATTTTTTTAAACACTCAGATATATGGCTTTTTAGTTGATTTATGGAAAGTTGCCTTTTCCAATCAAATATCTTAAATGTTGAGACTAACCAATTAGGGGCGTCTACCATTGTAAGTAGTTCAGCGTATTTTAAAATAGGTTTTCTTATTTTAGAATAATAAGGTGCAACTTTATCGCATAAAGTATTGAAGAAATCAACAATGATCTGTCTGCAATCAGAACTTTCCCAAGGACAGAATTTGATTAGCATAATATTGTTGTTTCTTTTCTTTTCTTGTTTTATTGAAGTTTCAATATGATTAAGAAAAAGTGTTTTCCCCGATCCCCAATCACCTGTGACACCGACTGCAAATGACTCTTTGGATTCAGTAGTGATGGCTTTTCTGACAATTAAATCCGCATAAGGTTGCCGAATATGATGGTCTATTGTGTTAACATCGACGTTATCGGTGCAAAAACCTAATATATCGCTATTCGATTCTTGTATTTGCTTTGGTGCCATTGAAATAATACTTGAGAAACGATCCTTCAATTTTTCATAACATCTTATAAGTGAGCTTTTTTGAGCCTTAGGTACAAACAAGGAAAATATAACAGGTAGTGTTATTGCAATAATGATTAAATAGCACCAACTTATTCCTATTGATGAATTGCTCCACGTCCAGTGTTTTGTGGATAAGAATAAAAGACAATCAATTACTAATACAAATCCTCCTAGGTGCCATCGTTTTGAATAATTTGTACTATTGCTCCAAGAAGAAAATAACGTCACCAATAAAACTCCTATGGACAATAATAAATTCACTTTCTCATTGTCTTTTAGGTAATTGCTGAAATTGATTATTAGTGATCCCCAACGGGAGAGGATCCACTCGTTTTGTAAATCCGATGTAAAACACAGTAACAGCAACACAAACAAGTACATGGAAAATTTAACTATTCTATTTGCTTTCATTTTTCTAGTTTTTCAAAATTGACACTATAATATTAATGCAAAGATACGTTATTTTGACAACAGGGTTAAAAAGAAAAAAATAATACTATTGTCTTTTCCGAAACGCTGTTAAACCTACAATAATTAACGTTCAAGCGCAACCTCCAGTAAATTCCTCTGATAGCCATTTCAAATCCTATTTGGACCATTGCGCAAAAACTTTTTATGCTAAAACTCAAAATGTTTTGCAAGCAAGGGGGCTGTTTCCATTTTTCAACAGCCTGATTAATTGCTGCCTTCACACAACTGAGATAGGTCATCGGGTCGAGAGAGTATTTGCAGTTGCTTAACCTTTACGTTTCCTGCTCAAACTTGTTTTTTGCATTTTTTTATCGTTTCAGCACAAAAATAGTATTGTTTGTCCAGCCATTGCCATTCAGTTCTTCATGCTTTTCTTGGAGCATTTCTTTGAACTTGTCACAAACTACTTCTTGCCCTATCTTGCATAGGACTTGCACACAATAATCCAACTCTTTTAAAAACTTGTTGTGTAACCGCTGTTTGTTGCCCCATGGGTCGTCACAACATTTCCAGATTTCACCTTTAATGGAAGTCAACAAACAAGCATAGAAATCCGCCAAAGTCACGACATTGATTACATTCAATGGCATGTAAAGGTTCAACACTTGTTTTATGGCTTGCTTCAAGCGTTCGTCTTTTATTAGGTCTTTTTCCTTCTCTATAATCTCTTTGAGCGAGAGATTGAGTAGTTGCTTGCATGATGGCCAATCATCTTCCGAGCGGGCAAGGACCCAATACGTTTTTACATTATTCACGAAGTTACAAACTTCAACAAATGCTTGCTTTGGAATGTCATATTTAGATGAAATGACTTCATTACAGTTTTGAATAACCCATTTTATATATGAGAAACTGATGTCCAAACTTTCCTCAATCCATCTCTCCACTTCTCTACAAAAATCTCTTATGTTATCATTGACATTTTGAGACAATGGGGCGAAAGAATATTTCATCTGCATATCAATCAGTTTCGTGACTAATCCTTCCGCATTACCTTTAAATACAATAAAGTTCATCATGTTTTGTATGTTTTTGCAAAGATAACAATAAAAATTGAATACCACAATAGTCTGCCCCACTCGCAAGTTAAGTTCCAAATTTTCATACCTTTTTCACCATTGTTTCGTCTTGTGCTTTGCGGCGTTGCTTGGCTTTTTATTTTTATTTTTCACCAAAACACTTGCGGAATGAAAAATAGTTCGTATTTTTACACCATTAGACCCCGCCAAGCCTCATCAACGATGCTCAAATTTGCAGGTTGTTTTTCTGATTTGCTTTGGGCTTCACACCAGTAATGATAGATAAAAAATCCGCAACCCAAGCCCTTGCTTGAATTGCGGATTCCATCGTTTCACTTTGCCTCTTACTTGATCATCCGAATCACCTTGGCAGGAACGCCGCCCACAATGGTGTTGTCGGGGACATCCTTTCCCACCACGGCGCCGGCGGCCACGATGGCATTCTCGCCGATGGTGACGCCCGCCAATATCGTGGCGTTGGCGCCAATCCAAGCGTTCTTCTTGATGACGATGGGCTTGGTGAGCAACGAATGTCTTGTTTCCGGGTCTTCGGGATGGTATTCTGAAGCCAAAACCACATGAGGCGCAATGAAGACGCCCTCCTCAATCGTGATGCCACCAAGTGCCAGGAAGGTGCAGCCGAAGTTGACGAAACTGCCCTTGCCGAAGGTGGTCTTCTTGCCGTAGTTGATGTTGAACGGCGGAAACACACGCACGGTGTCGTCGATGTCGGAGCCTGTGATCTGTCGCAGATACTCGCGCACCTCGGCCTCGGTGTGGTAGCCGGTGTTCATCTCAGCAACCAGTTTCATGCAACGCTGTACATCGGCATATAGCTCATCACTGCCAACGTAGGTCTTTCCTGTGGGTTGTTCGTTCATTTTGTATTACTTCAGGTTTTCAGTGAAAAACTCCGCTAACTTATCCCACGGGATGTAATTGCCTTCGCCACCGTCGTAAAGGTCGCAGTGGGTGGCACCGGGGATGATGAGCAGTTGTTTGTTTTCGGGGTTGGGATTGGGTGTACCGATGAAGTGGTAGCCTTCTGCCTGTCCCTCCACCATGTATTTGTAGGCAGCTTCGCCGAAATAGCGGCTATGGGCTTTTTCGCCGTGCATCACGAGGACGGCGGAACGGATTTCGTTGATGTAATAGAGGAAACGAGCATTGGCATAAGCCTGTGTGCCGATGACGCGCCAGCCGTCGTTGCTGTTGCCGCTGCGCTTGTGATAGCCGCGCGGGGTCTTGTAATAAGCATGGTAATCTTTCACAAATTGAGGGGCGTCCTCAGAAAGTGGATCGACGACACCGCCTGCCATTGCCATCGGGTCGGTAAGACGCTGTTTGGCAAGGGCTTCACGTGCGGCATGGCGGTCGGCCTCGTTGTCGTTTGAATCGTAATAGCCGTTACCGCTGATGCGGGTCATGTCGTACATCGTGCTGGCCACGGTGGCCTTGATGCGCGTGTCTGTGGCAGCGGTGTTGAGGGCAATGCCGCCCCAACCGCAAATGCCGATGATGCCAATGCGCTCGGCATCCACATTGTCTTGCTTCGACAAGAAATCGACGGCAGCCATAAAGTCCTCGGTGTTGATGTCGGGCGAGGCCGTGCGACGCGGTTCACCGCTGCTCTCGCCGGTAAAGGACGGGTCGAAGGCCAAAGCCACGAAGCCGCGTTCTGCCATACGCATGGCATAGAGCCCGCTGCTTTGCTCTTTCACGGCACCGAAAGGTCCGCTCACGGCGATGGCCGCCAATTTGCCTTCGGCATCCTTGGGCGTATAAAGGTCTGCGGCCAACGTCAGGCCGTATTGGGTTTCAAACGTCACCTTGCGGTGGCTCACTTTGTCGCTCAGCGGGAACACCTTGTCCCACTCTTGGGTTAATGTCAATTCTTGTTTCATGGTCTCTGTTGTTTGTTCGTTTTTGTTGCAGCAGGCGGCCATCATCAGTACCGTTGTTGCAAGGATGATTGTTTTCTTCATTTTTAGTTGATTTGATTTCGATATTCAGTAGGTGACAACCCCGTCTGTTTCTTGAACAACCGCGTGAAATGTTGCGGATAGTCGAAGCCGAGGCTGTAGGCAATCTCCGAAACTGAAAGTGTCGAGCCGAGCAAGTCACGTTTCGAGAGGTCAATGATCTTGTTCTGGATGTAGCGTTGCGCTGTCATGCCTGTCTCTTTCTTGATCAGGTCGCCGAAATAACCCGTCGAGAGACAGAGCTTGTCGGAGAAATAGGCCACTGTCGGCAAGCCTTTCCGCGCGGCCATGCCTTCCTTGAAATAGGCGTTCAAATGGCGGTCGAAGTCAGCCAGAAGGTCTTTGTTGGCTACCTCGCGCGTGATGAACTGGCGGTCGTAGAAACGCAGGCAAAGGTCGAGCAATAAGCCGATGCGATCGCAGAGCAACTCACGGCTGTACTTGTCGATGGAATGGCTCAGTTCGGCTTGGATGCTGCCAAGGATTTCCATGTAATCGCGTCGCTCGCGCTCCGCGAGGTGCAAGGCTTCGGCTTCATAGTATGAAAAGAAGGTGTAGCGTTCCATCTTGTGGCTCAATGCCGTCCCGTGGATAAGGTCGGGATGGAAGAGCAGTCCGATGGATTGAGGCGTGGAGTTTTTTTCGATTGCCTCAGTTTGCACCATCTGTCCCGGAGCGAAACTCACCACTGTGCCTTCGGCGTAGTCATAGTGGCGACGGCCATATTTCAGGCTGCATCCCACGCCGTTTTTCAGCCAAAGCGCATAAAGCCCGTAATTGAGCCTGGCTGTGCCAAAGTCGCCCTTGGCCTTTGCCATGTCAACCACAGAGGCGAGCGGATGCAAGGTCTCAAACCCGCATTGCCGGTTGAACTTCTCGATGCTGTCGAGTATGACGATTTCGTTTCCCATGCCGCAAAAGTAGGGCATTATTTCGGGAAATCACCTACCAATTTTGCGGATTGTACAAAAAACATTTTGTGCGTGATGGTCTCCCCAACTTGGATTTCGGGAAAAATAAGCCACAACAAACTAGAAATGACGTATCTTTGCCGCAAATTTTAAAACTGATCATCATGAATCAAAGAATAGCCATCCCATCCAATGAAGGAAAACTGTGGCAGCACTTCGGAAAGGCTCCACAAGTCACCATTTTCGATGTCGAAGACGGAAAGATCGTCGATTCAAAGGTGCTGCAAGCACCTGAGCATGAGCACGGCGCGATGCCGAAGTTTTTAGCCGAACAAGGCTGCTCCGATGTGCTTTGTGGCGGATTGGGCCAAGGTGCCGTTAACATGCTGAACCAGTTAGGCATCCGCATCCATGCTGGCGCTCCCGAACTTCCCGTGGAGCAGGTGCTGGCCATGTTCCTCGACGGCACCATCGTTTATGGTGACCCCAGCTGCCACCATCATTGCGAGGGGCATCACCATTAAAAAAGCCGCAGCTCAATAGCCACGGCTTGATGGTAAAAAAATAGCTTGTTTTTCTCTTCTCTACCAAATGGCAGCTCTTTCATCAGGAGCGATATACATCTTGCTTCCTTCTGGGATGTCGAAGGCCTCGTAAAAGTGCGACATCGAGCGGAGGGCGCAGTTCACACGGGCTTCGGCAGGAGAATGCACATCCTCCTTCAACTTGCGTTCAAGGGCTTTGTCACGGATATTGGTGCGCCATACGGTGCCGTAACTGATAAAGAAGCGCTGGGCAGGCGTGAAGCCGTCAATGGGTTTGTTGGCTTTGGCCTCGTCAGTCATCTGGTAGGCATCCCAAGCCACATTCAGCCCTCCCAGGTCGGCGATGTTTTCGCCCAAGGTCAGTTCGCCGTTGATGTGGTGCCCCCTCAGCTCGAATTCGTCGAACAGCTTCACCAGTTGCTTGGTGCATTCGGTGAACTTGGCATCGTCTTCTTCGGTCCACCAGTTATTGAGGTTGCCTTTTTCGTCGAACATACGCCCCATGTTGTCGAAGCCGTGAGTCATCTCGTGGCCAATGATCGCGCCGATGGCTCCGTAGTTGACGGCATCGTCGGCATCCATGTTAAAGAACGGAGGCTGAAGGATGGCTGCCGGGAACACGATCTCATTCAATTCAGGGTTGTAGTAAGCGTTGACTTCCTGCGGAGTCATATTCCATTTTTCCTTGTCAACAGGCTTGCCTATTTTGTCCATGTCTCTCTCATGAATGAAACGCTCAGCGCGGCGTACGTTTTGGAAGTAGGACTCGGGCGTGACTTCATACTTGCTGTAGTCCAACCACTTGTCGGGATAGCCTATCTTCACACTGTAGCAGTCGAGCTTGTGAATGGCTCGGGCTTTGGTCTCATCGCTCATCCAATCGACGTTCTTGATGCGTTCCCGCAATGCCAAGCGCAGGTTGCCGACAAGGTTAATCATGCGTTCCTTGGCTTCGGCAGGGAAGTACCTTTCCACATAGAGTTGGCCGATGGCTTCGCCCAAATAGTCCGAAGTCTTGTCAAGCACACGACGCCAGCGGGGGTTCTGCTCTTCTACGTCATAGAGGTATTTTTTATAGAAGTTGAAGTCTTCGGTGACGAGGTCATCGCTAAGTCGAGGGGCACTCTCTGTGATGACCACCCATCGCATGTAGTCCTTGATGGTGCCGAGGTCGGTGTTGAGGAGGAGGCCATTGAGGGCGGTGAAGAAGTCGGGAGAGGCCACGTTGAGGCTGTCGAAGGCCGGTGCTCCGATGGCATGGAAGTAGTTGTCCCAGCTGAAGTCGGGCATGGAGGCCTGAAGTTCCTGGCGACTTTTCAGGTGATAGAGGTTGTTGGGGTCGAGGCATTCCTCGATGGGCATGGAGTTTTTGGCGAGTTCGGTCTCAAAATCAAAGACATGCTGAGCTTTTTCCGATGCTAGAGCAGCCTCGGTGCCGGTAAGCTGGAACATATTGGCGATGTGTTCGACATACTTGTCACGCATTTCCTGTAGTTCTTCAACAAGATACAAATCGCGGTCGGGGAGTCCGAGGTCGGCTTGGAAGACCAGCATGATGACCCTGTCGGCGTTTTTCCAATCGGTGTAGCTGCCCGCTTGAAAGAAAGGCCAGCCAAATCCTTCATAGTGGAGCATCCCAATCAGTTCAGGAAGTTGCGACTTGTCACTCATTTGGTCAATTTGGTCGAAATAGGGCAACAACTCGCTGTAGCCGCGTTGGTTGATAGCTACGGTGTCCATGCCCGCATTGTAAAAGTCGCGGATCTTCTGGGTCACGCTGCCTTGCTCGGCATTTTTATCATGCGTAACCTCATCGATGATGGCTTTGATCTGCAACTCAGTGCGTTCGTCAACCTCGTAGGAGGCACTGTAGGCGGAATACGTCTCGGGAATCGGGTTGTTTTTCAGCCAGTTGTTGTTGCAATAGCGATAGAAGTCGTCCGCGGGATTGATGGTGGTGTCCATGTTGCTCAACTCAATAGCTGGAACAACTTCTCTCTCGGGTTGAGGCGTTTCTACTGTCTTCTGTGCGCAGCCTGCTGCCATGATGCATGATACCAGAATGGCGATTGCGTTTGCTTTTTTCATATTGATAGAGGTTTTGTTTTTCAATACTATTAATACGGAATTGATTCGAAAAAGTTACAGTTTTTATAAAACATCTTTTCGGCTACAAAAGTACAAAAAATTCCGCAACCCAAGCCATCACCTGAATTGCGAATTCTTCCTAAAACTGAAATGAGTCTTATTTCAGCCCCTTCAACCATTTCTCAACCTTTGCCTTGCCTGTGCGGACTTCATGTCCATAGATGCTGAACTCGCCCGTGACCTTGGCCTTCGGGAAGGCTTTCTTTACATTTTTATTATCCTAATTGATATTCGCCAGCACGAATGGCGGCGATGACACCACCGTCGATGAGCAGGTCGGTGCCGGTAATGAACTTGGCATGTTCACCAAGCAGGAAGGCTGCGGCTTCGGCAATCTCGTCGCTGGTGCCTGTGCGCTGGGCAGCTGAGGCATCAATCATCCGCTGGTAGCCCTCGCCGTTGGCGTTGAACTCGTCGTAGGCCAGCGGGGTGACGACGACACCCGGAGAGATGGTGTTGATGCGGGCACGACGCTTGCGCCAGCTGGTGGCGGCGGCACGCTGCGCCTGCAGGTGGTTCAATCGTTTGGCTATCATATAAGCGAAGCCGCTGTTCTGCATAGCCACCTCTTGGATAAATTTCACCTCTTTCAGTTTGGCGGTCGGTGTCTGCACCAGTTGCAGTTCGATGTCATTGGGGATGGGGTACATATAGGCCGCTTGGCTGCTGATGATGAGTCCTGCGCCACCCTCGGCCATCACTTCGCCGAAGGCATCGACGGCATAACCCGTTCCAACCATGTCGAGGTCGACGATATGCTCGGGTTTGGCCTGATTGGGCGATGCTCCAGCCGTATCGATGAAGTACATCACAGGGCCCAGTTCTGCGGCCTTCTTTGCAAAAGCCTCTATACTGTCTTTCTGCAAAGCGTTCACCTGCATTGTTTCCACATCATAACCACAACGGCTGAAATCCTCACCAACGCGCTCCAATGCCTTCTCGCTGATGTCGCCCAAAAGGATTTTCTTGCCTGCACCAATGCGGCGCACAATGGCGGTTCCCATACTACCAGCACCTAAAAGTGCCACTACTTGTTTATGCTCGTTTCTGTCGAAATACATTGTTCTTTTGTTTTGTTTGTTATTTATTTGTCGATGTTGACGATAGTGTACTTGCGGCTACCGAGGCCGATTTTCTCAGCATGTTCAACGGTGTGGATGCCGTGACGGCTCTCGATGCGTTCTTTCATTGAAGCCACATCGTTGTCAGCGGTTTGCTCTTGACCAAGGACGAGGTCGATGCAGGCCTGATCGAGAGCTACGGGGTCGGTGCTGGCCAGGATGCCCATGTCTTGTAGTGCCACAGGGGTGGGATTGCCGTTGCAGTCGCAATCGATGCTCATATTGTTCATGACATTGATATAGAGAACCTTGCCCTTGAAATAGTCGTGTACAGCAGCAGCGGCATTGGCCATGCATTCGAGGAACTTGTCTTGGTTCTCCTGCTGGATGTAATCCCAAAGATGGGTGTAATCCTCGCATTGGCCGTTGGTATGGATGTAGGTCTTGCCGTTGCGCGAAGCCACGCCGATGCTGGCGTTCTTCAGCACACCGCCGAAGCCGCCCATCTGGTGTCCCTTGAAGTGGGCGAGGTTGATCATGAAGTCATAGTTCTCGATGTTCTTTCCAACGATGTTGTAGCGCATATAAGTGGTGTCGCGCACTGGGATTTTAATTTCGCCGTCGGCATCCATGATGTCCACACCTCCGATGGTGTTGAAGCCGTGCTCCTCAATAACTTTCAGGTGGTCTTCGGTAAGCATACGCTTGCCGGCGTAAGCGGTATTGCATTCCACAATCTTGCCGTTCACTAACTGCACCAGAGGACCAATCAAGTCGGCTTTCAAGTGGTTGTTGTTGCCAGCCTCACCGGTGGAGATTTTCACGGCCACACGGCCTTCGGCTTCTACGCCAAGAGCTTTATAGATCTTAATGAGTGCTTCAGGGCTGATTTCGTTGGTGAAATAGATTTTTGAAGTGTTTTCCATATTAGGTGTTGTTGGTTCGGTTTGTTCTTGTTGTTCGGCTGTTGGATTGCCGTTTTTGTTTTGGCAGCTTGTGTTGGCCATCACCAATGCCATAGCGGTGAGAACCAAAAGTTTCCTAACTTTCATGTTGTCAAGTATTTAATTTGTTATTAAAGGCTCTTCAACCATTTCTCAACCTTTGCACGACCTGTGCGCACTTCGTGGCCATAGATGCTGAACTCGCCCGTGACTTTGGCCTTTGGGAAAGCTTTCTTAACATCGCTGGCGCATGAGGCCAAGCCGCTGCCTTCGTGGGTGGTGAAGGGAATGACGGTCTTGCCGTCGAGGTTGATGTCCTTAAACAAGGTGAACATCACCTGCGGGTAGGTGCCCCACCACACGGGACCGCCGATGAAGACGGTGTCGTATTGCGAGAGGTCGGGGGCGGTGCCTTCGTAAGGCGGAAGTTCGCCCTTGTTGGCCTCTTCCTTGGCTAGTTCGATGAGCGACATATAGGCCATGCCGTCGTACTTGTGGGTGACGATTTCAAACTGGTCGGCACCTTTGATTTCGCTGATGTAGTCGGCCACAATCTTGGTGTTGCCGACCTCGATGTTGCCCACGCTGTAGTTGTCGCCCGCATGGGAGAAGAAAATGACGATGGATTTGCTCATATTGTTCTGTTTTTGTGATTTGTCGTTTTTCATAGACGTTGCACGCAACGTCTCTACCTTGTTGTTTTGTGCATTGCAGCCAGTGGTCATGAGGAGTGCCAGGGCTGCGATGATGATGTTTTTGATTTTCATTGTTGCTTTGGCTTTATTTGTGTTTTATACCAAACCTCTCCAGCCCATGAACATCTTGGTCACTTCACCATCGTGGTGGTCGAAGAAGAGGCTTTGTTTGGTGTCGAGGGCTTCGATTCGTGCCATCTCGTCAGGCGACAGCTTGAAGTCGAAGATGTTGAAGTTCTCTGCCATGCGTTCCTTGTGGGTCGATTTCGGAATGATGATTACATTGCGCTGTAACAGGAAACGAAGGGCTGTTTGGGCCACACTCTTTCCATGAGCTTTACCGATTTCCGCCAGCACCTCGTTGGTAAAGAATCCATTGCGACCTTCGGCCAAGGGTCCCCACGACATGATCTGGCAACCCAACTCTTCCATGTATTTTTGAGGTTGTTTTTGCTGGTTGAATACATGTGTCTCCACCTGATTTACCATAGGCCTGACCTCCACATTCGATGCCAAGTCAATGAAATGGTCGGGGTAGAAGTTGCTCACGCCGATGGAGCGAAGTTTGCCTGCGCGGTAGGCTTCCTCCAAGGCGCGATAGGCCCCGTAGCGGTCACAGAAGGGCTGGTGAAGCAGCATCAGGTCGATGTACTCTGTTTGCAACTTGCGCAGGCTTTCGTCAATGGAGGCTTTCGCTTTCTCGTAGCCATAGTTCGAAATCCAGATCTTCGAAACGATGAACACCTCGTCGCGAGAGATTCCGCTCTTTTTCACTGCGTTACCCACGCCTTCCTCGTTGGCGTAGGCTTGTGCTGTGTCGACCATGCGGTAACCGACACTTAATGCGTCGCTCACACAACGTTCACCCTCTTCAGGCGATACCTGATAAACTCCGTAGCCCAGTTGGGGCATCTTTACTCCATTTGATAATGTGATGTATTCCATGTCTTTTATTCTTTTTATTAACTTATTCTATGTTTCTGATTACCTTCGCAGGATTGCCGCCCACGATGGTGTTCGGCTCTACATCCTTGGTGACCACGGCACCAGCGGCCACTACAGCGTTCTTGCCGACGGTCACGCCGGGCAAGATGGTGGCGCCTGCGCCAATCCAAGCGTTTTCGCAGATGTGGACGGGCTTGCAGAGGAGAATCTGACGGTCGTAAAGGTCGTGGTTGTTGGAGATGAGTTGTGCATTGGCAGCAATCATGGCACCGTCGTCGATGGTAATACCGCCGCGGGCCATCATTAAGCAGTTGTTCATAATCATCGCGTTCTTCCCGATGTGTACATGATGGAAGCAGACTCCGGTAAGGCCAGGCATCACCCAGCCGCCTTCGCCGAGGTTGTCGCCGAAGAGCTCGCGCATGAGGGCGTTGTACTCGTCGGTGTAAGGCATCGTGTGGTTCAGTTTGAAAAGGACTTGCGCTTGGCGCACGCCTTTCGCATGTTCTTCGGCTGTGGTCAGCCTGGGGTCAACTCTTTGTTCTTGCATCGTATTAGGTTTTGAATTACGATGCAAAAATACAGCAACTTAATGGGCTATAAGTTTCACAAAAAGCATCATTATTTTCACAAAATACACCTTTTTTGTGCTAGTGAGAGAAATAAAGTGTAATTTTGCACCATGAAGATTGATTTTCAGTATGCTACGGATTTCCTCGGGATGAATGACCCCAGATTGAGCCACACTTGTATGCATTTGCTCTGCACGAAAGGCAAAGGCAGCTTTGTGTTTAACACGAAATGCTACCAAATTGAAAAAAACGATTTGGTGGTGATGCCAAATCCGACCCGCGCAAATAACCTCACCGCCCATTCTGATTTGCAGGTGGAGTGGTTTGCAGCCGACTATAAGTTTTTGCAAAACTTGTTGCCTTCGAATAACTACAGCATCGGAGGAAGCATCTCCCTCAACCAAGATCCCGTCATCAAACTCACCGATGAGCAAGCTGCTATTCTGCTTGCCGACTTCCACCGTCTCCGCGACCGCATGGGCGACCGCCACCTGCTGTTTTACCGTGAATTGATGGGGAGCCTCTGCCTAACGATGATGTATGACATCTTCGAGCCTCATGCACAACGTGATGCCACCGACACCCATAGCGACCGCACCGCCTACATCGTCCGTCAGCTGACCGACCTGCTCGCCACCGGCATCAGCCGCACCGAGCGCGAGGTGAGCTACTATGCCGAGCGGCTGAACGTCTCGCCGAAATACCTCTCCGCCACAGTCAAACGCGTGACAGGCCACAGCGTCAGCAGTTACATCAACCGTGCCACCGTGCCCATCCTGAAAGGTTTTTTGGACGACGAGCGCCTTTCGCTCACCCAAATCGCCGACCGCATGAACTTCACCTCATTGAGTTATTTCAGCCGCTACTGCACCAAGCATCTTGGGCAATCACCTAGCGAATATCGGCGGAGTCTGCAACCTAAGGGGTGATGGCATAGAAATCTGCACTTATTTACCTATCATCTTCAAGAATCTTTTATCATTCATCTGTTCATTGGTGATATACTCGCCATCATGAAAAACCGCATAAGTAGTAACAGGAGTTGGCGCATTTTGGGCTTTTTCCTTACTCTGAAGATGATAGGCTTTGAAAGTTATACCGTTTTCTTTTGCCAAAGCTTCGATGATGGGGACATACTTACCATTGAACGGACACTGGTTGGTGTAAAATAGCACATATCCCTTCTCTTCAATGTGTGGATGTCTGGCGCATTCCTTGAATGTAGGAGCATCGGTTCCTTTGACAAAAGGCAGATACCATAGTTGGATACCATTATCGGCTTCATCACATACCATGAATTCTTTATGTGCAAGGAACTTAGGATCCGAAAGAAAAGGCTTTTTCTTGGCAGACGAAAGGATACATAAGCCTTTTTTCCCTTTCGCTTTGCTATCTTGGATACATTTATCCAAAAGATCGTTTGAATACCCGTGCCCCTTCAGGGAACCAGAAACCCACAAACAGTCGATGTACATATAACCCTCAGCAGCAATAGGATTCCACGCATTTTCCGCAGGGATGTATTCTATAAAGCACTTTCCTCGTTCTGCACTCTTCAAGAATACCAGTCCATCATCAAACCTATCCAAAAGCCACGACTTTTTTGATGACACCTGGACATCATTATTGTTTGAAATGGCACAGCAAATATGCTCCTTATCCAAATTGTCTTTTGTAATTCTAATGTACTCCATAATTGTAAACATTACGATTTTTTTGATGGCCAAATGGGGAACACTAACAGCGTGAACAAAGCGCACGCGATGAGGGATTCGATGAAAAAGGTCATTTATCTTTTTTATTCAATTGTTCTTCCAAAAACTCTGCTGCATCAGCCACACAGCCTAAGCACTCGCGCAACACGACATGAGTGCCCACGCCTTTCAGCAGTTTGCATTGGGTGGCACCGTTCTTTTGCTGGAAGCGGGTCATGATTTGCCTCATTCCCATTCTCGCTTTCGCCCTGTCTTGTGTGACCAATCCCAGGACAATGCCTGCCCCAACAAGAGCTCCACAGGTTCCTTCCATGGTGCCCATGCCTCCGCCAAAGGCACTGGCTAGGTTTTTGGCAGTCGTTTCGTCGATACTGATAATGTCGGCATAAGTGCTCACGATAGCTTGGGCACAGTTGTGCGAACCGCATTGCAACTTCTCTGTCGCTATTTGTTTTCTTGTTTCCATGTCATGACACTATTCTGTTGCTTCAAAAGTATGAAAAGACACCCATCAAGGCCGGGTTTTCTGGTGTGTTTTCATTGATTATCATCTCTTTGCGCCAGCGTCTCAAATGTGGGAAATACATCTTTATTTGGCCGATGTACTCTTCCTTAGTAATGGGTTGTGACATTCCTTTGTTGACATCGTTCACAAACTGAGCGCAGTGTTTGATCATCTCATCCATCGTGCAGTCTTGCAAGAACTTGCCGTCCTTGTAGCAATAGATGCAATAATCTTCGTTTTTGCTGCCATCGGTATTAGTGCCGCGAATTTCATTGGTGAGCGGCATTCCGCAACTTTGACAGAATTTTTGTTCCATTTTTTATATTTGCTTTATAAATAGTCTCAGCACTCTGATAAGCCTTGCAACATCAACTTTGCCTTTTCAGCGAAAGGCGGTAACTGTCCCTCGTTGTAAGCCTTGACCTTTTTGGGGAAATACTTTTCGTAGGCTTCGAAAGCTTCTGGGTTCTCGTCGGCCACGAAATATCCTTTGGGTGGACAATAAGTACCCTCGCGATTGCCCCAATAGCCAGGAATTAGTTCTTGGGCGAGAAAGAAAGGCACCTCTTCGTCGTGCGGCATATCATGGTAATGGATGTGAAGCTTGCTGGCGAGGTCGAAGCCTGCGTGACGGTAGAAGTCAATGTTGCCCTCCATTTGTAGCATGCCGATGCCAATCTCACGGGCCTTCTCCAGCGCATAGTTTAGGAGTTTCAACCCATAGCCTTTGCGTTTGTAGTCAGGGTGAATACTGATAGGGCCAAAGGTCCATGACGGGAAGTGGCTGCCGTCATTAAGGACAATCTCTGCTTTCGAAAACATTACATGGCCGATGATTTTGCCATCCTCTTCCATCACGAAATCTAATTCTGGAATGAAGTAGGGATTGTGTCTATATTGGTTGAGCACATAATGCTCTGTGCATCCTGGGCGGTAGACGTTCCAGAATGACTCGCGTGTCAGGTTTTCCACCTCACTCCAGTCTTGCGGTTGCTCTAATCTGATGTTCATTACTCTTTCATTTCGTTTCGGATGCAAAAGTACTGGTTTTTCCGTTCGAATAGAACTAAATATTACAAGCACCGGTCACTAAGGCGGTCTTACCAAAGACAGAATGGACAAGTAATAATAACGGAAATAATTTCACAAAAAGGGGAGATACACCTAAAACCACTATCTTTGCCGCCTCAATAATCCTATTATGAGTGCACAAAACCCCATATTCAACCGTTTGAATCTGCTTTTGGGAGAGGAGACGATGGAGCGTGTCATGAATAAGCGTGTCATCATCTTTGGTGTGGGGGGCGTGGGCAGTTGGTGTGCCGAGAGTCTGGTGCGTAGCGGGATCAGTCACCTCACCATTGTGGACAGCGACCGCGTGTGCATCACCAATGTCAACCGGCAGTTGCAAGCCACCACCAAGACGGTGGGACTGGTCAAGGTGGAGGTGCTGAAGGAACGTCTTTTGGAGATCAATCCACAGGCCGAAATCAACGCCATGCAGGAGATTTATTCCGCCGAGAATGCTGAGATGTTCCAACTCGAGACCTACGACTACATCATCGATGCCATTGACAGCCTCAAGGACAAGATACACCTCATTTTGCATGCCTCGGAATGTCCGGGCAAGTTGTTCTCCGCCATGGGCGCGGCACTCAAAATGGATCCGACCAAGATACAAGTGGCCGAGTTTTGGGAGGTCATCGGCTGTCCTTTGGCCAGCATGATCCGCAAGCGTCTCAGAAAAGCGAAGACCTTTCCAAAGAAAAAGTTCCTCTGTGTGTTCTCGCCCGAGGTGCTACCCAACAAAGGCACTGCAAGCACCTGTGGCACCAATGCCTGCATGTGTCCCAAGGCCATCATCGCCGCTGGCAATCCCGACCTCATCAACCACGAATGGTGCTCTTCAAAAGCCCAAATCAATGGCACTTCGGCCCACATTACGGCCATTTTCGGTTTCACACTCGCCGGATTGGTGATGAATGACTTATATGCTAACGGATGATGAAGACAGCCATTATCATAGGAGCCACCTCTGGCCTTGGCAGGGAAGCTGCCGCAAGACTCGTGGCTGAAGGTTGGAAAGTCGGAATCGCTGGACGGCGCACTGCCGCACTTGAGGCCTTTCAAAATGAATTCGGCAAAGACAAGGTGTGTATTGCCACAATGGATGTCACCCGTCCTGAATCCGTTGAGGCATTGGACGATTTGCTCTCCCAAACCGGAGACCCCGACTTGTTCTTCTACGTTTCGGGTGTTGGCTTTCAGAACCGTGACCTTGACGAAGAGAAGGAAATGCGCATCATCCAGACCAACAGCGAAGGGATGGTCAGGATGGTGGACCACTTTTTCAACTATGTAAGGACGCACAACTACAGCGAAAGCCACAAGGCTCATATAGCCGTCATCACCTCCATTGCCGGCATCAATGGGATGGGGGCTTCTCCAGCCTACTCCGCAACCAAAAAGATGCAGATCACCTATCTTACGGCTTTGTCACAACTCTCTCGTATGGACAAGGTTCCCGTTTGCTTCACCGACATACGCCCCGGTTTTGTCGCAACGGATATCCTGAATCCTAACAAGCATTATCCAATGCTGATGACCAAAGAGAAGGCGACAGACCATGTAATGAAGGCGCTTCATAAGAAGAAGCGCGTTTACACCTTTGATTGGAAATTCCGTTTCATCGTAGGGTTATGGAAAATGATTCCCCGTTTTGTTTGGGAGCGCCTCACTTGGGTACAAAACTAAAGGCCATATAGAATTAGAATTCAAAACGCTCCACCTTCATCTGGCCACATTGGCGCATCATGGGCGAGTTTTTCTTGAACTCCGGCGTGGCGGAATGTTTGTCGAGCGATGCTTGGTCTATCCAAGTTTCACAAATCAAAAACACATCCTGCCGGGTGGCACTCTGGAACACATCGTAGGCGATGCATCCTTCATGTTTTTGTGAGTATTCAGTAAGGGCTACCGCTGCTTGCAGTGCGGTCTTGAACTGTTCACCGTCATTGGCCTGGAAAAAGCAGTTTAATCGTATCATTTCAAGACTTCTTTTTATTTGATCATTCCCGACAGTGGATTTACGTCAATCAGTTTCAGGCTCTTCACCATCTTGGCTGTGCCTTCCTTGTGATGGTTACAAACCAAGTGTCGATGAAAAGACCGACTTTCATAACTCATTCCTCTTTTTTGGTGCTGCCTTTACTTATAGACTTAATCGCCGCCATCCCTTTTAGTATAGTATTGTGGAACGTCATTTCAGGGCTCTTTATGCTGTCTCTCTTGCGTTTTTTCTTGGAAAAGCTCTTGATATCCTTTGGCATAACACGCTGGTATCCATTCTCTTCCAAGACTTTCACAGTGCTCTCATAGCCACGGAAAAACAGCTCTTCAATTTTCGACATATCGTAAGCCGTGCAACCGAAGGTGTCAAGCTCAATGCAGAGGTCCGCTTGGGCTGTGTCGGCAGCCACGTTTGTCACCATCATCATCATAAACGAACGGTAAGCCACCGATATGATATTATCTTTGTATTTGTCCTCTTCCAAATGATTCAGGTTGAGCGCAAAGACCTTCTCGCATTTTTGGCGAATGGCCGACACGGGCAAGTTTTGGAATGCTCCGCCATCGACATAGTGGATTCCATTGATGCATGTCGGTTGGAAAATGACCGGGATGGAACAAGAGGCCACCACACGCGGAGCGATTTCTCCTTTAGTGAATACTTTTGGCACACCATGTTCGATGTCGGATGCGATGATGAAGGTCGGAATAGGCAACTCTTCCAAACGGCTGTAAGGCAGCTTTTTTTTAATCAGTTCCGTCAATGGACGCGAATCAAACAATCCTCCTTTTGGCACACTTGGTGTGACAATGTCCTTGAAGAAGTTCAATCCCCGAAAGGTTTCAACCATTTGTTTTGGAGTAAAGCCTGACGCGTAGAGTACCGCTACAAGTGCACCTGCACTGGTACCTGATACTATGTCTGGCTGAATGCCGTACTCCTTTAGCGCCTGGAGCGCACCACAGTGGGCTGCAGCCTTAGCGCCACCACCACTGAAAGCAATGCCTAACGGATATTTTTTTGCTGCCATGGTATTTGGTTTAAGATGTCGCAAATATAATAAGAGTTTTTGAAACTTGATCAGCACCCGATCCTTCTTTCAAAATCAAATCCTTTTTAAAAGTTCTTCCATTAGCTCTTTCATCTTCTGGTACAGCACTTCGGTTTGTTCATTGATGTAATCAGAGTTCATTCCATTCGTGGGAGGCGCCAGGTGAAACGGAGGCGACACTATTAGGCGAGCGCGAGGGCCGAATATCTTAGTCGGTCCGTCGATGTAAATCATCACAAGCGGAGCCTGCGATAAGGCTCCGAGCATGGCCGCCCCTGGATGGAATGGCAGTAGCTTCCGATGCTCGCCATGACGACCTTCAGGGAAAATGGCTACGCTCTCCTTGTCTTGTTGTATCGTTTTTATCGACTCGTGAATCCACGAAAGATCGGCATTTTTCCTGTCGATGGGGATGCATCGCGTGTGACGCAGAAAGAAACCGAAGCCCCGCTGCTCGAAGCGATCCTTTGCCGCAAGATTATGTATATTGTCCTTGCGGAACACCGTTGTTACTACGGGTCCGTCTAGATGGCAGGTGTGATTGATGATAAGTAGCGAAGGGCTGTCAAGCCTGTTAGGGTGCTTCGGAGGCTCCACATAATACACCTTCGGTCTCAGAAGCACTTTCACAAGAAAGGCCGTAACCCCTTCCACGATGTGAGTCGTTACCTTCATGTTGTAGCTTGTGTAATATAGTCAATGACGTCACCTACAGTGCTGAACTTCAGAGCACCTTCAAACTTGATTTTGAACTTGTTCTCAATGGCAAGGCTTAGAAGCATGATGGTTAGCGAATCGAGACCGATGTCGCTGATGAGTTGTGTGTCTTCATTGACCGATGAAAGGTTAAGCGATGGTTTGATAAGCTGAAGGATCTCATTGAGACCTTCCAAAATCTCTTGTCTGTTCATGGTACTTGTCAGTTACGTGAAACTTTCATCGCACCAGTGCGTTTGAAGTCCTCCTTGCGCACAGTAACTTTGCTGATACGATGGGTCGTCGGCAGTGTCGCATTGACTTCATCAACCAATTTCTTGAAGTAGCCCTCCGCCTCTTCCCAACGTGTATTCCCGAACTCTTCTATGCGAGGCAGAATCTCGATGGCAATCACCTTACGACCGTCCAACTCATCTTCCTTGACCAGACAGTCGCGGAGTTTGTCGCATTGGTAGAACGGCTCCTCGATGCTCTCTGGACTTACATTCTCGCCATTGGACAGAATGATGAGGTTCTTGATCCGTCCTACGATGTACATATAACCTTCTTCGTCGAAACGCACGAGGTCGCCCGTCTTAATCCAACCGTCGGAGGTTAGGGTTTGAGCGGTCTTTTCGGGGTCGCCGTAATAGCCGAGGAAGACGTTGTCGCCACGGAACCACAGCTCACCATCGACTATCTTGGCCTCTTGCCCGGGATAGAGTTTTCCGACCGATGTGGGCTTTTCCTTGACATCGATGTTGCCCGTGGTGAGGTTGGCACCTTCAGTCATGCCATAACCAGCAAACAGGCTGATGCCCAGTTCATCAAACTCGCCGATTAATTTCGGCGGCACGTTGGCGGCACCCGAGATGATGAATCTGAGGTTGCCACAGAGGAAAGGCTTGCCGTACATCTTGACAAGACCCAGCAAGATTTCGCAGATGCCGGGGACGGCCACGAGGCAGGTCGGCTTGATTATCGGGAACTTGGAGATGGTCTCCTTGGTATTGGCGGCGGCATAACAAGCGCCACCTTCGTACAATACCGACAATGTGCCGCGAATCATGCCGAACACATGGCTGAGCGGTAACACACTTGCGTAACGTTGGCAACCTAATTGATGACCTGGAGCGTAAACGCCGTTCAGTGCGCCGCGCATCAAGGCTCGGTGAGGAAGTATGGCGCCCTTCGGAGCCCCCGTGGTGCCACCTGTAAAGAAGATGGCGGCTGGATCATCTTTGTCAACACTAACGACAGAGGCCTTCTGTTCAACCGTATCAGTGACGGCAATCACTGTGCAAGGTGCGAATTTGGAGGTCTCCCCATAATCGGAACCAGCGGCAAGAACCTTCACGCCAAACTTCGCACAGCATCCAGCCACGGCAGGGCCAGGCAACAGTGAGGGCAAGTTGATGGCCACATAACCCGCTGAGGTGACGGCAAGAAACATCTCTACTGCATCCACAGTGGTGCCGTCGAGGATGGCCACCTTGTCGCCCTTGGCAAGACCTAATGTATTGAGCAGAGCGCGCTTGTGAGCAATGGCCTCGCACATCTGTGCATACGTGTAGGTGTTGACGGTGTCGGAAAGAGCCGGTAGGTCTTCCCATTTTTCCTCAATCCAGGTGACGAACTCTGGAATCGTTGGGATGTACTTCAACTGCGCGAGTTCATCGGCAGGCAACATGTCTTCAAAATAGTTGTTCATATAGGTAATTATTTGGTTTATGAATCGAAAAATAATCTCATAGTTTGTAATACTTTCCGAGTATCGAAGCAAACCATTTGGCTGGCAAAGCACGTTTCAGAAACACAGACAACCGTTGCTCAAACGATGCCACCACATAACCGTATCGTGGATTCTTTTTTCGTATGATCCTGCTGATTCTGCGAGCCAACACGTGAGGCTTCAGTCCGCCACTCTCGTCATGCTCCACCTTGTCGATGGCTTTTTGATAGGCAGGATAAGCCTGCTGCGCTTCGCTGCTTGTCGCTTTCTTTCGGCTGCCTGTGAAACCTGTTGAGAAGTCGCCGGGGCGAATCACAGTTACGGTGATGCCAAATGGTTTTGTTTCCAAGCGTAAGGCCTCGCAATAGCCTTCGATGGCGAACTTGCTCGCCGAATAGAAACCTTGAAACGGTAGTCCCATCAAGCCACCGATGGAGCTGAGAGCAATGATTTTTCCTGAGCCTTGTTTCCTCATGTAGGGCAACACGGCGTCAACGCAATGCACCAAACCCATGAAGTTGGCATCCATTTGTTCTCTGATTTCTTCTTCAGTGGCAAACTCCAATGGTCCGCCAATGCCCATGCCGGCATTGTTGATCAACACATCGATACGACCTTCCGTCTCAATGATTTGTTGCACAGCTTGTTGCACCGCCTTGGTGTCGCGGACATCTAAACGAATATAGTTCACTTGAGGCAACGACGTGACTTCACGACGAACCGTCCCGTAAACGGCATGTCCTTCTTGCGACAGCAGACGGGCGGTTTCCAAACCAAAACCTGAGGATATCCCTGTGATGAATATAACCATTATTCGATGATTTGAGCTTCTTTAAAAGCTTTGGTGATTTTATCCAACGCCTCATCCACTTGCTCGAAAGAATGCGTGGCCATCAAGGCAAAACGAATCAAAGTGTCATTTTCGGGTACGGCGGGAGCAATGACAGGAGTGACAAATACGCCATCATCCAACAGTCTGTTACAGAGCCAGAAAGCCTTCTCTGAACTCCTGACAAACAAGGGGATGATCGGGGTCTCGCTATGTCCAATGTCGAACCCTCTCGACTTGAATTGCATTCGAGCATAGTCGCTGACATCCCAAAGGTGTCCGATCCGTTCCGGCTCTTCAAGCATGATGTCTATGGCTTTGCTAACGGCAGCTACATTGGCGGGCGGCATGCTGGCACTGAATATCAATGAACGAGCGTTGTGCTTAAGATAGTTGATGATTTCCTCGTCTGCAGCGATGAATCCTCCCAATGAGCCAAACGACTTCGAGAAGGTGCCCATGATGAGCGTTACCTTATCCGTCAAACCAAAATAGTTTGCAGTACCCCGTCCCTGACAACCGAGCACGCCTAACCCATGTGCATCATCAACCATGATGTCTGCGTCGTATGTTTCGGCCAAATCGACTATTTCGGGGAGCGGAGCAATATCGCCTTCCATGGAGAAAATGCCGTCGGTCACTATCAGCTTGACGGAATCAGGATTGCATAGCTTCAGCTTGGCCTCTAGACTATTATTGTCATTGTGGTTGTATTTCCAAACCTTGCTGAACGATAGTCGGCTCCCATCCACTATGGAAGCATGGTCGAGGCTGTCCAGAAGCAGATAGTCATTGCGACCACAAAGCGCCGAAACCACGCCCAGGTTGACTTGGAAACCTGTGCTGAAGCACACGGCAGCTTCCTTTCCGACCAATCTGGCCAATTTCTCCTCCAGTTCCACATGGATGTCGAGCGTTCCGTTGAGGAAACGAGACCCTGAACAGCTGGTGCCGTATTTCTTTACGGCTTCTATGGCTGCCTCTTTCAGTCGAGGGTCATTGGCCAAGCCCAAGTAGCTGTTGGAACCAAACATCAACACCTGTTTTCCACCGATGGTCACTACGGTACTTTGTTCCGACTCAATGGGTTTATAATAGGGATAGATGCCTTTTGACATGGCCTCTTGTGGTGCTGTGTATCGGGCACAGGCTTTATTCAGCAGATTTGTTTTCATGCTTTTGTTCTTTTAATGGTTTGATGTATGTCCTCGCCCTTTTCACCAAGTCGTGCTCAAGGTAATGCCAAAGATTCTGCACTTGGGTATTGTCCTCCAGTTCGCGAGTGGACTCGATGTACTTGATTCCGTTCTTCACGATGCCTTTGGCAAATTTGTTGAAAATCATGGCATTCACACCCTTGTTTTGATAATGTTCGTCGATGGCAATTAATAAAAGGTCAATTGTGTCGTTTTTCTTCAAGGCCTTCAACATGTGGTACCACCCGAAGGGGAACATGCGGCCTTTTGCCTTTTGCATGGCCTTCGAAAGCGAAGGGAGTGCCACACCAAAAGCCACCACTTGGTTGTTGCTGTCGAGGATGATGCTGAGGTAATCGACGTTAATATTGCTAAGGAACTGCTTTCCTAAGTCTTCGCACTGACCAGGAGACAGCTCCGTAAAACCATGGAGTTTCGAGTAGGCGGAATTCAAGCATCGAAAAACTCCGTTGAGATAAGGGTCTATGTCTTTCCGGTTACTGATGGGAGCTTCATGCAATTGATATTTCTCCGCCACGATTTTGGCAGCAAGGGCATAACGCTCAGGGATGACCTCCGGCACTTTGATGAGGTATTCCACAAAATCAACATCTTTACGATAACCCATTGACCATAGATGGTACTCATAATATGGGTCGTTGTATTTGCCGTAGGCTGTAGGAAGCCTGTCAAAGCCATCCACCAATATGCCGGCAGCATCAAACTCCAGGAAACCCATGGGCCCGCAAACCAATTCCATGCCTTTTTCACGAGCGTATGTTTCCACCGTATTCATGAGTGCTTCCGAAACGTCACGATTGTCAATAAAGTCAATCCAGCCGAAACGACAGATTTTCTCGCCAACCTTCTCGTTGTAGCGGTGGTTGACAATTCCCGCCACACGCCCTACAATCTTCCCTTTATCATCATAGGCCAGCCAATATTTGCCCTCGCAAACCTCGAAAGCATGGTTTTTTGATGGCGTTAGCGTGTCACGGTCCATCGACTCGATTTGCGGCACGTAATATGGGTTGTCTTTGTAAAGCTTGTTTGGGAAATGGACGAACTCCCGCAACTCTTTTTTTGTAGTAACTTCTTTGACTATTATTTTCATATTCTTCACATTTTTTTGTCCATGCCATAGACGGCTTCTCTCAATTTAATCCCAAGGTCTTTCCAGTTTGCGCATTCCTGTTGTTCCTCTACGCTGATAACGGGGCCGATTCCCACCCGAATTTCGCGACCAGCCTTATTCAGTATCTCTTTGGGAAGCCGCATCGAACGGACTTTCCAACCGAACATGCCCAAGAAATAGAAGAAAGTGGAATTTCGGTCAAAGAAACGGATGGGAAGCACGGGCACTTTCATCTTCTGTATGAGGCGTAATGCCGATGCCTGCCACTCGCGGTCGTAGATCCTGAAATCGTTCCAATGGAAATTGGAGACAGCACCTGCAGGGAACAAGCCCAAGGGATGACCGTCCTTCAGTTGGGCAATGGCTGAGCGAACGCCACGGATGCTGTCTACCGACACACCTTTTGAATCGTCGGTAAGCGGCACCACGCTAATGAAACTGTCCTTGATGGTTTTCACCATGGAGAGGAACTTGTTGGCCATCACTTTGAAATCGGAACGGGCGTGGCCGACCAGATCAAGGAGAATCAAACCGTCCAAGGCGCCGTAGGGATGGTTGCTGACCGTGATGAAAGGCCCATCGGTCAATGAAAGCAGGTTTTCAATACCCTCCACTTGATATTCCACGCCGACATCTTTAAGGTAGGCAGCCACGAAATCGGGTCCCGACAAGTGTTCGAACTTCTCATAATGCTCCGCCAAGCGGTCGATACCCATCAGCTGCAAGAGCCTCTTAGCCGTTTTGTTGCCTTTCTCGCCCTTGAATATAGGCGAAAGGCTCTCTATGTCTTTCATCGTGATCAGTGGCATCAGACTTCCTCCGCTTTCTTTTTGAAAACAACGAAATTATCCATCAAGAAATTCACCACGCCCGAAACGCACAACGCCAAAAGGTTGCAAATCACCACGTCCCATTTCGTCAGCCATTGGATTAGCATCAAAATGCCCATTTTCAGTATGAATGTTCCAGTGCAAGTGGCATTGTAGCCCACAAAACGCCTGAAAAAGGAGCGCGTGGAAACCTGGCTGATGCGGTCTTTCCACGTCACAAAATAGGAAAAGACGAAATTTGCCATCACCGCACATTCGAACGATATGATTGGCGAGACGATGACCTGCCCCACATAGTCATGAAAAACGAGATGGGAGAACAGCCACAACACCAAAGTGTCAATGGCCGTCCCAAAAAGATTTCCGGCAAAGAACTTCGGTAAACGCTTCACTATTAGTTCTTTCAGCTTATCCATTCTTGTGTTTCGGGTCGATTTTGGCGTAATAGCGTGCGTCTTGGATGATGGTGACAAGGTAGATGACGACCAAAGCGAGCAAAATGACCACGCCGATGATGTCAAGCAAGCCCAAAGAAAGCACCCCGCCGAACCAAGGCATCTCAATAACGATTTCGCGCAGGCCCGGAGCAAACATCAGGACGAGGCATGCGATGATGCAAATCAGCCGGAACTCTGTAGGGCCAAGCTTCGCGTATGTCAACCGGAATTCGCCTTTCAGATGCGCGTTCATCGACACGTTGAGGGTCAGCATAAGATAGACCACCAGAAGCACACAGGCAATGTCAAAACGCATGAAAGGTGACATGCCCGCTCCCAAGAACATGAACGCTTCGTTGATGGCATCGACAGTATGGTCTATGTAAAAGCCGTAAACGGGACGTTGCTGTTTGCGGACACGTGCTAGGGTGCCATCCAACGAGTCGCCATACCAATTGATGACAAAGCCTGCGATGGTCAGCCACAAGAAATGCACGCTGATGTTCGACAGCGCAAAACCCAAGGCAATGACGACCGCGCCAATCGTGCCCACAAAGGTCAACATGTCCGAATCGGCCCACTTGGGTTGCCGCTCGGCCAGCCAAACCAAGGCTTTTTTCTCCAACCCATTCAGCAGTGAGGTTTGAATCCTCACAGATTGTTCTTTTTTCTGGTTTTCTTCCATCATGATGGTTATTTTTGCGGCAAAAATAGACTGTCTAATGTTGACGAACACTGTCTAAATGGAATGATTGATTGTCGATTTTTCCAATTGGAGACAAATGGAACACAGAAAAGGAAATAAAAACATTTCCATATTTCAGAAATAGGTTGTTATTTTGCAGCGTTCAAAACAACCAAGATGCTAAAGCAATTCGCCGACTTGATTATCACAGACAATCCCGATGAGATTACTCCTTCCAAGGAAACTTTAATATCGGGTTATATTCTTGCCATGTATTGCGAGAAGGGCGTCATCCAATTTTCCATTAACGGCCAACAATTTCAAGCGGGGGAGGGGGACCTCATCCTTTGCTCGCCACGAAATCTGGTTGGACTGTATATGCGCAGTCCCGACCTTCAAAGCAAGATCATTTGCGCCAGCGAACAGCTTTTTGACGACGTATTGACAAGTGTATTGCATCTTGATTCATATTGGTGGCAAAAATTCAACTTTATCATCCAAAACCCGGTCGTTCATCTATCGGAATACCAAAACAAGCTTTTTCAAGCCTACTTCAACCTGATGACCACCTATATGGAGGACGACGACAACCTCTATCGGCAACGCATCATCAAGCTCACTGCCCAATCTTTGGCGGTTGAGGTGCTGCACGAAGTGAGCGGTTTGATGCCTGAAGACATGGTGCCGGCTGACGCAACAGTTGCCGAGAATTCAAGAAAGGACCAATTATTCAAGCAGTTTGCCACCCTGCTAGGCCGTCCCGACAACACCAACCGAAGCGTGCAATCCTTTGCCGAGCAACTAAAGGTCACTCCGAAATATCTAAGTGCTATCTGCAAAGCGAAGAGCGGAAGGACCGCGATGGACTTGATCACCGAGGCAACTGTTCGCAACATCAGGTATTATCTCAGCCAAACGGAGTTGAGTGTAAAGGAAATTGCATTTAAGCTTCGTTTTCCCGACGTCAGCTTCTTTTGCAAATACACCAAAAAACACCTTGGCAAGGCGCCTCTTGAGTTCCGAAGCGAATCGTATATAAGGACACAGTCTTGATATAAAGAATAATCTGCGAACCAAGGCTTTGCCCGAATTGCGGATTATATTTAACTATTTGACTATGTTCTCCGTCCCTGCCAGCGGGTTGACATCAATCAGTTTCAGACTCTTCACCATCTTTGCCGTGCCTTCCTTGTATTTCTTGAAATGGGCGGTCTGGATATGGCTTTGGTAGGCCGCTTGGTCGGCATAGATTTCCAGGATGTAGATCTTGCAGGGGTCTTCCTTGGTTTGCATCGAGAAGAGGGTCAGCACGCCGGGCTCCACCTTCACAGAAGTCTCGCCGACTTCCTTGGCGAAGGCCATATATTCTTCCAAAAATTCAGGCTCCACTTCGATTTCGGCAAGGCGGACGATCTTTTCGTCGGTATTCACAGGCGAGGCTGATTCCTCATTTGTTTTTCCGAACAGTTTTAATGCGTTCTTGTAAAGGATCATCTCTTTGTAAGGCTTCAAATCGGGCTCATCCGTCAAGTATTGCTTCATTCGCTGCAGGCTACTCACGAGCACTTGAGGGGCGACGTAGGGATAGTCGGAGCCATAGAGCAAATGGTCGGGTGTGGTAATGGTGAGCATCATTCGGATGACCTCGGGACTGTGTGCACCAGCCAAGTCATAGTAAAGCGAATTCAGATTGGCTTGCCAGTCGATTTCGCCCACCATCTTGTTGGCTTGCATCACGGCGGTCAGCGACTTCATGCGTGGCACGGCCAAAGGCAGATAAGCACCACAATGCGGCACCACCACCTTCACATTGGGATAACGAGCCAACACGTTACGAGTGATCATATTAGCCACGGCGCGTGTGGTTTCCGACAAGTATTCCTGCATAGCCAACGGAGTTTGCTGCATCACCTGCTGGTTGACAGGCTCGGGACGATGCGGGTGCAAGATGACGACAGCCCCGCGCTCGTTGAGAACGGAAAAGAGCGTGTCTAGTTCGGGCACTCCAAGATACTGGCCATAGGCATTGGTCGCCAACTTGATGCCGTCGGCCTTCAAGGTGTCGAGGGCATAGACGGCCTCGCGAATGGCGGCATCGACATCAGGCAATGGCAGCGCGGCACAAAACATGAAACGGTCGGGATAACGTGCTTTCAGTGCGGCACATTCCTCGTTGAATCTGCGACACACCGCCGCCGAAGTCTCGGCATCGCTGAAATACGGCTGTGGCGCGGGCATGGTCAGCACCGAGGTCTGGATGCCAGCCTCGTCCATGAAAGCAAGGTGTTTTTCGACATCCCATGCAGGGATGGGAAAGCCTTCGTCCATTTCCGCCCCGTTGGCTTTGATATAATCAATGTAGTCCTTCGTGATGGCGTGGCTGTGGAGGTCGATTTGGGCGATGGATTGGATTGCTGAGAAGGCCATGATCAAAAGTGTTATGATGCTTTTCTTCATTTTCGGTTCTTGATTGTTTCGAAATAATGCATGGAAATCAAAAGACACATTGTGACAGTGAAAACGCTAACAACATGTCCTCGTTTGCCTCAGTTGTTCCTTCCTGGCCGATGGGATAATCTCTTCGTGGTAGAAATAGTTGACCACCACGGGTGGCTGGCCATGCTTAGAGCGTACGGAGTCATCGTTGCGGACGTAGGGAAGCCCCTCTGCCTTGCAGAAGGCTCGCATCTGCATATCGAGCTGCATCCAGTAGGAGCGGTCTTTGCGGGTATAGATGTCGTGGTAGAGCTGGTCCAGTTCGGGGTGGTTTTCGTGAATCCAGGCGAGAATCTTTCCCTTGTAGTCGCCCCGCAGGTTCAGGTTCTCGAGCCACACTAAATTGCAGAAGCCCTTGGCCCGTTCGATGATGGCCTCCACGTCGGTGATGCCAGGAAATATCGGAGAAATGAAGCAGGTGGTCTCAACGCCTGCCTCGTAGAACTGACGCATGGCCTCCAGTCGGCGTTCGATGCTGACGGCCACGTCCATCTCGCGGCGAAACGACTCGTCGAGCGTGTTGATACTCCACGACACACGGGCATGGGGGAAGGTCTTGATGAGGTCGAGGTCGCGCAACACGAGGTCCGATTTCGTGGCGATGCTCACGCTGATGCCACTGTCTTGTAGCTGTTCCAGCAGGGCGCGTGTCCGCTTGTATTTGGCCTCATGTGGCTGGTAGCAGTCGGTCACGGAGCCGAAGAAGGCTTCCTTGCCCGCATACCGCTTGGCATTCTTGATTTCTGGCCAGTACTTCACGTCGATGAACTCGCCCCACGGCTCCGGATGGTTCGTAAACCGCTTCATGAACGAGGCGTAGCAGTACTTGCAGCCGTGCAGACAACCCACGTATGGATTCACCGAGAAGTCGGCCACCGGCAAGTTTGACTTCGTCATCACCGACTTTACTTCAATCTCTTGTATCTTCACCATGCTGCTTCTTGTTTTTGGCGCTGTTCAATGTGTTTTATTCCATTTACTTGTTCTCTCCCTTAAACTCGAAACCTGCCTTTTCGACGGCTTTTTGAACTTCGTCGGCAGTGGCAGTGCCCGTGACCGTCACGGTTTTTGCGCCAAGATTAACCTCGGCTGCGGTCACGCCCTTGATTTCGCCCACGGCTTTCTCGACGGCAGCCTTGCAGTGGTTGCAGTGCATACCCTCAACGGTGTAGGTCGTCGTGCCTTCAACGGCCTCTTGTTTCTTGAATTTGTCAAAGAGTTTCATACTTAATGCGATTATGATAAATGTGACTAAAAGTACAGAACAAATGCTGCGGAACACACTTGGATGGTGCACCGTGGTGGAGCAACAACCGACGTTTTGGGCAGCGGGCGCAACAAGGTTGGCGCCAATGCCCAAGGCGTTGATGAGCAATCCGAAGAGAACGGAAAAGACGACAATCGTGAGCAGATAAATCGTGGTGAAACGTCGCCCAAGCGATTTGTTCACCACAAGGATGGAGGCCAGATTGACCGCCGGACCCGCCATCAGCATCACCAGGGCCGCGCCTGGCGACAAGCCTTTCATCATCAGTGCCGCCGCCACGGGGATGCTGCCCGTCGAGCAGATGTACATCGGAACGGCGATGGCGAGGATGACCAACATTTGCAGCAAAGGATGGTTGCCGAAATTGAGGAAAAACTCGTCGGGAACGGCCACGTTAATCAATGCGGCCAAGAGCAGACCGATGATGAGACGCAGGCCAATGTCCTGAATCATATCGAAATAGGCGTACTTGAACACGCGCCAGATTCGGTTGCCGTGTTCTACGCTGCAGGTGGTGGCCGCTGCGTTGTCGTATTCTTCATCTTTCACGAAACGGTTCACCAGCAAGCCGCCACAAACTCCTGTAACCAAAGCTGCCACGGGGCGCACGATGGCAAACCCCAAGCCCATCAGCGAAAAGGTGGCCAAGATGGAATCGATGCCCGTTTGTGGCGTTGCGATAAGGAACGAAGCCACGGCCCCTTTCGAGGCGCGCTCGTTTTTCAATCCGATGGCCGTGGGAATCACGCCGCACGAACACAACGGCAACGGTATGCCCAAAAGAGCCGCCCAAAGCACCGAAAACTTATTGTTTCGCGACAAATACTTGGCGTAGAAGTTTTTTGGCACAAAAACGTGCAAAATCCCCGCAATGAGAAATCCCAACAACAAATAAGGACTCATCTCATTGATAATGTGCAGAAATGAAGCAAAGAAACTCTGAAGGCTCATGGCAAAATTTGGTTATAAACCGGTTTTTGTTACCAGTTGCAAAGATACGGAATTTCTTCAAAAACACAAAAAGTGCACCAGCTTGTCATCTGATGCACTTCGATCTGATGGCTCGTTACCAGTGGCTTATTTGGCAGGCTCCCACTTGCAGCGGACGGGCGACACGATGGCACCTTCCTTTTTCAGTTCGGCGAAAGCCTTGTCGACTTCCTTGCGGTCGGCATTCAAGGCCTTGGTGACGTCGCCAGCCGAGACGGGTTTGCCCGCCTCGCGCATGGCCTGTAATACTTGCTCTTTCATCTTTTTAGAATTTGATTGTTTCTTGTGTTTCCATCATCTTGTAGAATGTGGCGGTAGCGTTGCTGAGGTAATACATCACACCATTTTCGCCGTTTTCGCCGAGGGCGGGTTTCAGGACGGGCATCTTTTCAATCAACGCCTTCTGGATTTCGGGGCGGTTGTCTTTCACCAAGGTGCATTCGATGCGCAGCGTGAGACCTTTGAAGGCACAAATCTCGGCCTTGGGGTTGGCGTCAATCTGCTTGGTGGCGTTGGTGTTGCCAAAGGCCATGATATAGATTTTGTCGTCGCGGAGCATCATTGCGCCGTAGGGGCGCACGCGCGGTTGGCCGTCTTCAACGGTTGCCAAATAGAACGTTCCTGCATTCTCCAGGAAATCATACACTTTTTTTACTGATTCCATAATTGATATACTTATAGGGTTTTACATCATTTCAATAAGGAAATTCTCATAACCGAGCTTCTCGATATAGTTGAGGTACTGCGCTTCCCAAGCCATGTGATCCTTCTCGCCGTCGATCCACTTGTAGATTAATTTCTGGGTCGGGTAATCGTCGGCGAAGGCGGCTGCCATCTCGCTCATCTGCTTGATTGCATCAGGATTGTAGTCTGACTCAATCTGCTGTTTCGGGTCGTCGTAGAACGGGAACTCCATCGTCTTCATGGCCTCTTGCAGGTCGGCGGGCTTGCAGCCGAGTTCCACAAGGCGGTTGAGCACTTCCTCGGCCTCATCCCATTCCTCTTCGGCTTCCTCCTTCCATTTGTCGGCCAGCTTGTTCCAACCGTTCAGACGGCAATAGGCCGAGAAGGCAAAATGTTGTTTGCTGTTTCCAAACCATGCAGCGCCATACATGGCAAACTGCTTCAATGCTTCTTCTTTTGTCATAGGTGTATTGGTTTAAGTTTATACTGATATTTAATTGCAAATTAACGTTTATTTTCTGACGCTTCTGCTATCCGAAACGACACAAAATTTGTCTGAAACGATACAAACTTGAAATACTATTCGTATTTTTGCTGTCAAATTTGGCTTATGTATACATTGAAAGAAGGCTGGATAGCCATGCATGGCGAGATGCCAACTGACGATTGGGACGGGAAGCTCTTTTGCGATAAGACAGATGCCGATAGGACTTTCCTTACCAACAGGATACAAGGATTCCTGGCTGCTTACACATTCACCCTCGTCATTCAAGGCCAGCTTACTATTGTTTATAACGACAGGGAATTGATGCTCCAAGCCGACGACCTTTTCTTCTACTCGCCCGGCATGTCTGTTACCGTCTTATCTGCCTCTGCCGACTATCAAGGGCTCTGCCTGCTGGCCGATGAGAATGCCACCATTGAACTCACCACTGTGCGCGACCTGGTGTACATTGCATATGCCCCTATAGTCCAGTTGCACGAACCAAAACTGACGCTGCCCCATATCGAGGCATTGCGATTGGCTGAAAAGATGAGGGAAATCATAGGCTACCTTCACTTGGAACACCTTTACAAGGCGGAAGTCCTGCGCCTGCTTTACGCTGTCTTTCTGCTTGATGTGCAGAATGCCCAACAACGTGCCATCAAACGCAAACAGACCTCACAACGCGTTGAGGAAATCTTCATCGGTTTCATCCGATTGCTGCCCCAACACTTTGTTGGACACCGCGACATCGGTTTCTACGCCTCAGCACTCAATATTTCGTCCGTCTACCTTTCTCGTGTCGTTCGCCAGGTCACGGGCCGCACTGTTATGGACTATATCAACCAGATGATTGTGATGGAGGCCATGTTTTTGCTGCGCACCTCCACGATGAATATCGCCCAAATTGCTGACCACCTTCATTTTGCCGACACGCCGTCGTTCAGCAAGTTTTTCTCAAGACTGAAAGGCGTTTCGCCGAGAGAATACAGGACCAAACAATAATAATCCAACATTGCCGTGCGTGATAGGTGCGAGCGGGGCCCTTCGGGTGCGTCGGCGCCCAAATGAAGGTGAGGCGTCAACTCATCCAACAACAGCAAAAAGCCGATACCGGCGAGAAAGCCAACGGCAGCTGGCACTACCGACCAACTGCCGTTGCCGGCATTCATCTCGATGGACGGGATAAGCAGCGACCATACCGAGGCCGCAATCATCACGCCCGAGGCAAAGCCTAATAGTGATTTTTGCAAAGCGGGTTTCATCTCTTTTTTCATGAAGAAGACAAAACTCGCGCCAAGCATAGTGCCCAAAAGGGGAATGAGTAATCCTATTGCGGTGCTCATCATCGTAGGTTTGCCTCTTGGTTTGTTATTTCAGTTTCAAACCGTCTTTGAAGGCTTCGCCGACGCGTTTGCTGACTTGATAATAGCCGTGAGTGTAGGGGTCGAAGGTGATGGCTTGCAGGCCTTCGATGTCGACTTTGCCGTCTTTCATCTTGTCAGCTTCAACGGAGGTTTGCAGCACCTTGCCGATGACGCCAAGGCCTGTGTCATCGCTTTGGTATTCAATAAACTCACACTCCATAGCGATGGGCAGCTCGTTGATGATGGGAGCATCCACTAATGAGGATTTGGTCGCGGTGAGACCGCTCTTGGCGAACTTGTCCTTTTCGGTCTTGCCCGACACGACGCCGAAGTAGTCGGCTTCCATCACATGGGCAGCGTCTGCGATGTGGACGACAAAGCCCTTGCGTTGCTTGATGTTTTCTACGGTCTTGTGGGTTTCGGTCAGGTTGAGGGCTACGCGGTTGCGGTCGAGCATGGTGCCCCAGGCGGCGTTCATCACGTCAATAGTGCCATCTTCGTTGTAGGTAGCCACGAGCAAAACGGGCATTGGAAAAATGGCTTCGGTAACTTTAATGGGTTGTTTCATAATAAATTGAGAATTGAGAATTGATAATTTATAATTGACAATGGATTTGATACTATTTCAAAGAAGGTTTTAATTCTATCTCAAAGATGCTGCGCTCCACGATGCGGTAAAGCGGGTGATAGGCCTCGTTATAGCGACGGCTGTGGTGCACGGCTTGGTTGTTTCGGGCGGCTTCGGTCAGCAGGGGAAGGTTGGTTTCGAAGCCTTCGATTTCCATCTTGTTGGCTTGAATAATGCTGACTATGGTTTCCCATTTTTCCAACCAACTGACGGCTGGTTCTTGCCACAAATTGGCACTTCTGACGAAAGCATCCAAGAGTTGCTCGGCGGTAATCAGGTTGTCGGCGACAGCAGAGAGATAAACTCTGACATAATCACCTTGGCTGCCCGTAGGCTCAAAATAAGGTGATTGGGTTTTGCCCATTTCCGAGAGTTCGCGCATCAGATAGCGTCGCGCCGAGGCCGTGTCGCTGATGATATGGCCTGGGCCAAAATGCTCTTGGTAGAAACTCTTGTAGATGTCCTGCAAAGTGGATTCGGGGTAGGTCACCAACTGCATCTCAATGGCCGAGCGCATCGCTACCGTGTCGATGGATTGGCCAAAAAGGTTGAAGGAACAGGCTATGGCTAATATCAGTAAAATCTTTCTCATCACGCCTTAATGATTGTTTCCGCCATGCGCTTGCCAGCATCGAAGGCCTTTTGCAGGTCTTCTTCCCAGTGCTCCTCGCGGTATTTGCGTTTGGCTTCCTCCGAGAATCCTCCCAACTCGAAATTGGCGTAATTCTTCACTTGGTAGGTGTTGTTGGCAAACAGTTTCTCCGGTTGTCCGAGTGCCCTTGCGATGCAAGGCTCCATCGTGCCGTAGCCGTTGCAGTTGCTGCCGCCCACGCCACCGTTTTGCGTCTCCACCAGCACCACGGGCATCCGCTTCGGGGCGGTGATGCTGTAGTCGTTGTAGGAGAGCCAGGGGAAGGCCAAACGCTCCAAGAAAGCCCGCATCTGGCCAGTGATTTCACCGAAATAGTTGGGCGAACCTAATACCAAACCGTCAGCTTGCGCAATCTCCTCCAAGACAGGAGTCAAAGCATCCTTGAACTTACATACATTTGAGGCTTTTCCCTTGATCTTGCAGGCCATGCACGACATGCAGCCTTTGTAGTCGAGGGCATAGAGGCGAAGGGTCTTTACTTCGATTTCGTTGCTGACTGAACTGGCTCCTTCAGCGAATTTCTTAAGCATTGAGGCCGTGTTGAAAGTGGCACGCGGACCTCCGTCGATGATGATGATTTTTTTCATTTATGAAGTGGTTTTTGTTTGTTATTCAAGTTCAAATATCGTTCTCAATCATCTTAATAACCCTCGCCGGCACACCGCCCACTAAAGTGTTATCAGGAACATCTTTGTTAATCACAGCCCCTGCCGCCACCACCACGTTGTTGCCGATGGTCACGCCGGGCAGGATGGTGACGTTGCCGCCAATCCACACATCGTTGCCTATGCGCACGGGCTTGGCCAAAGCGTGATACTCCCTGCGACCTTTGGGCGATAGGGGATGCCCGACGGTGGTAATCAGCGTGTTCGGGCCAATCATCACATGGTTGCCGATATAGACCTCGCGGATGTCGAGGATGGTGAGGTTGTGGTTGCCGGTGAAGTCGTCGCCGATGAAGATGTTCTTGCCACGGTCACAGTTAAATGTCTTGGCGATCCACACACGCTCGCCCACAGCGCCCAGCATCTGCTGTAGGTGACGGTACTGCGCCATATAGTCGCGCCCGTCGATAGCGTTGAAGATCTCGCACTGCCGAATGGCCTCGGTCTTGAGGGCAATAAGTTCCTCATCGGCATACGAATACTCTATTCCTGCGTTACATTTTTCCAAGTTGGTCATATAGTCGTGCTATTATCGTTCGCAAAATGTCACATGCACCGTGTCGCCAAAAGTCTTGCCAATCTGTTTGCGGATGTCCTTCCGCACACCGATAATGAAGCAAGGCGTTCCCATCTTGACGATTTGGCCGTCGTATGGCACGCCGTCGAAGGTGGCATGGACCGCCAACCGACCTTTGTCGAAGAGTGCCTTGATGTCGAAAGGCACTTCGACATAAGCGGCATCCATATCCTCGTTTTGAAGGATGACGGCGTCGAATTCGTATGGCGTTGCTGTGCCCATGTTATTTCTTGAGGTTCTTCTGATGCGTCTTCAACAGCTTCACCGCTTGCCCGTAAGGACTTGAGGTGACGCTCACAAAGTAGGCCGCCATGTCGGTGGTGTAGGTGTTTCTGTAGTAGCCTTTGGTGAAGAGTTCTTCTTCGGAGAAACTCTCGACGAGGCGGAGCATTTCATCGTGGGTCTCTTGCAGCAGACGTTTGGCTTCCTCTAGAGGCGTGTTTTGGTGCTTCTCTACCAGCATTTTGTCCATCTCGTGGTAGTTTTTGCGATACTCGTCGGGCAGGTAGTCATGAGGGTGGCCTTCGCGTATGTTGTTCACAAATTCGCGCATCAACACCTGCCATTCGTAGAGGTGGATCAGCAGGTCGCGGAGACAGCGGTCGTATTGCCAGCGCACACCGCATTTCTTCGGGTCGGCGGCAAAGTCGAAGGGGGACGAAATCGCTTCTTCGCTCATCTTGCCAATCTGTTCGTTGAGTTTGGCATAGCCGTCGGCCATGGCGGCGATCAGCTCTTGTTTGTTGGATGGATTGGGCATGTTGAAACAGTTAAATGTGTAGATTGTTGATCACCTTGCCGTTACCTTCAAGGTCTCAATGCCCTTCGTGGTCTCGACCCTGATGAAATAGATACCGGCTTTTTGATGATTAATTCTCCATCATAACCAGAGCAATACTGGAAGGCGCCATATCCGACAGTGGTCACAGAGTTAGGAATCACCAAACCGCCAGTAAAGCCTTGGCAATAGGCAAAGGCACTCGCTTCAATCGTAGTTACCGTATTGGGAATAGACAGATTCGTCAGATAAAAGCAATACAAGAATGCGCTTTCGCCAATGGTGGTCACGGTATAATTATGACCTTCATAACTCACCGATTCCGGAATGATCAAATCTCCAGTGGCATCATAACCGTTGACATGTCCTATAACCGTTACGGATACATGGTCATCATTGACACGATAGTTCAAATCGCCGACTGTGAATTCCGTAGGATTGGAACTGTAGGTCATAAACATACAGGTAGGATCATAGCTGTTGCTTCCATCATGAAGCGCGCCCAAAACTGTATAGCTTCCAGTATTGGGGTCAAGCTGATACAGATTGCCATAATGAACGCCAAACAATTCGCCCGTCATCATGTCGAAGGCCATCTTTATCGGCGAATCAATCGGGTTGATCACAGTCAATTGCGCATTGGAAAGATTCAACACGCCATACTCGCCCCAAGAGCTTATCATATAAGCGTTACCCTCCATGTCGATAGCCAGATTGAAGCCGTCGTGCTCTATCGCGCCATGGTCTTGTATATTGGATGGGTTAGTTGGATTGAAGCTTTTAAGGTGCTCATTTGTAATGATATAGATTAATCCGTCAGCGGGATTGTATTCCATATCGGCGATGTAAGAGAGGCCATCAGCCATCATTTCAGGTTCTTCAATAAGATTATTTGTAGCATCGAATCTTGACCTGCAAATGGAATAGCCGTTGTTATTGCTGTTCACGCTCCACACGTAACCGTCGGCAAAGGTTGCTGCCACTGCTTGAGGATGCTCGTCCGAGGCAAGGGATACCGATCCTAAATCCTGCAAGGTGAAAGAGATATACTTGTTAGCTGCCGGGTTGGGAGGCAAGATGTATCCAAACCAATTGGCGGTTGATTGTGGCCCTTGTGCCTTGGCGAAGCCGGTGAATACGAATAGTAACAAAGCTAGATGTAAATACTTTTTCATGATCGTTTAGTTGAATTAGATGTTGTATTTCACATTTTGACGACAAAAATAAAAAAACCGCCGCAATGCTCAAAAAACTTTGCGGCGATTTGGTGATTAGAACCTAATTTGCTTTGCTCAAACAGCTCGTTTCAAGGTGGTCCTGCTTACGAACAAGTTGTAAGTCAGCTCAAAGACTCATTTTCAATCCCATGAAATAGGTTCTCGGCATCGAAGGGCCGTAGATGTAGCCGGCGTCGCGCATCGCCCCTTGGTCGAAATCGTTTTGGTAACTGTTGAAAATGTTTTGCACCCCGCCGTTGAGTTGCAAGACCGTGCCGACGGTTAACGGGATGTCGTAGGTAAGCTTCATCCCCATGTCGAAAAACGAGGGGGTGATTGTTTCACTGTCTTCTTCAACGTAACCTGCATAATGTTGCACCAACATCGGTCCTGTAAAGATACCCGACACGGAAGCCTGAAAACGTTTTGTGATGGGACAAAGCATCGAGAGGTAGCCATAATGGTCGGGCGTGCGGAACATGCGGCGCTGCGGCTCAATATTAGGGTTTTCGCTCCAGTGTTCAGGCTCTTTGTAGCGACTCTGCTGCCAAGTATAGCCGGTCCGAAGCATAAAGTCATTGTGCTTGAGTTGTGCTTCAACATTGACTCCACCTACAAAAGCCCCCGCCCCGTTACAACGTTCCATAAGAATATTGCCTTGAGCATCAACGCCGTTGGGACGAAGCACAAACACGTCATTCAGGTTGGTGTAGAACCCTTCGACCAATACGTCGAAGTCATACGTGCCAAAGAAATGCTCCCAGCCTAAGGAGCCACTGAAACTATGGCTGTACTCCGGCTTCAGGTCGGGACTCAGGGTGATCAGCATCACTTCGCCGCCCACTGCCATGATGTGGAGGTCTTCATCGAAGGCCTGCGGTGCGCGGAAACCAGAGGAATAACTGATTCGCGTCGTAAGCGATGGCACCACTTCCCACCTGACATTGGCCCGAGGACTGAATACGGGTTTGTCCATGAGGCTGTGCTTGTCGGCACGAAGGCCAACGAGGAAACCAAACTGCTCGTTCTTCCATTCGTTTTGCAAAAAAGCGCTCGCTACATCGGCATGCTGGTCAACCACCCGATGATAAGCAGGTTGTTCATCAACGAGATGGTTCGTTGCCCATTCGGCACCAGCCACCAAAGTAGAGGGAAGGAACAACAATTTGGGGAAATGATAGGATGCTTGTGTTCCAATCACTGAGCTGAAATCCGTCGATGACCCGTAAGCATTGAGGTCTTGTTGGGTTCCGTAATAAGTGCTTCGGTCGATGTCTTGCAGCGAGGCGAAAACCGATAGATGGAATCGTGTGTCTTTGCTGAGGTAGTCGTAGGTGAGGCCGCCCCCATTGACATGATGTTCGGCCTGTTCGGCCACTTGGCTGAGATGGGGCGGTCTGGTGATGCTGTCGCCACCGCGACGGAACTCGTAAAGACTATGGTATTCGGCGATGATTTTCGATCCTTTGCCAAAACGATAATAGGCGCGCGTGCCGATATTCATGGCTTTCTGTTTGCCGAGCTCCGTAAAGCCATCGCCGTCATGGTCGTAACCCTGGCGGTTATGCGCGGTTCCAAAAATGTACGCTCCCGCCTTGTGGTTGTTCGACACCAGGGAAGCATTGAAAGAGCTTGTGTTATCCCATGATTTTCCATGGATGAGCCTGGTTGTGTTGGCCAGTTCCAGCGTATTCTTGATGGGCTCTCGGGTGATGATGTTTACTACACCGCCAATGGCGTTGGCACCAAACAAAGCCGAACCACCCCCTCTGATCACCTCGATGCGATCGATCATGGAAACGGGGATCTGCTCAAGTCCGTAAACACCGGCCAAAGCACTGAAAACGGGTCGGCTGTCAATCAGAATCTGTGAGTATTTTCCCTCCAAACCGTTAATTCTTACTTGATTTGTACCGCAGTTTTGGCACGTGTTTTCCACTCTCAACCCAGGCTGGTAATTCAATCCCTCTGCAAGGTTTACCGCATTGATGTTCTCCAATGCCTTGGGAATCAAGACATTAACCACAACAGCAGCCTCGCGGCGGTTAACGGCTACACGGCTGGCAGAAACCACCACGTCGCCCAATAGCTGTGTGTCTGGCTCAAGTTCAATGTTCAGTTCCCTGCTCTCACCCCGTTTCACATAGGCATCCGCTTGAAAGGTGTTGTAACCGACATAGGAAACCTCTATTGTGTGTTTTCCTTCAGGCAAGTTGGTGATAAAAAAGTGGCCGGTCTCATCGGTTGTGGTACCTTTTGTCGTACCTTTAATAACCAAATTGACGAAGGGAAGGTGTTCACGCGTCTGTTTGTCGATGACATGACCGAAAAGGTTGGCGTCTGTGTTTTGTGCGATAGTCGTATGCGCAATGATCGCCAGTAGCGCTACAATAAATGCTTTTTTGAATCTAGGTTTCATACTGGTTTTAATGAAATTATTATTGTTATAGTTATGTGTCATTTGGATGGCAAAATTCCGACAATTACTGTAACACGACCATCCCAAGTAATGGTGAAAATCTTGTATGGAATAACTATTTTATGCTATTCTTGGAAGGGTAGCGGTGCACAAGGGGGAAAAACAAATCGTCCGAATATACCAGTTTCTATGAAAAACTGGCTTTAAGAAAAAGGATCAAATAATAGTGGAATGAAATAGGCGTTAAAAAACAAACTCCACAATAGCGCTCGCCTCGCCACCAATGGCTAACTCGATGATGAAGCCGTTTTCGATCTGGAAAAGGGTAGGAGTGAGGCTGTCACCCAGTTTGGCGGCCACACGGTATTCCACGCGAAGGCCCTTCACCACGAAATCTTCGGGCAGCAGTTCCATAGCCATACGAATGTAGTTGGCGTTGTTCACGTGGCGGTTGTAGTCGATGTCGGCACGCATCACCGGGATGGGCGCGAAGGCCGTGCCGCCTTCCTTCGGCAGGATGATGCGGCGGTCTTTGTAGTTCATCTCCAACTGAGGCTCGATGAGTAGCGAGTTGGCCACGGCATCGTCCACGCGCTTCAGTTTCCCATTGGCTTTATCCACGAAGGCCCCCATGCTCCAAGTGCGGTAGCAGGGCTTGCCTTCGGTATCATAGATAAAGGTGTTGCGGAAGCCGAACATGGGCTTCATGCCATATACCGAGGTGGTTACGGTCAGTTCTTCCTTAAAACTGGGCACGCGTATGATCTCCACCTGCCTTGAGGCAAGCAGTTGCGCCATGTTCTCGCGGGCAAAGTATTCTTTTACCTGTGGCTCGCTGTCGATCCACATCTCGGAGCAGTCTTGCATCATCTGAAGGGCCGAGAACAGCTTGAGTTTGCCCTCGCTGTCGCAGGTACTGGTGGTTACTTTGTAATTCAGGCTGTACATGGTTTCTATTTTTCGGCAAAAGTACGGTTTTTTTTGCCTGCTAAGACAATAATTCCAGAACTTGTCAGTTATTCTTAGTACCTAGCCATGATTGATTTTTTTCGAAAATATGTCTCTTTTGTCGCACTCATCCTGATGGGGCTGTTTCTTCTTGGCCTTATTAACACAGATAAAGAGGATTTGTACGTCATGGAACAAACTGAAATCCAATCTGGTATGTCGTTTGATAGTAACGAGTTTGACGACGACGAGGATTCGGATTTCGTGCTCAATGGCCCATCGGATGGTTTGCAATGCCGATGCGACCTTCGTCCAATTACAACAATAGGCGAGGAACGAAGTGAAAATATGTGTTCGGCGGCTTTGCGTCTTGGACAAGTGAGGCGTTATGCCCCAAGGAAAGACTTGGCTGACAGCCATAACTATATCGTTACGAAAAACATGAAAGATGGTACGGACTACGGTTCGGACCATCTTTTTTTATCCCATAATTCATTTATTATCAACTAAAATCTAACTAGAAATGAAGAAACTAGCATTATTTGTAGCATTCATTGCACTGTCTTTCGCAGTGGCATCGTGCACAAAAGGAACGCCCACAGGAGGCAACAGCAGTGGCAACAACCAATGGGAGGCTGAAGGTGTTGGCGCAGCAGTCAACGCTGCCGACATTGCCCCTGACATTGTCACTTTTGTCAACACACATTTTCCCGAAACGAGTATCCTCAGCTGTAATCAAACAGAGCATTACTATCGAGTGATTCTAAGTGACAATACGAAGGTGTATTTCAACCAGGCATTTGAATGGGTCGAAGTAAACTGCGAGCATTCATCCGTCTATGATGCTGTGCCAGAGACCATTGTTCCTGAGCAGATTACAGCATACGTCACCGCCAACTATCCCAATCAGCACATCGATGAAATCGAAAGGGAAAGCAATGGCTGGGAGATTGAACTCAACAATGATGTTGAACTCAAGTTTGATGCCAACTTCAATGTTGTAAATAACGGTGGAAATGGCAACGGAAGTGGTAACAGCACCGATTATGCTGAAATCAACACGTTTGTAAACACCTATTTCTCTCAAACTGAAATCCTTAGAGTCAAAGCGGAAGATGATGAATACGAAGTGGAACTTGCGGATGGTACGGAGATTTCTTTCAATCTCAGCTTTGAATGGACCCACATCGACTGCGAAGAGTCCTCCATTTACAATGCCGTACCCGCAGAACTCGTTCCCGAACAGATTACATCATACGTCACCGCCAACTTCCCCGACCAACAGATTGAACAAATCGAGAAAGAGCATTATGGCTGGGAAATTGAACTGAAAAACGGACAGGAAATCAAGTTCGACACCAATTTCAATGTCATCGGAAACGGCGGCGGAAATGGCAGCGGTAATAACACCGACTACACCGAAATCAACACTTTTGTCGGGACTTATTTCCCACAAGTGGGCATTCTCAAGGTCGAGGCGGATGAGGATGAATATGATGTGAAACTGACCGACGGTACTGAAATCACTTTCAACCTCGCCTTCGAATGGAAGAGCATCGACTGCGATGAATCTAATGTTTATGGCATCGTTCCCGCCGAACTCGTTCCCGAACAGATTACTGCCTACGTTGCCACAAATTACCCCAACCAGCATATTGACAAAATCGAAAAGAAAGCAAACGGTTGGGAAATTGAGTTAAGCAATGGTGTCGAAATTGAATTCGACAGCGACTTCAACGTGACTCATATCGACAATAAATAAAAGGTCAAATTATTTCTTCATAACGAAAGCGGTCAATTAATTTCATTGGCCGCTTTCACAAATCTACATCCATGCTCATTGTTATCGCAATTCTAACCCTAATCGCAGGTATCGGTGTATTTTTAGTGGCCTGCAAGATGTTGAGTTCCAGCCTTGAAAGCGCCAGCAGTGCGGGCTTGAAGCGACTGTTCGCCAAGATGGGGAATAACAAGTGGCTCGGCGTGGGCATCGGCACGGTGGGCACGGCGGCCATACAAAGCTCGGGCGCGGTGACGGTGATGGTCATCGGCTTCGTGAATGTGGGCATCATGTCGCTGGCACAGGCCGCCACGGTCATCTATGGCGCCAACATCGGCACCACGGTCACCGCCCAACTGGTGGCCTTGGGCATGTTTGGCGGCAACGGCATCTCCACAACGGTGCTCTTCTCGGCTTTGGCTGGCATCGGGGCCTTTGTGATGATGTTCTCGAAACGTGACAAGTGGAAACAAACCGGAAGCATCTTGGCTGGCTTCGGCCTGCTGTTTGTCGGCCTCGGCATCATGTCGGGCGCCATGTCGGAGTTTGCCGCCTTGGACTCAGTGAAACAGTTTTTGGCCACCATCCGTAACCCCTTGTTAATTGTTTTCATCGGCGCATTGCTGACGGCCATCATCCAGTCGTCGTCGGTGCTGACATCCATCGCCATTACCATGGTCGTGGCGGGACTGCTCTCGCTCGACCAAGGTATCTATCTCACGATGGGTTCCAACATCGGCTCGTGCGTGGTGGCGATTTTGGCCGGCATGACCAGTGGCCGAAACGCCAAACGCACTGCGCTTATCCATTTGTTTTTCAATGTAATGGGTGTTACTCTGTTTTTGCTTATCGCCTTGGTTCTTCATCTTTTCACCCAAGGGGATTGGGGATACGGGAGAATGTTTGAGGCTATGTTCCCGCACGCCCCGCAGGTGCAGCTGGCCATGTTCCATACCGTTTTCAACGTCTGCACCACCTTGGTCGCACTGCCTTTGACCAACAACTTGGTTCGCTTGGTGTGCCGCCTCATTCCCGACGATGTCTATGAGCTTCGCGACGACAAGTTCCATCTGCATTTCCTTGACGACTCGATGCTGGTCACGCCCGCCTTGGCGGTCAGGCAGTTGAAGGCCGAAGTCGAAAACATGGGCGAGTTGGCGCACGACAACTTCTGCCGTGCCATCCATATCGTCACCACTCTGGATTTCAGCGACTTGGAGGAGTTTAAAAAGACCGAAAACGAGCTTAACTTCCTGAACAGCGAGTTGACTCGTTATGTGGCTGCGCTTTCCGCAAAGCCGCTCAACGAAACGGATGGCAGGTATCTCAGTTGCAGCGTGAAAAGCGTGAGCGACCTGGAACGCATTGGCGACTATGCCGAAAACATCGTGGAGTATGCCGAGAGCCTGCAGACCCAGAATGCGACATTCTCTAAGCCTGCCATTCAGGAAATCAAGGAAATGGAGCGTAAGATCACGGCCCTTTACAACGAGGTCAAGAAAGCCTACCACGACCTTGACTTTACGGCTCTTGAATATGCCTACCAGATTGAGGAACAGATTGATAGCTTCACGGAGACCATGGAGTCGCAACACATTAAGCGACTCGTGGCGGGACAATGCACACCGCAGGTGGGAGCCGAATACATCTCACTGGCGCAAAACGCCGAGCGAGTGGCCGACCATTTCATCAACGTGGGCAAGAGTATTAGGAGTTTTGCATAGTCCAAATGTTCACAAAGGAATTGTAGTTCCATAGCCGTACCCGATGTCGTCTATGTGCACTAAAAAAAGTGCAATATTTTTAGTTTTATGCACTAAAAAAAGTGCATTATTAAGATTGTGGAACTTGATGACAGGTATTTTAGAGTTTGAGTCCGATGGCTTTCGAAAAGGGTTTTGAGTCCGAAATCCCATTATTGGCGATAAAATCGATAATTTGTCGCCGATTTTCTTTGTTTCGATTTCGATTTTGGTTTTTATTGGCGTTTTATCAGACCTATTTGCATGCATGGCAGTGTCTCAACCAGTGTACGAAATCTGTTGATTTTATAGAATACAAAACTGAAAATAACCATGAAATTCAAAACTAATAAGCGTAAAGACTATTGACATAGGCGGTTAGCTTGTCATGGTTTGTTATGTTGTATTATTCTTTTATTCATTGTCTAATTGGAATCGATCAATCATGTCAAAAAACTGATTCATTTCAGAACATCCCTCACTTGAACACTGGCCGATATCAAAAGGATGGCTATTTGTCCTTGCAACCGCGAGTCCCTTCACTCCTACTAACCTAGTAAAAATATCGGGTACTTTATTGTAATAGTCCTCATTCTTCTCATAATCACTAAAACCATCTAGTTTGATCAAATCTTTCTTCAATTCATCATAACTGTTATAAAACTTTTTGGTTTTCTTGCGATGTAACAAATACCAATACTCAAGACAAGGACTATTGATGACAACCAAAAGCTTAGACATCCAACCATATAAGCCTTTCTGCCTATTTGTAAGCAAATTGTTCTTTGCACTCAAATACAAATTGTACCAATAAATAAACCTATCCATTTCATCTTGTTTGTGCATTGGATCATCAAAATCTATTATTAGTATAACATCTGTATAGCCTTCTTCAAATTTATTTTTAGCATTGCTGAACAAATCATCAATCTTCTTTTTTTGTGGCAAGTCGGGCTTTATCCGCATCCTTTGAATTATAGGACACTGCTCTTGATAATACAGCTTTACCTTGTTCAAATACCATTTTTCATCTTCCCCGTCAACAATTACTGCCAAAGATGGATTGGCTTCTCGTTTTGTCTTAGTCCTACTCATGGTCTCCATCGTTTTTGTTCGTATCAATGTATGTGTCACCTACATAAGGGACAGCCCCCAATCGACCCGATTTATAGGCATTATAACGACTACTAACCTGACGTAGTACCGATGAATCAAAGTCAGCCAAAGAATATAACGAAGTAGCTCCCTCTCTGTTTTTCTCTGTGAACCAGACACAATCGTCACGGAATAAATCTTTGTCAGCAAGAAACTCACGCATGTGTGTTGTAAAAATCATTTGTGATTCATGTGAATTCTTCAAATAAGTCAAAATAAAAAACTCATACAAATCCGGGTGCAATCGACATTCCAATTCATCTATTGCCACAAAATGAGATTCCTGAACTAGCTTTAATAAAATACTTGAAAGTTCATAATAACGTTTGGTGCCATTTGATTCTTGCTGGAAATCCATGGGAATACCTTCTTGAGCTCCATCATGAATCATTTTTACAACAATATCATCTGTAAAAGGATGGTCAGTCAACCGCTTTTTTTCTTCGTCAGATAGCCTATCGTCTTTCAACATAAAATCTATAATTTTTGGTGGAATTGCCTCTGATTTTTTTTCCAATTCAAAATCACGAATTCCCACATCAGCTCTGCGCAACAATTCAGCAACTTGTTCTTTTTTAATTATTTGTTCATATATTTGTTCAGATGTGAATGAATCCAAGTGTTGATTTGTTGTTTTTACTATTGGCATCATATACGAACCCAACCAGTCGATTATCTCCTGAATCCAAGAAATGTTGACATTGCTGTTCAGATAAGCACCAAACAATGTTCTATTGTGTAACAGAGTGGTCTTTAAATCCCGAGCGAGACCGGATGGAACATATTTTTTCCCTTCATATTCTCCCCATTTAATACTTGAGACTAGTTTTGACTCATCAGTAAAACGCTCATATATTTTATGATCCCTGAGCGCCCCAAATGGTTTGGCTTTCAATAATTCGCGGGTCACACTAAGATTATTAAAACCAACCTCATAACTGTATCTTGTTTGACCACAAATAAAATTCACCTTAATTTCCGAGTCCTTATTACGATATAATGGATTCAAGGCAAATTTGTCGTATTTAATCTGAGAAGTTTTATTCTCACATGGTTGCAGCAAAAGAATAGGCAACATCTCAAATGCCCTAAGCACATTGCTTTTTCCTGAAGCATTAGCACCAAGCACCATGGCAATTTTTAGAAGTCTATATTCACCTTTATTTATGACATAACTATCTTCAAGATGAAGGTCAGATGTGGCTTCAAAAGAAATAGTTTGTGCTTCCCTAATGGATCTAAAATTTGATATTGTGAAATCAATAATCATAACAACCTCTTGCTTTAAATTTATGCAACTAAAAGTTAATTTTTGCAATTTGATTGCAAAAATACACATAAAAACCATGCAAACAACCATAAATGACAAAAATTTAACCTTTTTGTCATAAAAACCTATTTTTTTAGTTTGTCTTCTATCCATTCCATACGCTACAGCGTATGGGATTTTTTGAATCATCCATTGATACTTTGGATTAGCATCAACTACCGCAGATTCCAATCGGCCCAAGTTACTTTGCTTTCAACGCCCTCTTCTATGTCATTAGGCAGATTGTAAAACATGTTCAAGCCAAGCAACGCTTCAAGCTCATCCACAGTACAGGCACATTCTTTCATTGATCGCTGTTCGCCTCCATTGAGCATGACGAACCCTATAGCCGAGTAGCGTTCCTTGTTGCGAATCATAAGAGCCTTGTAACAAGCTATAGGCACAGGTATTCCGTGATACCCAATTCTCTCTATTGAATCATATTGAATAACTGGCCCCGTAACGATATAGACGTTGCCATATTCTCTTGCAAGTTTTCTAGTTTTTTCCTCCAGCTGGTGCCATTTTCCTGTATTCAAATTGGCATCTTGTGGTATGCAATTCGTGTAATAGAAACTCTCAATCATGGCCAAGCTGTCCCATTTCATATCTCCCGCAGGAGCCAAATGACCATGTGAATACCCCGAGTTTCTATAGTCTTCTCTGTCTGCCTGTTCTCCTTTACAATATGGGTCAGGGACGAACCTTAAACCTTTCCTTGTCCAAGGCCCATCTGTCTCATCGGCAGTCAGCTCATACGCAACCCAGTTGGGCAACTTGGTATCTGGATTAAACGAAACAGTATATCCTCGCTTTGCCATTATCTGTTCATCTACCACAAAATCATAGCATGGGATTTCCAGTCCTGTCCGCAGTTGTCCAACAGGATTGCTCGACGAAGGCGTGTCGTTTTGTTCAACCTGTTGTACGAACCCATCATACACCTCTTCTGAATCATTCGAACCTCGAATAATCAAAGCCATAATAAGCAGCACAACCACAAAGACCAAAGCTATACTAATATACTTCTTCATTGATTCTTTCCTCCAATGATTTGCCATCAATTGTCATCCACACCGATAATCCTTCGACAATCTGTCCCATCACATAAAGTGCAGCAGTGTCTACCGAATCAAAGTAACAATCTTCTTTCAGTGTATATTTTGACTTCTTAGTTGAGCAATGCTCCTTGATGAAAGTTCTACGTTGGTAGTCCGCAAGCGAATACCTAAGCGCAGACGAAATATCGGTGGATAACACCGCACCAGCAAAAACTTTGATGGTTTCTTCTTTCACATAATAGCACCCCTTTGCGCTGTACTTTTCACTTTGCCCTTCGTCCATCAAAAAGCATTGTATTTCGGTCAACTCCTTGCGCTTATGTGCAACTATTTTGGCTGCTGCTTTCTCTTTGTGCTGAATAAGAGGAGTGATGATCTTATTAAACAACGATAGCTTGTCTGTGCCTTTTTCTTCAACAATCGGTGTGGGCTTTTCCTTCAGAGAACGAAGTTTGCTCCAAGTAGTTTTTATATCAATAAGCTCAGAATAGCTTCCGCTATAAAAGGGATATGTTTCCGCGAGTGTCTTGCCATCCATCCCTTTCCACTTCGTAAAATCAGCTTCCTGACCAAGCGCATAAGCTGCAGCTAAGGATGCAGAACAATCCACGTCCTCAATCATGCGATAGCCTTCTGGTTGAAACAACTCTAATTGCAAGGCTCGGCCTTGTTCATCCTTCGTATCGGCATCGCATTTTCTTATCTCGCTTTTAGCTTGCAACCTGTAGACTGGCCAATAAAGAGACGAATCCTTCTTCATCTTTTGTTGGAAATCCGTCTTTCTTATCAAGCTGTTGGCAAGCAAATAAAACAATTGACTGTTTTTGTTAAAATAGCCAAATGCAAGAACCTTGGCTAAACCAGGTGTTTCGTCCTTGATATAAAACAGTTTCTTGCCCTCTGCTTTTTTCTGGTCGATAGTAAGCTTCAATAAATACAAATCGTAACCATAGACTTTCACACCTGTAAAAGGCAGCTTATCCTTATCGTACACGTAATGAGGTGAGTTTATGATGGTCTTACGGAAAGCCTCATACGCCTCTTCGTCCTCCGAAAAAAGCGACCACTTTGTTGGCTTGCCAAACACTTTCTCGTAATCTTCAGACCATAACGCACCCATTCTACTTGCCTTTTATCTTTTCAATCTTTTCTCTTGTGCTGTCGATATTACCCAACACGGGCACGATGTTAATCAGGAATCGTTGATTCCTTTCTTCTATCTTATGCCATTGCTTTTGATAATCGACGCTATTGGGGAATAATTGAGTAAGCCTGGTTTTATCTGGCACTTCTCTCGGTACACCTTCCTCACCACTTCCAGAAATAATAAGTTCACATCTTGGAATGCTATTCAAATCAATGCCATGCTCTTTCCAAAACGCATTCAGGTATTGTGCCCTTAAATAGGAGAGGGTGTAATTGTTTCTCCATGGACCTTCATTGAAAGGTATCCTTGACGATTGACCCTCGATGATAACAAGGAACTTGATGTTGTTATCCTCGGTATCAGTAATACTATTGTTCAATTCAATGATGGTGTTTCGAATCAATTCTCCAGCAGCAACAATGCTATCTCTTTTCTTGTTGGCTGCGTTCACATCAGCCAAATCAAGCTTCAGCTTATTGATGGCATATTCCTTCGTCTGATACTCCACGTTTATCTGGAACAAATGTTTCAGATAGGGCTTGTTGTAACCGAAATAGTCTGTCGCATCGATTTTTCCAACGGTGGAATAAATCTTCAGAATGTCGTCGTATTCATCCACAATTTCCTGAAGCCTTGTTTCCGTATCTCTAAGCTCTTCGACTTTCTCGGTCAACTCTTTTTCCTTGATTTTGAATCGACTGAAAGACACGGCAAACAACACGAGCATTATGGCAAACAAAGTTGTCATAACGTCCACGTAACTCGGCCAAAACGAACCATTATTGTTTCCGTCCATAATGCTCAGTATCAACGCCTACCAAACAGGCCTCCGAAAACGCCAGATTTGGACTCTTCCATTTGCTTTCTAAAGTCTTTCTTCATTTCATCCAATTCCTTCTGAATTGGTTGAACTGCATCTTGCATGGCCTTTTGAACAGCCTTTTGTATTTCATCGGTGGTAGGAACACGCTTTGAAACAGCGTCCATCTTTCCATCGATGTCCTTCAGTTTACCCAAATTCACAAATTCTTGACGCACATCCTCAATGGCCAGACGCTTTTCAATAGCTTCCATAAACTCCTTATGACGCTTTTCAAGCTCCTCGGTTTGACGCTCAATCATCTTCTCAAAGCCATCCATGTGACCTTCAAGTGCCTCTTTATAACGCCTATTCATCTCGCTGATAATCTTGGTTTGTTGAGAATACAAATCCTCTAAACGGCCGTCGGCCATTTCAAGATACTTGTCTGCAATCTTGCCCTTCTTCGATATGCCACTGATTTGTTCCTGTAATTTATTCACGACATCATTGCCAAGGATTTCCCTTCTATCAAGTTGGCCGCCGATGCGATTTATGCTCTCTTCAAAATCTTTAATTCTATCCAGTATCTGATTGATGCGCACGGCAACTTCTCTCGGAATCTGCAAGGAATCGGAATACGCATTCTGAAGATTGATGGACTCTTGTGTGGCCGCCAACATCATCCTGCGAGCCTCTTCAAACTTGTTGAGCGACTGCGTAATACTGACAAAGTTGTTCGATGCCTCAATATATCTATCAAGACCACGAACAAGTTCGTCACCCTTGAATGTATCGATGAGCTTCTTCTGGAGGTCAATGTTCTCATTGATTTTATCCATGTTTTCACCCATTACATCCACTGCGTTAGCAACTACCAGAACTCTATCTTCAAAGCTATCGCCAAATGCTTTCGTGCAATTATCAAACGTGGTTTGGAAACGATTGATAACCCTGTCAAATGCTGGCTCGAAACGGTCAACCGTTTCGTGTAGTTTGGTGATGGCTGCCACCATACTAACATCCAGCGAAGGCATCAACTCCGTCTGCACAAAATCATAGAACTCATTCTTGTCTTCTTCAATCTTCTTTCTCGCTTCTCCAGCCCGGGCATTGTTCCATGTGGTGAGGAACAATCCGACCAAGCTAGTCGACATTGAAACAAGAACACCGATGAGCAGATTCTTAATGGAAGTGTCAGAAATGCCTCCAGCAGTATCGAAGCCCAAGATGAACATAAAAATACCCATGAAAACACCAAGGAAGGTTCCCATCAAACCGATGTAGGTAGGGAAAGACAGTTTGGCAACTGATTGGTCATACCTCATGTTCAGCTTGCGCTCAACTTTGTTCTGAATAACTGCAAAATCCGTTGTACCTTTGGTCTTCATTACATAGTGGTTGATCTCTTCAATCAACACATTCAAATCAGACCCAGTTTTCCCAACTGGCTTCAGTTGGGTTAAGGTTTCTCCATTCGCACTACTTTTCTCCTCGGTTCCATAATCTTCTGACTTGTCAAAAAAGCCAGAAAACAATTCCCTAAACCTTGCGGTTTCCTTGAAATATCTCACCTGAAAGATAAAGCATACGACGAATGCAATCGCCGATACTATCCAACTTACAACATGCATAACACTTAGATTTTAGTCATCTCAAAAACCTTGTTGATTACGGGCAGGAAAAACACGGAATCGTTATAGATAACCTCATCACCATACTTTTCCTTGACTTGCGTCTTGTAGTAGGTGGAGAAAGGTGTCCCCATATCTTCCTCAGCCTTGCTGACATAACGACGAGTGTCCGAAGTCCCGTCGATAATCTTCTCTTTTTTGAGCAAATCCAAGACAGACTTATATAAGACAGCAAGATCCTTATACTTGGTCATCAGCGCAGATTTCAGCGAATCTAAGTTGCTATTCATGTCGCCAACCTTTTCGTAGCTCTTCGTTACATCGCCTTGATAAACGACATCCTTAACTATCGGAGCGTTCTTGTCACGATACAAACCGCCATAACAGGTCGACTCCTTGCGTTCATCAGGAAGCTTAATGTTTACATTATGCGTTCCTCCGAACACTGTCGCAAATATCAAATCAATGATTTCTTTCAGGATGTTGCTTTCGCTCGAAATGAAATTGTCAATGTACTTACTGCCGTTTCCGCTGAACACAACGGTTTTCGGTGCTTCAAGCCCTTTGTCTTTGTACATGTTGGCCATGTAGTAAATGATGCTTGTTAAGTGATAAACAAACACGGGTTTGAAATCTTGGCTCATGAACTTGATGATGTCACAATCCTTGGCATTGCTCAGCCAGAAATTGATTACATCCTTGGTCTTCACGGAATCAACATTCTTGAAACACTCATTTAAGTCTTCAAGGTCTTTCCTTTGGAAACGGATAGTGTCAACGTATTTCTTGAAAATACCATTCTCCCTCACATTGGCAAACGCATTGAAACCATTTTCCCAGAGCACATCGCATCCGAAATGAACGGAATTGGCGACTTGCGGCTCATTATCCTTGAAGTACACAAAATCAGTCGAGCCGCCACCAATATCGATAACAGTTACTGCATCAGAATCCTTGATGTAGTCCATCTTCTTGTAGTAGTAATAGGGTGCCTCGGATTCAGAATAGCGAACGATTTGCTGTGGCTGGATGAACAATATATTCTTTGGTTCCGAATTCCAGATGTTCTGATATACCTCTCTTGTGTTCCCCATAAAGCTCAATGGACTGAACCACACAAGATTGGTCCTGTCAAGGTCGCCATTCCTTTGCAGAATGTCACACTTGATGATGAGCAGCAGCTCTCTAACAAAGACGCGCAATTTGTCCTCGTCTTGTTCCCACTTGATGTCGGTGTTCACATCCTGGTCGTCGTTCGCCATAAGTTTCTCGTAGAAGAAAGCGATGTTATGATTGTCAAACAATTTCGGCTTTTTGGTCTTATTGTGAATGCCGCACAAAGCAGTACGGATGGGGAATCTATAGTCTTTGCCATCAATGACAGCAGGCACAAATTCCGTCTTGATTTTCTTTCTCGCCTTGTCGAAAATCGAATCTTCTATGCGTCGAGTGATGGAATACTGTGTATCGTCCGAATACTCATGCATGTAATTCACCATCGTCTTATCCATCTTGAAGAGTTCAGGCTTTTTGCTAAGATCTGGATTACCTTGGCTGTCGTTTTTACAACGCGACATGAATGTGTTGGACGTTCCAAGGTCGATGGCATAAGTAAATGTTTCATTACTTGCTTGGCTGTGTTGCCAAACTGGCATCAGCAGCCCCGAGTTACCCATCACATTGACTTCAATCATGTCAAACGCAGTATTGAATAGCTCGTAGAACTTTGTGCCGCTCTCTTCCACATCGGTTTTTTGGCGTGAGCGAACCACAGCAGGCTCCACACCATATTCGGCCATGTCTTCTGGGACAACTTCTTTTATCTGCTTAAAACCATTTTCGGCTTGCTTGAAAAACGCGAGATTGATTTGATCGATATTAAAGTTGGGCGCATCAACATCTTCATCGGCCGCAACCACAAGCACCTTGAAATAGTTGTTTTCTACATCCTTATAAGAAAGGATATTAGGGAAAATACCAAGATCAAAATTAATCTTCGCTCCTTGCAAGTCAACGATTCTACCATGCCCGGCACGGAAGCTGTCTTGTGAGTATTCTTTAGAATATTCTATTCCATTATAACGCAACTTCACTGTAACAGAATTTCTATTGATGTGAACGTCAGAATCCAACTCTTTTCCATCAAACAGATTCATCACTTCAGGCTTGAAAGGCAGCAAATAGTCATAATTTCTACCTTGAACATCGTTCTGATAAACGACCGATTTGAATGTGTCTCTCGAAATGCGATAAGGCACTCGAATCATGGTGTCAGTGAAATAGCTGTTGATATCAATTTCATCTGAAGACTGTATGCAAAGCCCATTTATTACCAAACCGTCATTCTGGTCGGTCAACACCGGAGTTGTCTTTAATCTAAAATCGTTGCGTATCTCTGGGTCATTGTTGAAACTACGCACATATTCCTTGATGGCCTTAAATCTCTCGTCAACGGTATCAGTGCCAAACAACATTGAATACATGTAATTCTTAAACTCAGCATCTCTCTTGTCAAACAGTCTGACATCACCTCTGAAATACTCCCCGCCTGATTTTCTCCTAATGTGCAGGTTTTGGTATTGCTCACCTGTAAAACAGATAGTGTCGGTGTTGTCTTTCTTCAGAACGGCCTTGTCCATGTCTGGCGGTGTGACAAAGCCTGTGATGGGGGAGCTGCAAGCCAACAACACTTCTTTGCCATTCTCAGTATAGACGAGAAAATACAGTTTGTCCTCGAGGATATCTGTCTTGTAGTAATCTACAACAGAATTATATAGAACAGGCATCTTCGCTTTGAGATAATCGAGATTCTCCTTTCTATTCCATTCTCTCAGCTCCAGCTTTTGACCATCTTTCCAAGTGTTGTTCTTGTGGTATTTCAGATTAAACAACAGTTCATAGACATCAAGGATATCAGAAACTAATTGCGTATAGGCAAAGCCAGCCCCTTCCTTTGGATTCAGCTTCTCTTCATTGACTCTTCTAAAAGCTTCGCGAGCGACAAAAAACCTGGCAAAAGGTGTGGGAAGCGAGTTCAATGCACCACTATTGTCGGTCTTCTGTTCAAGCACTTTGTCAAGGTCGCCAGATTGCAAAGGCGTTCCTTCTGCTTTCCATTCGGAACTGTTAGTGCCTCTATCAACAATATTTAAATCAACTTTTGCCATATCTTATTTCATTATTTTCTGTGTGTAACCATTTATTGCTTCATAGGCGAATTGCAGGAAGAACCTGAATTTGTTGCTATGATCCTTCTTTGTGTATCTATTGCTGGCCTCAATCATTCGGAGCAGATAGTATGAATCATCCTTTGCGTCAAGGTCGATGGTTTTTACCCATCCATCCATCTGCTTAATGCTGTCGTAGTGCAATGGAGCAAACGCACGTTTGTTCGTCGAAAGTTCATAATACCATTGATAGTATTTCTCAGTAAAGCGCACCAATGATTGGAATGCTGCATCTTTGTAAAAACCTCCATCAAGTCCTCTGTTCTTCTTCAAAGGGAAGTATTTCTCGTTGGGAAGATTTTGAATAAAGGTTCTCAAAATCATATAGTCGGCAACACACTTGACGATTTCCTTATAGCCACTGCCCATCGTCACAAGGTCTAATGACTCCACGTCATCGTCAATTGCCCTGGTCATATATTGTTTTCTGTCCGGTCTTTCTCTCTTTAGAAAATCAAACAAGGCTGATGCGGCAACCAGTTCAATGAAGTTAGCGGTGTCCTCTTGCTTCTTTTCGTCATTCTCATAGACCTGCCTCAAAGTCTTTTCTCCTGCGTAATAAAGATAATCCGACTGCACAGTGTTCTGGTAATAGGCAAGAGCCGCTTTCGTCTTAGTGTAGAAGTTAGCCGAGTCAATGTCACTGCCCGTTGTCGTAGGATCTTTTAGCCCGTAGTACGGCAACACAGTCACTGCTCCCATCAGTGCATTTTTAACTGTTGGATTATCAGAAGCACCTCTAATCTTTTTCTCCAGCAGCGGATAACCTGAAGCCCCAGTGCCTCCAAAGATGGAGCTAATAATAAATACCCTGTCGTCTTTCTCGCATTTGGTCTTAAACGCTTTGAACCAATCCGCTCCCTCAATCATTTCACCGAGCACTACGGTACCGACATTGGGATTCCCCTTGAAGCCGACCGACAAAGGACTGTTTAGATTCTTATTTGAAAACAGCGTCTGTACGAAATAGTTGTTCACATTATCTGCACCAAGGTTGGCCACGTTGATATATGAACGGAACTTTTCAGTGTTTCCAGCCGCTTGTTGGGTGTCATTGAGTTGTTCATTGAGTTCTCCGATGGTAAGCATTTCAGAATTGAAAAAGCCATCAAGAGAATTCAACGTTGATGTCCCATTGTTGACTGAGTGTCGATATATTTCCTCGTATGATTCTATCAACGAGTGCAAATTCTTCTTTTCCTCTAAATCCAAGTGCGGGTCAAGGATAACAGGGACAACGGTAAAACCGCTGGTACTCATTCCGCTTGCCATCAGCATCGTGATGCTCTTCATCACGCGAATGCCAGTACCTCCAATGCAAAAAACAAATACTTTTTTCATATCGGGTTGGGTTTAGAATTCAAACAATCGATAAGCGTTAGTCGGTAGCGCGTTGCACCACAAAACCGAAACAATGAAATACAATGCTGAAGCATAGATTCCATTCCCAAGTGCAATTTTAGTTTCAAGCAACATTGCGCCTTTTAAGTGTGGTGCCACTGAGATATATTCAAATCCCAATGTCAACAGAAAAGCCACCACAAATGTTATAATCAGGAAAATAACCCAATACTTGGGGGTATAGTGTCTTCCTGGCTTGTTGTTGTATGGCTTGTAGTAGATGACGGCAAACAAAACACCTATCACCACTGCGATGATTAAAAGTATTGTTGAAATGCCTTCCAACTTGCCCCAAAAGGCTCTGGCTTGTTGATACAAGCTCTCGTTGTTTTGGAATGGACCGCAAAATTCGGTCAACTTTCCTGCGATCCATTGATACAGCTTCAGTAATTTCATAACGACTAACTATTTTTTGAAACTAAAATGTAATTGGGATTAAGCGTTGTATTTACCACACCACCGTAGAACATACCAACAAGGAAATCTTCTATGGAATATGATTTGGTAACATCTTCTTCGGCAGTCGCGCCACAGAATTGTCCAAACAAAGTGTAATCCGTGTCAGGCAACTCTAATGTCCATTCAATGACATCGGAATCTGTGGGCATATTGAACAGCTTTAGTCTTACCGTGGCCTCTGCTGTACGTTTCAACTGCTTGTCGGTGATGTTTTTTACTACAATGTTCACGTTATCTACAACAAGGTTGGCTCCGTAGAGGGTTTTTGCCTTGAAAGCTCTTGCAAAATAGCTTTCATCGGTCAGAATCCAACGATAAGGTGCCAAATCCACTTTTAAATTGATGATGCAGGTGTCGTAAGAATCAGCCTCTTCATACTCAACAAATGTTGGCTCGTTTATATCCATCTGGAAACATTTTTTCGGAATGCCGAAACTCTCCTTAATCCCGCCATAATTAAATCCGCTCTCAATGTTGTCAACGAACCTGCCAGCATTGGTTAATAGGGTGGAAATACCATCACGCATTTCTGCAACACCGCTGTCGTTGCCAATTATCAGAAAATAATATGGCGAAGCATCGCAAATGGAATGTCCTTTTTTGTCCAGATAATTAGATGTGGCGCAAACCAGACTTATAGCTTTACCGTACTGTCCAAAGATCTTGCTGACATCAGTGCTGTATTGTGTCAACAGCACCTTGGGCGCAGCTTGCCCAACAGGACTGTATTTCATATCTGAAATAAGTACTGCGACCTCCCCGTTATCCGCATCCAAATTATCAATAATAGATTGAAGCATCAAAGGTACTCTCGTTGAAGCGGTCGAAACAAAAGCACCAGTGTTCATTTGAGTCTGGAAATTACTCAAATCATAAGTTTTACCTTCATCACCATTATTTGTCAAAATAGTCACGCCAGGCGCAATAGGTGAATAATAACTGAGTATTTGCCAAACATCTTTTTTGAAATCTGTCGGCTGTCCAGCTCTAAAAAAGCCATTCATACTTCCAGAGACCTCAACATAAAACTTTGCTTTTGTCAAGGGTACTTTATTATCCTGTTTTGTGCTATCCTGTATTAAATAACCATCATTGGTAAAATGGGAATCAAAATTTGAATTTATATCACCAGAGCAAGAAGACAGAATAGCCACACAAGATATGGCCAACACCGCTATCACATCGTATTGATGTTTCATCCATTTTCTGGCTCTCTTTATTGTTTTTATTCTAAATGGCCTTTTCATATACATCATTTTTTTTGTTTGTATTTTTCTGAACGACAATAAAAAAGCGTGAAACCTAACCGTTTCCCGCTGCTTTGGGTAATTGCCGTAACCCTAATCTCCAGAAAATAGTCCAGTCCCACGCTATAGGTGGGCATACTGACAATTTCAAGAGATTTTCTTCGTGATTAATTGGCAATTTTTAAAGCAGAAGAAAGTTGTCGTTATGCTTTGCTATGTCTTATGTTTGTATTTGTGTATTTCTTTATTTCTTAACGGTTTAGATTGTTATTGCAAAAATCCTTGCGCCTACAATTCGCGCCAATTCATGCCGCAAATATAAGCAATTATTGTCAGGCAAAATACCTTATTATAAAAAATCACAAAACAAGGCTTGCAAATGACCTCTTTGGTGACTATTATCATAGCATCACCATCCCATCCCCGTCAAGGTGTTCCGCCCTTATCGAAGCGTTTGTCTTGTTGACAGCATTACCAAGTCCCGAAGGGACGCCCCTACCACACCCCGATAAGCAATGTCGGGTTTTATATTAAGAAGGGCGGAACCATGTACGCCGCAGCCATAGATGCCCGCCATCGCACAGGTCATTGTTGGCATGACATGGCTGCTTGACCCTACCACACCCCGATAAGCAATGTCGGGTTTTCATATTAGGATAGATATTTTCCTAAACATAATCTGCTATCATCTCACAAACAGCATCTTCCCTTATTATCTTCGGAGCGGACTTCCCAGCCAGCACCAACACTTTCTTGCCATTGCGATAGATGTGGAGCTGCCGAGAGCGAACCACAGCTGTCAGGTCCTCGTCGTCTTGCAGGGCCATCCATAGACGATGGTACTCGCCATCCTCATCGAATAGCTTCTTCTGCAAATGGGAACACATATTGGCGGTGTCGATGGTCTTCATGTCAATCTCTCAATGATTTCTGCGTCAGTTTCGTTTAGCGCTTGCAAAGATACGCCTTTTTGATGACTCCCAGAAGATAGTGGAGCTTTCCCAAAAACCGAGCAAACCAAATTATGCGTATTTTTACAGCCTAAAACTTGTCTATTATGAAACGTTTCATATTGATATTCACCTTTTTATTACAACTGATAGGGTTGATTTCCTGCCGCGAACAGATAACCAACACTTCGACCGTCCTCATCCCCGAACCGAAAGAGTTCCAGCAAATTGGAACGCGATATCACAAACTAAAAGAAGTCGTCATCGATTCCATCACCAGTTTTGCCAACCCCGATGAGTACCGGTTGGTCATACGAAAGGGCAAGGCCCTCGTTTCGGGCAACGCTGTATGGGCCCAAAGCACCCTTTCCCAATTAACGGATGATCAAGGCTGTGTGCCCAATGTGGAAATCCACGACTGGGCAGCATATCCTTTCCGGGGCTTTATGCACGATACGGGTCGCAACTATCAGACCATCAATATGCTTAAGGCGACACTGGATTTGATGGCCTTCTACAAACTGAATTATTTCCACTGGCACCTTACCGACTATCCTGCATGGCGCATTGAGTGCAAGGTTTATCCACAACTCAACGACCCTCAGTACCAAAGGAAGGGCCGTGACGAAGGAAAGTTCTACACATACGACGAAATCCGCGAATTGATCGCTTACGCCCGTGAACGAGGCATCACCGTGGTGCCCGAGATCGACATGCCCGGCCATTCCACATATTTCAATGACGCTTTTGGCTTCACGATGGACTCGAAAGAAGGCCGTGAAGTGCTCGAGAAGTGCCTTGAAGAGTTCTTCCGTGAGATTCCGAAGTCCGATTGCCCTTATATCCACATCGGTTCCGACGAGGTGTGGATCGAAGACCGTGAGGGATTCATGCAATGGATTGAGAATGTGATTGAAAGCCATGACCGTCAGGCGATTGCATGGGACCCTGGATTGCCCGCTTCCGACCATGTGATCAGGCAGATCTGGAACGAGGCGGCTGGCTCCAACGCCGCCGCTACGACGAAAGGCGGGAAGTACCTCGATTCATTCGTCGGCTACTTAAACTACTACGACCCGATGCTGTTCACGAGCCGCTGTTTCCTGCACACCGCTGCCGCGCAAGCTGTCCCCGACACAACTAAAGCCTTGGGCGGCATCCTCTGCCTGTGGAATGACGTGCGTGTGGACAAAAAGGAAAACATCGCCCTGCACAACGGCATGATTAATGGCATGATGGCTTTCGCCGAGCGTTTTTGGAACGGGGGCAATGCGGGCGAGGTGGAGAACGAAAACCTTTTGTCCGACCCATCTACCGAGGCAGGGCAGAAGCTGGCCGCCTTCGAGGAGAAAATGGTCGTTCACCGCGACCGTTTCCATAAGGACAAAATGCGATGGGCTCCCAATGCGCAAATCCGCTGGAAGGTGAAGATAGATGAACATGAACCACTTGCAGCCTACGGTGGCATTGTTGACTTGGATGCCTTCTGCCAAACGAAACATATAAGTGTAGGCGACACGGCCCTGGCTACGGCACAAACCGTCATCACCGCCGAGCGCGACATGGATGTTGAGGCTTGGATAGGCTTCTGTGTGCCAGCACGTTCCAACCGCAATGGCTATGGCATTGGACAGCAAGGCCGATGGGAAGGCAATGGTCAGTGTTTCGTGAACGGAGAGGAGATTCTGCCGCCAAAGCAGTGGGATGAGCCTGGAGCCTACGACTATCATTTCAACACTTGGGGCAAGCCCGAGGAAGAGCAGCCCTTCACCGACGAGCAGCTTTATTGGATGCGTCAACCTGCTCGTATTCACTTGAATAAAGGCGATAACCTCGTGGAAATCATAGCGCCAAAGACCTACAAGGGCCTTCGGTGGAGTTTTTCGTTCATTCCCCTCATGAACTAACAAAGATGGTCAGGTGAGCGTTTGAATCAATTCACATGAATAGACGATTTACGACTTGGACGTAAGCCGTTTCATCGAAACAAGCACCAGCGGAATACTAATCATCAACGTCATTACCTCGGCGATAGGCATGCTGAGCCAGATGCCTTTCTGGCCGATGATGGGGGTGAGCAAAAACATGGGAATCAGCACGAAGACGATACTCCGGCAAAGGGCGATGACCACCGACTCCAAAGGTCGCTCGATGGCGGTGTGGAAACTGCAAGCCACGATGTTGACGAACGACACTAAATAATGTAAAGTGACGTATGTGGTCGCGACGGTGGTCAGCGTCTGCAACTCTAGGTCGCCGTTGCTGAAGGCACTCGCGATGCCGTGTTTGAAAACCAAAACGAGCAGATAAACCCCAATGCCGATGCCGCCACCAAGAAGCAAGGCATTGGCCAACAACGACTTGACTCTTCTGTGGTTTTGGGCGCCGACGCTGTATGACATCAAGGGATACATGGCTTGCGACAGCCCGAAAATCGACATGTTGACGATGAAGTTGAGGTAACAAACGATGGTGAATGCCGCCACGCCCTTGGTGCCAATCTCACGCATCAGCACGAGGTTGAAGATGTAGGTAGTGACCGCCGCCGAAACCGAGGTCAGCATTTCGGACGAGCCGTTGAAAAACATCTTCTTGATCTCCTTGCTCCCGCCCATCATCTTGCCGAAGCGGACAAAGCGAAACAGCACCAAAGCCGCCGTGGTGTTGGCCACACAAGTGGCTATAGCGGCTCCAGCCACGCCCCAGCCGAACCGCAGCACGAAGAAATAGTCCAAAACGATGTTCACCACGCAACAGATGACGCCGCTAACAAACACCCAGTTGGGCTTTCCGTTGAGGCGGGTGAAGGCCTCCGTGAAGTTGGGGATGCAATAGAAGATGAAGCCGCAACCGATGATGCCAAGATATTGTCGGACAAATGGATATACTTCATCATTGCTACCAAGGAAATAGCACAAGGGTTTGAGAAAGAGACCAACCAAGACGGATAGCGCCACGATGGTGACCAATAAAGTGACAAAGGTAAGGGAGGTGTAGCCTTTCGCCCGCGCTTCGTCGCCCTGCCCTTTGGCAATTCCCGTGATGACGATGCCGCCTGAAATGATCATGATGGACACACTCAGCATCGAGCTGATGAGAGGCATGGCGATGTTGACGGCAGCCAGGCCCAGCGCACCCACGCCACGACCTACGAAAAGTCCATCGATGATGGTCTGCAAACCCACGATGAGCATCCCAATGATGCTCGGCAAGGCATATCTGGCAAACTCACTGAAACTGACGTCAATCAGGGCTTTGGTTCTGGAAGGAAGGCTGTTCATTTCATATCCTGAAGCTTAAACGAGGGCTGCAAGACTATCTCGGCGACTCCTTCTGATAAGCGGGTGCAAAAATAGGGAAAAAAGATTAGTTTTGTTTCGGCGTGTTGATCCAATAATGACACAAAGTTTCAAATAGCACTGGAATTGCAGTGGAAACATTGTTGCTCATTCCAATTCTTACCATAATCAGGTTTTGGTAGGGGTTGACGTATAGCACCTGTTCGCAGATGCCCAAGGCGTAGTAACCGGGATAAGGTGACTTGCCATAACCTTCGTATCTAAGGTTATACCAGTTGAAATGATAACCATAGTTACTAGGGTCATATTCCGATGACATGCGTATCCATTCCTCGCTAACGATGCGTTTGCCATCCCATACGCCATGGTTCAGGTAGAGTCGTCCTATCTTGGCAAGGTCCTTTATGGTGAGCGTGATGCCGCCAAAAGCATGTGCCACGTCGTGTTTACGACTGTCGATATTCACTAATGCCGAAGATTCCATTCCGAGTGGTTTCCAAACTTTCTCGCTGAGATAATCGGCATAGCGCTTCCCAGAGGCTCGTTCAATGACAACCCCCAGTATCGCTGACGTCATGCTCTCGTAGCGGAAATCAGTGCCTGGTTCACAACGGAATTTCAAACCACGGATCTGCCTCATGATATCGTGTCCGTAGTTCAATCTTGCTATGGCATTAACACGCTTCAAACCCTTCATGGAGAACTCGTAGGTGTCGTCGAAGTCAAGTCCGCTTTGCATATCTAGCAGATGGCGGATGGTGAGACGTCCCCACCTCGGGTCCTTTCCTTTCAACTCCGGCAAATAGGTTGTGACGGGATCGTCAATACTTCGGATATAGCCGTCGTCAACGGCAATGCCGCATAGCAACGATGTAATGGATTTGGAGACAGAAAAAACGGTAGCCATGCGTTCCGCAGAGAAATCGCCCCAGTACTGCTCAAAAACGATGCTGTCGTTATGGATGATCAGCACCCCTTGTGTTTTGCTTTCCCTGGCTATCGCTTCAACAAAAGTCGCGTTATTATAACGCGGTGGATCGTTGAAAAAATGCAAGGTGTCTATCCATACAGGCCTCTCTGCCACGGGGAAATGAAACACTTTATCACCATTGGCAATCGTGTCGTGCTCACATTGTTCAAAGCTGAAAATATTTGGGCCATACAAACCATCAGCCCTATAGCCTCTGACAATCGCACAGGATGCAAAGGCAAACGCACAGATGACGAAGGATAAGTATTTGATGATGGATTTCATGGCATTTATTTAAGCAACTCAGCAAGCATCGCTTCTATTTCTTCCAGTTCGCCCCGGGCAATGACCTCTCCGCTTTGGCAGTCAATCAGCAGCGTGGTCGGATAGCCTCGAAGGGCATAATCTTGCCTAACTTTGCTGTTTTCTTTTCTTCCTCCGCTACCTTCGCATACGTTGATCCAAGGAAGTTGGTTTTTCGCTAGATAAGTCTCCCAATTCTTGTGATTGGCATCTACAGAGAGACCGTAGACTTCAAGTCCTTTCTCATGGTATTTGGCGTAAATCTCTTTCAATTGAGGCATGGCTTCCACGCATCCGCTACACCAAGTGGCCCAGAAATCGACAAGAACATAGCGGTTGCTAGGGTCGTTCACCACCGAACTCAGACTAATCGGTTTGCCATTCACGTCGGGATATTCCATGTCAATGAATAGAGGAACGATATCACTGCCTTCCGTCCGGGGTTCAGTTTTGATGCGTTGTGTCAGTTCTTTTCTCAATTCCTCAATATAGGGCAATGCTGCCAATTCGGGCGACAAACGATCCAGAACATCCAATGCTTGGACGGATGACTTGCACCAATATTCGATATTTGCCAAAGCCAATGCTCCTGTTTGCTCGGTATTAAGCACAGAGTCCTTTATGGCTTGGGCAGCTTCCTGATTCCCATTACGGCTAAGTGCCATATATTTGTAATCAATTTCGTTGGAAGGGGTTCCTTTGGCACCAGTGCCGAGATCCTCCTCGTCGTTAGCATCCACTTCGACGAGTATCGTTCCTGGCTCCAAAATGAAGTCCTTCAATTGCATGCCTTCTTGTACGTAAAGATACACATGGGTGGGCGACGAAACATCAGGGTGAATCTCAAAGGTGCCTTGTTTAACCGATCCCGTGCCTACAACCTCCCAATTGTTGAACGCATCCAGCAATTCGAGTTTGGTGCCGTCGGGGAGGCCTTTTACGGTGCCCTTTACGGTGCAATAATCAGATTGATTTTGGTTGGAATGGCAACCGCTGAAGCCTATCATCAGCGATAAGGCAATCAATAAGAATAACTTTGTTTTCATGAGTAGCTGTTTAGAATTATTATATAGGTTGTTTTGTCATTGTCTTTTTCGACTCTGGCTGCTGGCCACTGGCTATTGGCAGCTCAATGATAGAATCGAGTTCAAGGTTTTTCGATAGCTGCCAGAAGCTAAAGGCCAGAAGCAGTCGGGGTCACAAATCATTGTATTCAGTTCTCGTGATAATATGCAAACTAGAATTACTCACCCTGCTTTATTTCAACGCTTTCACAGGGCATTCCTTGGTGCATTTATGGCAGAGGATGCATTCGGTGGCGTTTTTGCGTTTGCGTGAGTCGTTGTTCACTTCCACTTCCATCGGGCACACTTTCAGGCATTTGCCACACTGGATGCATTTGCTCTCGTCGCAATGGATGCGCAGCAAGGAGAAATGGCTCATTGGCTTGAGGAAGACCGTGACGGGACAAATGTATTTGCAGAAGGCGCGATTATCCTTGAACATCACGGCAAGAAGGATGCCCACCACATAATAGACCAAGTTGCCGATGAGAAACAGCATGAATAGGGTGTGCTTGTTGGCTTTGTCGAAATGGAACAGCAGGAGGACGAGGATTAGCGACAGCGCGAACACGATGTAACGGATGAATCCAATCTTTTTTCTCGGACCTTGTGGTTGTTGGTAGGGGAGGAGGTCAAGGATCATGGCGGTCCAACAGGCATAGCCACACCAACCGCGCCCGAAGAGGAGAGGCCCGAAGATTTTGGCGATGAGATAATGAAGCACACCTGCGCCCACCACACCGGAGAACAAGTAATACCAAAAGCCCTCGATTTGCATGTTTTCCCTGCATATCAGTCCGAGGAAGACCAGCATATAGGCGCCTACGCCAAACTGAATGAATTCTCTGGCATATTTCCATCCCGCTTTTGACAAGGCCAGTCCAACACCGATGATGGTACCTATATAGCTGAAGTTGAGCAAATAGAACAAACTGCCTGTTGCCAGCCAAAGTGAAATGGCGATGATCTCGAAAACGGCAAACAGGATGATAGCGGTTTTGTAGTTTTTCATCAGGTTACTTTTGCAGTAATACGGAGAAGAGCGGATTTTGTTACAGCAAAAGTAAAAAAATATCGAATTCAAAGTGTTTTGTTTGACAAGCCAATGATGATTTATTGTCGAAAAAATCACTATTTCTTGGGATTGTAGCGATAGGGTAAAGCGTCGGATTTTTGCAGCTGAATCAAACACAATAATTATGGGATTACTTAGCAAGATTTTCAGCAATACGCGCAAGCCCGAAGGCTTCTTCGGCAAAATGATGGTGAACGGAATGAACGGCGGCGGTCACGCCCAAATGGCCAACTGGGCCTTGTCGTCGGTGCAAATCATAGAAGATGATCAAATTTTAGATATCGGCTGCGGCGGTGGCGCCAACATCGCTCGGCTGTTGCAACGCGCGCCAAAAGGCATAGTGCAGGGCATCGACTATTCGTCTGTCTCGGTGGCAAAGTCTTCCAAAGTGAACGCCAAAGCCATCGCGGAGGGGCGTTGCAAGGTGCAGGAGGCCAGTGTGGTCAAACTGCCTTTCGGAGAGAACACCTTCGACCTCGTCACCGCCTTCGAGACCATCTATTTCTGGCCCGACATCGAGCATTGCTTTGATGAGGTGAAAAGGGTGCTCAAACCCGGTGGACAATTCGTCATCGTCAACGAGTCGGACGGCTCGGGTCCTATGGATGCCAAATGGGAAAGCCTCATCGAGGGAATGCACACCTACAAACCCGAGGAAATCAGGTTGCATCTATCAAATGTAGGCTTCAAGGCCATCGACATTCGGAAAGACGAAGCCAAACACTGGCTGATGGTGACGGCGGAGAAATAAGCACAAAAGGCGATTACCCCATCACCACATCCAAAACCATCATCAGCACAAAACCAATGGCAAAACCAATGGTGCTGAGGTTGGAATGCTCGCCCGATGAAGCCTCGGGAATCAGTTCCTCGACGACCACATAGCACATGGCACCAGCGGCGAAGGCGAGCATGTAGGGTAGGATAGGGGTAAGCCACGCGGCAAGCAACACTACAGCTAGACCGCCCAGCGGTTCAACCACTCCACTTAGGCTTCCTATAAGGAAAGACTTTGCCTTGCTATTGCCCTCGGCACACATAGGCATGGAGATGATGGCCCCTTCGGGGATGTTTTGGATGGCAATGCCGAGTGAAACCGCTACTGCACTGGCCAAACTAACACTTTCGGCACCTTGCGATGCAGCAGCAAATACCACGCCCACGGCCATGCCCTCGGGCAGGTTGTGGATGGTGACGGCCAAAGCCAACATTGCTGTGCGGGAGAGTTTAGACCGCGGTCCCTCGGGTTGATCGGTACCTAAATGCAGGTGTGGCGTGAGTTCATCCAAAAGCAGCAAGAAACCGACACCCGCAAGGAAACCTATTGCAGCAGGAAACACTGCCCATCCGTCACTTCCCGACCGCATCTCAATGGCAGGGATGAGCAACGACCACACCGAAGCGGCTATCATCACGCCAGATGCAAAGCCCAACAGCGACTTCTGCAACCTCGGCGACATGTCTTTCTTCATGAAAAAGACGAAGGCCGCACCGAGCATGGTGCCCAACAAAGGAATCAACAAACCGATGGCAGTGCCCATAATGGTAGTAGTAACAGTTTAGACTGCAAAGGTAGGCTTTTTTCGGTAATCCGAAAAAACAAAACCGCCGTTAAAGTCAAGAAAAACTTTGCGACGGTTGGGTTGATAGAATTTTGTGTTACGCTTTCTCGATGGCGCCCACAGGGCAGCCTTCTTTAGCTTCGGCTGCGGAAGCCAATGCCGACCCTGGCACTTCGCCCTCAATGGCGACAGCCACGTCACCTTGGATGTTGAACACTTCGGGGCAAGTGGACTCGCAAAGCCCACACCCGATGCAACTGTCATTTACTTTGTACTTCATGATGTTCCTTTCTGTTATTGGTTTATGTGTTGGTTAATCAATCCTTTGATTTTCTCGATGATGGCCTCCGCTTCCATCCCCGATTTCTTGCTCATTTCGGCGATTGTAGCCTTGCCCAACATGATTTTGCCAACGGGCGTGTTGAGCATCTTGAACTTTTCGTTCACTTTTACCATTTCCGTCTTCAGCCAAGGATATTGGGCGATGAGGTCGGCTAGTTTTGTGTCTTTTGTGATTTCCATATTGTCATCTTTTGCGGCTGCCACGGTGTGACAGCCCTACAACTCTAAACTCTAAACACTCAACTCTAAACTCTAACATCAGGATTTTTCTCCGTGAACTTTTCTTTCAGCACCTCGATGATCTCGGCGCGGCTGTTGCCTTTCTTCTCCATCTGTTTGATGGTCTTATAGGCTTGAAACAGCGTGGAAGGCCCGATTTCTGAACTGAAATAACCGATGCCTTGGTTCCAAGCCAGCAATTCAAACACATCGTCCAAGGCGGCTGAATCGAGGCCGTGGATGTAGGCCTTCACTAGCTCGCGCGTGGCTTGCCGCATACGACCTGCTCCGACGGCATTAGCTAGCGAAAGCAACAGACGTGTCTCGTATGGCAGGTGACGACGGCTGTCGTTCCATGTTAAGTCCCAAAAGTTGACAGCGGTTTGGGCCAAGTCGTCGTCAATCAAGGCCATATTAGTGAGGGCGTAGGGGCGCATCGGGATGTCCTTCTCGGCTTGTTTCATCTCGGTGCGGTAGAAATAAGTGTGATATTCGTTCTCCGCAACCTTTTCGGTATGGTGTTCAAAGCCGAGGTCCTCCATCACCTCGTAGAGCGGAATCGGCTCGAAGCTCTGGATAATCGTCATGCCTTCGCCAACGGCCATCTTCGTGGCTTGCATCTTCAGTCCGGGGAAGAAGTTACCCTGCACGCCGCGCACATCGATGGTCTTGAAGCCGGCGGTCTTGTCTTTCCAATCATTGTAGTTCATCGTGTTTCCTTTCTTTGGTTAGTGCTGCAAAAGTATTGCACTACAATGAAATCAAGCGTAACATTTGTTACCGATGATGAAGTTTTTTCCGAAAAATAGCCATTTTTTGGGATTGTCACACCGCAAAAAGAGATGGAATTTTGCATCGTAAAACAAACCCAACGATCAACCTTAAATAAACAAAAACTATGGAAACCAAGGTAAGTAAAATCTCCCTTTTATGGGTAATCATCATGGTCGGCTTCGCAATGCACATCCTGGCCGACATTCTCCCTGCTTTTTGGGGAGCCAGCATCGCCATGCCTGACGCTACGGGTGAAGCCTCTATGGGTATGATCATGTTTATGATCGTCATGGCTTTCACCGTTCCAATGTGCGGTTTGCTGTGCATGAATTATCGCAATCGCAAAGCATTGCGTATTATCAACCTAGCGCTAGCCTCGTTGATGATGCTGTTCAACATCTTCCATGCCAGCGAACTGTTCATGGAATTTAATCCCGTACAGTTGCTCATCCATCCTGTGATGGCGGTTTTGGGAGTGTATCTATTTGTGTACTCCCTCCGTCTAGTGAAACAAAAAGAGTGAGAGAATGAACCGACCTCTATTGTTGCTCTTTTTGGTCTTGATTTCACTCTTTTCGTCGGAGCTATGCCATGCCCAGGAACGCCAGCGTATCGATGGCGGCATGATGGTACACTCGGGCTATCTTCACGGTAACATCAAAGCCTTAAACTATGAGGCCAACGGCCCGACTTTCGGTCTGGGCGGCGTGCTCCGCTTCCATCTCGGAAACCACTTCCGCGTTGGGGGCGAGGGATACGTCTCCACGCTGCGCCAGATGGGCAACGGAAGCTACATCCGCACCAGCTGGGGTGGACTTCTCGTGGATGCCTATCGGCGATATCGTCAATGGCAGCCCTTTGTTGGCCTCACCATAGGCGGAGGCAAGACCTCAACGCTGCTGATATTTGACGGTGCTGACGATGACTGGATGCCCGAGTCTCATGCCGTGCTCCACAATGAAAATTTTATCTTCATTAATCCTCATATTGGCATGGAATTTGCTCTTACCCATTCTATCCACCTGACCTTTAAAGTCGATCGGTTAGTTACACTCTCTCCAATTGAAATGCCCGCTGGAACGAGGGCTTATCTTGGGATTGTTTTTGCACATTGAGAAATATAACCAGAAACCAAAATGATAACCACTTACATTATTACGGGTGCAAACGGGCATGTTGGACAGGCCGTTATTCGGAGGCTTCAAGGAGAGGATTGTATTATTCGAGGGCTTCTTCTTCCGTCTGAAAATAATCAAGACGCTGACAATGTATCCTATTTCAAGGGAGATGTTACCGATTTGGAATCCATGTGTGAAATCTTCTCTGACATTATCGCCTCAAACACGGTAGTCATCCATGCTGCAGGGATCGTTTCCATTGACGATAAAATCACTTCACTTCTCTACAACGTCAATGTGAACGGTACCAAGAATATCATAGAAGCTTGTCGTCGCTATGGCATTAGTCGCATGGTATATATAAGCAGTGTTCATGCTATCGATGAGGGCGATGGACTTCATGTCATCAAGGAAGTGAACTCTTTTTCAAAAGACCGCGTTGTGGGCGCTTACGCTAAGACGAAGGCAGAGGCTACTCAAGCCGTGATGGATGCCATTGCTGAAGGATTGGACGCAGTGGTTGTCCATCCTTCTGGTATATTGGGACCGGGCGACCATGGGAGGAACCACATCACGCAATTGATCCAATCCTATTTGAACGGCAACCTTTTGGGCGGTGTCACCGGTGGATACGATTTTGTTGATGTGCGAGATGTGGCCGACGGAATTATTGCAGCCGCCCAAAAAGGAGGTAAAGGGGAATGCTATATTTTATCTAACCGATATATTTCCATCGCTGACCTGCTGAAATATATGCAAAAAGCAACGGGAGGCAGAAAAAAAGCCATTTTTCCATTAGGACTTGTAAAGATCATGGCGCCTGTTTTTGAATGGATGGGCAAGGTCAGGAAATCAAGGCCGCTTTTCACCCGTTATTCTTTAAGGACCTTGGGCACTAACAGCCATTTTTCGCATGACAAGGCGACAATGGAGTTGGGTTATTCCCCCAGGGATATGATGGACACGGTTCGAGATGCGATTGCATATTTGCTGTCGGGGGAATATGCCAACTAAAAGGCAAACGAGATCATTATTTATTGTTATTTTTGCCATAAAAACAATTGTTATGGAAGAACTCAAACGTCTCAACCTCTTTGCTGGATGCAGTGATGAAGCCTTGGAATGGTTGCTTGCCCAGCCATGTCGTCGCCATGTGTATCCTGCCGGACGACGGATGCTCAATATGGGTGATCCATGTCGCTCGTTGATGGTTCTCGTCGAAGGTCACGCCGAGGCGCGAATGATGGGCGAGGAAGGCCGCGAGGTGCTCGTCGACCACCTGAAAGCCCCAATGTTGCTGGCACCAGCGTTTCTGTTTGCCAACAATAATGTCGTCCCTGTGGAAGTCACCGCCCTCACCAATTGCGCCGTGTGGCATATCAACCGTGAGGCCTTCTTCGAGTTTATGCAACAGGAGCCAACCGTGTTGCGCGCCTTTCTTGAGATTCTCTCCGAACGCGGCCGTTTCCTGAGTCGAAAGATGCGCACCTTCGCCGTCAACAGTCTTCGCAACCGCGTCATCGAATACCTCGAAGCCAACGGCAGCATCATTTCCGTGGCCGCCGCTGCCGAACAACTTGGCGCGACAAGACCCTCACTCAGCCGTGTCCTCTCGGAGATGGTGAGCGAGGGCCTTATCACAAAAGATGGGAAAGGCTACAAGAAGTGTTAAATTCCAAACATTCTCATATCTTCCTCAACCGTACTAATCCCACCGATGCCAAAGTTTTCGACCAAGACTTTGGCCACATTGGGTGAAAGGAAAGCAGGCAAGGTCGGGCCAAGGTGGATGTTCTTCACACCGAGGCTGAGCAGGGCTAACAGAACGATGACAGCTTTTTGTTCGTACCAGGCGATGTTATAGGCGATAGGCAATTGGTTTACGTCGTCCAAGCCGAACACTTCCTTCAGTTTCAATGCGATGAGTGCCAGCGAATAACTGTCGTTGCACTGGCCCGCATCCAACACGCGCGGAATTCCATTGATGTCGCCCAAACCAAGTTTGTTGTACTTGTATTTGGCGCAACCTGCCGTGAGGATGACGCAATCCTTGGGCAAGGCCTTGGCAAATTCGGTGTAGTATTCGCGGCTCTTCATACGACCATCGCAGCCCGCCATCACCACAAACTTGCGGATGGCACCGCTTTTCACGGCCTCTACTACCTTGTCGGCAAGTGCAAACACCTGCTCGTGGGCAAAACCACCTATAATCTTGCCCGTCTCAATCTCTTTCGGGGCTTGGCAGGTCTTGGCCAAAGCGATAATTTCACTGAAATCCTTTTTGCCGTTGGCATCAGCGGGGATGTGCTTCCAACCCGGGAAACCCGTGCTGTTGGTGGTGAAAACGCGGTCTTTGTATGTGGCATTGGCCGTAGGCGGCACGATGCAGTTGGTGGTGAACAAGATGGGGCCGTTGAAACTCTCAAACTCCTCGCGTTGCTTCCACCAAGCGTTGCCGTAGTTGCCTTTCAAGTGGCTGTATTTCTTGAGTTTGGGGTAATAATGTGCAGGCAGCATCTCGCTATGTGTGTAGATGTCGATGCCAGCGTCCTTGCTTTGTTCCAAAAGTTGCTCAATGTCGTTGAGGTCGTGACCGCTGATGAGGATGCCCGGACGGTTGCCCACGCCAATATTCACCTCGGTGATTTCTGGGTTGCCGTAAGCGGTCGTATTGGCTTTGTCGAGCAGTGCCATCGCCTTTACGCCCCATTCGCCTGTTTTCAGGACAAGAGCGGTGAGTTCGTTGGCATCGTTGCAGGTCACCAATTGGCCAAGGGTTTGCAGGATGAACTCGTTAATGTCACCATCGACTTGGCCAAGGCGGGCGGCGTGTTCCAAGTAGGCGGCCATGCCTTTGAGACCATACATGGTCAACTCTTTCAACGAGCGGATGTCCTCGTTGGTTTCGGCAAGCACGCCGACGGTTTGGGCTTTCTCGTCATATTGCTCGCGCGGGCAATTCCATTCCAATACATCAAGTTTCGGGAGCACGATGCCTTTCTTGTTGGTCACTCGGTCTTTGAACATTTCGCGCAATTCCAAGCCTTTATCGATGCGGGCGTAGATGCTCTCCACGTCGAAGTTGGCGTTGGTGATGGTCGAAAACAGCGCGTCGTTCACGAAGGCATGGATACTCTTGCGGAAATCGCAATAATCGTGTCCGCATCCGTGCTGGTGATGGTTGGCGATGACGCCCAATCCTTTAAGGACATATATTAAAAGGTCTTGTGCATGAGCTACTTGCGGGGTCTTTCCGCACACTCCAGAAATCTTGCAGCCGGTGCATCCGGCAGTTTCCTGACATTGGAAACAAAACATTTTCTCATTCATAGTCTTGCGTGTTGGGTTAGTTGTGTAATTTGCCGCAAAACTACATACGAGGAACGACTTGGAGCGTAACAAATGTTACAGTGAAAAACAAAAATCCGTAAATCAGGTCTCAAACTGTAGCGAGCAAGTACGCTCTGTTCTCGCTTAATCGAAACGTTCACATTGACTTTCCTTCTCGATAGCCAACCATGTTCATGGGACTTTGACAAATTAGAATTTACCTTTCATACAATTCTATCGGCAAGCCGTCAGGATCTTGAAAGAAGAGGAACCTTTTGCCTGTATACTCGTCTGTTCTCACCTCTTCATGCGAAATGCCCAAGGCATCTAACTCATGCACAGTCTCGGCAATGCTGTCGACCTCAAAAGCCAAGTGCCGCAGACCTGCAGCTTCAGGATGGGTCAACCGCGACGGTGGGGAGGGGAACGAGAAAAGTTCAATGACATAGTCATCGCCCAAAGCGAGGTCAGTCTTGTACGACAGCCTTTCCTCACGATAGTGTTCAGCAAGGACACGCATGCCGAGCACATGAGTATAGAAGTGGAGACTCCGCTGATAGTCGGAACTAATGATAGCGATGTGATGTACTTTGTTCAGGTGTAGCATGGCTTTATAAAGGGTCTTGTTCTATAAGTTCAAGTCGTCTCACAATGGTCTTGGGTAAAAGTAGCGTTCCTGGCGAGAGCACGGCATTGGCACCTATGCGACAGCCATCACCGACGAGCGAGCCGAACTTGTGCAATCCCGTAGAGATGCGTTGCCCGTCAACATGCACGTACACCGTATCATCCTCACGCTCGTTATAGTGGTTGCAGAGAATGGCCCCAGCCTCGATATTCACGTCATGCCCGATGATGCTGTCACCCACGAAGTTGAAATGCGCAATAGCACAGCCTTCAAGCAACACGCTGGTTTTCACTTCACAGCTGATGCCAACCTTTGCTCCGGGAGCCAGGAAGACCCCGCCACGCAGATAGGAGTTACTGCCTACGAAGCAGTTTGCCGAGATGATCGCTGGGGCTTTGATAGTCACATTGTGACCGATGATTGCCGACTGGTGAATGGCTACTCCGTCTTTCACGTCAAATTCATCGTCGAGTATCTCTACGAGATGAGTGATGTTCTCACATAAGTTTTCGACAATTCTCCAAGGTTCTTCTGCCTCCATTGGGAAGACCGTCGGTCGTGTTATGTATGATTCAACCATAAAAATTCCGATTTATCTGTTTCGCAATTTGTCTGCAAAGTTAATAAAAAACAATCCAGAAACGGGCGAAATCTACTTGATGTTCCTCTTGAACGAAAAATACCGCAATCCAAGCCTTTGACTGGATTGCGGTATTTTGAGGATTGTTTTAAAGAAGTTACCGTTTATCCTGAACACCGTATTTAATCCAATCGGGTTGCATGTAGCGTTGCTTGACAGCTTTGCGGAAAGTGAACATCTGTTCCTTCAGTTCTGCCAAAAGTTCGCGATTTTCGCGCCCTTTTTCATTGGCTTCACGACGCAAGGCTTCAACCTCTTCGTCTTTTTGAAGAAGGGTTTGGCTCAGCTCTTCCATCTTTTTGATTTCATCGGCAGTAATGCCGAGTTGTTTCACCTCATCAAGGTGTTTCTTCAGGCCCGAAACAAGCACTTCAGCTTTGCTGATTTCATTTTTGATTGTTACTGACATAATATTACTTTTTGGGTTAATAAAATAATTGTTGCTCTTTTCAAAGATTTGAAAACGAGTTTGTTAGATTAATAGATTATGCTTTTTTGATTACTTCGGCAGCATCTGACCCTTCCTAGTAACGATGGCCTGAAGCAGATAAACGACCGCGATGATTGCGCCTACCATGTATGGTGACAAATGAGCAGCCGATGCGATAGGCGAAACAATCAGTGGAGAGAGGAACTGTCCCAAATAGAGCGCCGTGGAAAGCAAAGGCATCACGGTGGTGGCGGCTTCCTTGCCCGCTTTCACGCTTCCGATGGTGTTCAGGTAGGGAACGCCGATGCCGTTGGCAATGCCGATGAGTGCCGAGCCAAGCAACAGAAGTGACAATGAAGTTCCTCCGGCAAGGCATAAATACCCCGCCATAAAGCCGATGGGGGCAGCGTATTTCATCTGTGCGGCAAAGCATTTCATCATTGCGCCAAAAACCAAGCCTACCAAGAAAGCCACCACATCCAAACCCATCATCACCAAGGTGATTCCCGTCACCGAAAGCATCCCAGAGGCCGTCAGCGCGAAGTTGGTGGGGTAAATGAAGAAAAGGATCATCACGAGGAATATGCCCACGACCGAGGGATGGAATTTCTTCAGAAGCGACAACGAAATGCCCCCTTTGTTTGACAATCGCTCATTGGGCAGGAAAAGCATAACGAGCACTACGGCGATGAGGCCGAGCAGATACACCAAGAAGGCGTAGTTCCAACTGACTGCCGCCAACATTCCCGCGAGGAAAGTGGCCACCACGCCGCCCATCTGGTTCATGGCAGCGGCAAGACCCATCAGGCGGGCTTGCTCCTCGGGCGGGAAATAGTAGGCCAAAAGACCCGTGGAAAGCGGCATGATCATGCCCACACTCACGCCTAACAAGGCCCTGAGTACCAGCAACACAGCAATGTTGTCGGCGAAAAAGGCACCGCTTCCCGCCACCACATAAAGCAGCAGGCCATAAAGGGCGATGGTGCGGGTGCGCATCACGCGACACAGCATCGGGAAACAGAGGTTGGTGAGGATGATGAACAGCGCGGGCATGCTCACCACAAACTGGATGAGCAGCGGATTGGCGTCAGCGAAATGGGCGCTGATGGCGTTCAAGGCAGGTGCGACGGCGGCTCCCGCCATCACGGTCAACAGCGACATCGAAAGGATGGTCGCAACAAGAATCTTTGAATTGGATGAATCTCTCTTCATACGTAAGAATCTATTCAATTAAACATGTGTCCAACTGGCATAGTTCTTACAGATTCACCCTATGATTCGGCTACCGACACGCTCGCCGAATTCGGGTGCAAAAGTACGGAAAATCGCAAAAATGGTGTTCCTTGAGGATGAAAAAAAATCCGCAACCCAAACCCCTGCCCGAATTGCGGATTTATACTCCTAAATTACTCCCAATCGGAAAGACAGATAAACCGCATAGATTGTGAGCAACAACGCTCCTCCCCAGCGGTTGATGGTTCGCTTCTTGTTGCAAATTAACAAAAGCCAGACGACAGCCCCACTCAGTGCCACCAAGAAAGAGTCCAATTCAACACCTTGATAGGCAGGCAAAGGTCTTATCAAGGCACTTGTGCCCAAAATAAAGAACACGTTAAAGATATTGCTCCCGACAACATTCCCAATGGCAATATCACTGTTGTGCTTGAATGAAGCCATCACCGAGGTTGCCAATTCAGGCAGCGAAGTGCCTAAGGCGACAATGGTTAGCCCAATAATTGACTCGGGAATTCCTGCTTGTTGGGCAATCTTGGTGGCACTCCTGACCACCAACTCGCCTCCAAGAACCAAGGATGCCAATCCGACCAAAACAAGCAATACACATTTCCATAAGGGCATTTTGTGCTCAGCCTTTTCAGAGACAGCGCTTTTTGCCGATTTAATACTTTTGAACAGAAACCCGACAAAAACGAGCAACAAAACACCCCCTTCCAGTCGAGAAATGCCTTTTGCTGTTTCACCACACCAATTTGCCCAGACAAACAAAAGAGTCATTATGCCCGCAATAATGGTCAGGGGGAGCTCAATACGCACTGTCTCCTTTTTCGCGACAATTGGAAAGACCAAGGCAGAACAACCGAGGATGACCAAGGTGTTGATGATGTTTGAGCCGAGTACATTGGTAATGGCCAAATCGGTTGAATGAGTTGAAACAGAGGTCATGTTAACGATGAACTCTGGCATGGATGTGCCGAACGCCACAACTGTAAGGCCAATCATAAGATCTGACACGCCCAACCGCTTTGCCAGGTCGGAAGCTCCGTCCACCAGCCAGTCCGCTCCTTTGACCAAAATCGCCAGTCCCCCAACAAAGCAAATAACCAAAAACCATATTGTTGATAACAAATGTGTGAACATAATCAAGTTGTACTAAGGTTTTGTAACATTTGCTTTGACAGCAGACTGAGGCGCAATTCCAAAAGCCTCGAGAGCGCACTCAAGCTCTGCCTGATTGTCACTGAGAAGCATGAGCCGGTCGCCCACATGGAGAAGGGTCTTGCCCGTGGGCACAAAGTAATTGTCGCCTCGCTTGACCATGATGACAAGCGTCTTTTCGGGCAATCGGAAGTCCATCATGCGAGTGCCTATCGTAAGCATCTTTTCCGTCACTGTCGCTTCAGTGATGGCCGATTTGATTTCCTCAGGGAAGTCGATGTCGAAATCCTGAGAAGGTCCATGCCGTTTTGCTTTGGGCGTTTCAGAAACACCCAACCAACGCGATACCAGGGGTAGTGTAGTGCCTTGGACGACGAGACTGACCAACGTGCAAAGGAAAACGATGTTGAACATCACATCGCTATGCGGCACGTCCGAAGCACGGCAAAGAATGGCGAAAATGATGGGCACCGCTCCGCGCAACCCCACCCACGATACAAGCAGACGGTCGCGAAAGGTATAACTGCGGAATGGAGACAACGACACAAACACGGCAAGTGGCCGCGATACGAATATCATCACCAAACTGATGATCAGCCCAGGGACCCATACCTCACGTAATTCCGACGGATTGACGAGCAAGCCCAACGTGAGGAACATGGAGAGTTGTGCAATCCACGACACACCGTCGAAGAAACTTCGTGTGGAACGCTTGTGGACAAAACGGCTGTTGCCGACCACCAATCCCGCCACATAGACGGCAAGATAGCTGTTGCCATGCAAATAATAGGTGGCGGCAAAAACGAAGAAACAGCCCGACAATACCAAGATAGGATAAAGCGCCTGGTTGTCCATGTTGATTCTATTGATAATCCAAACCAAGCCTTTGCCGAAACACCAACCTGCCACGGCTCCAATGAGGAGTTGAAGCAGCAATACCAACAGGGCGTTTCCGTAATGCGGTTCCCCGCCTTGCAATACAAGTGTGATGAACGTAGTTGTCAGCACGTAAGCCATGGGGTCGTTGGCTCCGCTTTCCAACTCCAGTGTAGGCCGTAAGTTGTGCTTCAGATGAAGCCCTTTGCCCCGCAGGATGGAAAAGACGGATGCAGAGTCGGTGCTGCTCATGGTGGAGGCCAGCAACAAGCATCCCATCACACCCAAGCCGAGGCGAGGGTCAATCAGGAGATAGAGTATCAACCCGGTAATTACGGCGGTAAGAAGCACTCCCAAAGTAGCCAAAGTCACCCCAGGACCCAATACTGGTTTGATGTCTTCGATCTTGGTGTCGAGTCCTCCCGAAAACAGGATGGCACTCAACGCCACGGTGCCAATCATGTGCGCCAACTTGATGTTGTCGAAGTGGATGCCGAGTCCATCGCTGCCGAACAACATCCCCACGCCGAGAAACAACAGCAAGGCAGGCACGCCGAAACGGCTGCCCGCCTTGCCTGCCAAAATGCTGGCAAAGAATAGGATTGACAGAATCAGTAAAATGAATTCTATTTGCATGATTCCTTATCCCTCTGGCTTCAATTCATTCAAAACACCAAGAAACGCCTCAGCATCGGCACCTTTGTAAACAAAGATGTCGGATTTCGGTTTAAAGTCATAATCTGAGTAACGAAAGATTTGAACGGCTACAAATTGCTGGTCTTTAGTGTAAAGCACGAACAATTCGATAGGGCTAAGTGTCTTGCAATGCAGATTTTTCAAATCATTGAATTGATGTTTTTCAAGACACACTTTCAAGTCGTCGTAGTCATCGGCGATGAAGTAATGCATTTTTTTGCTTACCACCATTTGTGTGGGCATATAGTGCCAGCGGCGGAAGAAGCCTTTGCGTTCCAATTCAGGGAGTTCGTGGTTTTTGAGATTCTTATAATTTGTCGTTTCCATTTTTATCGATGTTTAATTGTTGATTGTTTAATTGTTGTGTTGTCACATTGAGGCAATCACATGAGGGGCGCATACTGGGTGCGTCCAGGTTATAATAATCCCTTTGGGCGAAAAAATGCCCTAACAAAAGGGAACACGATAAAAGGAAACTGCTAAATCAGGATGCGTCTCAACCGGAACACATGGTATTCCTTCGGGAACGCAACTAACTGGGTGACAGAATGATGAATTAACCTTGAAACAGCAGGCTTGTGCGTCGAAAGCAACACCTGCCTGATGCTGACATTACTGACGGTTCGGGTGCGGTTGGGCAAGACTCGCACACTGAAACCAGGCGAGCAAACCGTGCTTTCCTGTTGCACGGCATGACGGGTCTCGGCAGCGGCATTGTAAAGATTCATCAAATTGGCCTCCATAGAGTCAACAAAGACGACATTGTCCGTCTTTGAGGATTCGATCCTCATTGAAACTGATTGGTTTACACAACCATTCAGGCTCGCAAGGAAGAAGAACAATATGGTGGCTAAAAAGCGCATTGATGCAATTTTTTAGAAGATGCAAAGATAGTGATAATTCTAATTCAACACCCAAAATATCCTCGGAAAGGAAGGTCCCGATGGATGTTTCTATAAAACCCGCTGATAAATCTCCATATCTACATCCTTGAACACATTGAAAACCAATTGTTTGACACTGCAATTGGAGTGTTCAGTCAAGTAATCTTTGACGGTTTGCAAGGCGATTTCGGCGGCCAATTGGTTCGGAAAACGGAACTCACCTGTGGAGATACAGCAGAAGGCGATGCTTTCAAGACGGTTTTCATCGGCACAAGCCATGATGCTTCGGTAGCATGAAGCCAGTTGTTCCTTTTGGAATTCCGTCGGGATGCCGTTGGGGATGATAGGTCCCACCGTATGAATGACATACTTACACGGCAGATTATAGGCCCTCGTGATTTTGGCCTGCCCCGTCGGCTCTTCGTGACCTTGTTGGAGCATCAGTTGGTAACATTCCTCGCGTAACTGCACACCCGCTGCGGAATGAATCGCATTGTCGATGCACTTGTGCAAAGGATGGAAGCAGCCTAACATCTGGCTGTTGGCCGCATTGACGATGGCATCCACCTTCAATCGTGTTATGTCGCCTTGCCAAATTGTATAGTTTAGAGTTGAGGGTTTAGAGTTTAGAGTATTTGAAAGTGAAGAGTTTAGAGTTGAAAGTTGGAAAAGATCAACCACACCTTTTTCCAGCAGTTGCGTCTGCAGTTCCTCGTCCTGAAAACGCAGAAACTCATCGCTGATAGGTTTTGGCCAACGCACATTGCGCAAGGCACGAAACAGGTCACGCTTGCCTTGCAAATCCGATGGAATCTGCATTTCGGAATATTGAGGGTCTTCGTTTTTGAGGTATTCGATGAGGTAATCTAAAAGGTTCATTACTGCTGATTTTTCATGTGAGATATACTAAAACTTGCATGGTTTTGTTATTCTATAAACGGATTTCATTATGAGACAAAAAGAGAAGTTTTCGATCAAGAAACGCTTGCGCAGTTTTCGGTATGCGTTTGCCGGACTGGGTGTTTTGTTTCGAGAAGAACATAATTCTTGGATTCATGCCGTTGCAGCGTCTTTAGCCGTAATCGGCGGGTTCGTTTTTCGTATTCGGCCTTGGGAATGGATTGCCGTCATCATCGTCATCGGGATGGTGTTTGCCGCTGAAATCATCAACTCTGCATTAGAACGGACCGCCGATTTTGTGAAGGAAGAGCGTGATGACAGAAAACGCGACATAAAAGACCTCGGTGCTGCCGCCGTTTTGGTCTGTGCCTTTGCCGCTGCCTTTGTCGGTATAATTGTCTTTTTGCCTAAAATCATCCAATTATTTGTGTTGTAAAGTTAACATCTTTATCAACTTTATCAAAACCTCACCTATATCATCATTGATGACAATCGAACGGTCTTCAATCTGTTCCACAGTGAACGCTTCGCCGAGATTAATGGTGGCATAGGTCGCCTCTGGGTTCTTGAGAGTCATCTGCATAAACGGCAGTTTGATGATGGTCGGGGTGTTACTGCCTATGCCGAGGTCCCAATACAACACCTTTCCGTGTTGGTGGCTGTTCACGAAATCGAGGTAACGCTGTGCAGCCTGGTGCCAGCCTTCGTCCTCCACAAAGGTGTCATCGGCACGCAGGTTGACCTTCATGGGGCCGCCACAGACGGGACAATGGGGAATCAATTCGGTCGGTATTTTCATATCGTTTTGTGTCGCAATCATTTTCCTGATGGTTTCCTCGTTGTCGTAGGTCTTTTGGTGACAAGGTTTCGAGCATTGGAAAAGACCATAGTCGCCTTGGGTGTAGAACAGCCGTTGTTTGTCGAAGCCCGCCTTTTGGAACTGGTGATCGACATTGGTGGTGATGACGAAATAGTCCTTGTCCAGCACGAGTTTCAAGAGGTTGTCGTAAACGGGTTTCGGGGCGGGTACATAGCGGTTGTAGTAAATGTGTCGGCTCCAATAGGCCCAATGTTCCTCCTCGGTCGGGAACTGGTGGAATCCCGCCGTGTACATGTCGGTGAAGCCGTATTTCTCGATGAAATCGGAGAAATACTTTTGGAAGCGTTCGCCATTATAGGTGAAGCCTGCCGAGGTGGAGAGACCTGCGCCTGCGCCGATGACGACGGTGTCGGCATTCTGTAAGGCTTTGTACAGTTTTCGAGTTTCCATGTCAAATCATTTTCAGCACAATCTTGCCGCCCGCGCCGCCTTTCTCCAACAAAGTATGCGCCTTTGCGATTTCATTCAAATGGAAGGCTTTCGCATACAGCGGCTTGATATGATGCTCGTTAATCAAACGGAAAAGAGAGTCAATTATTTTCTGAGTAGGGAAATTGCTGAAGAAGCCTGTCAGAAACACGCCATTGGGGATGTATTTGATAGGGTCGAAATGCTCCACGGTGAAGACATTGCCCAAGATGCCTGTGTTGCACACATAGCCTGGACGGCTGACACAGCACAGACTGTCCTGCAAGGTGGCGGGGCCTACCAGTTCCAAAACCTTGTTTGGACGCATATCGTTGGGCAGTCTTTCCGACAAATGGCCGTCATCGATGCAGCAGAAGTCTGCCCCGATGGTTTTCAGACGGTCGAAGTCCTTTTCCTTGCGGCAAGCCGCAATCACCTTGGCACCCAATGCTTTACCGAGTTGGATGGCGGCCTGTCCGACGGTGCTGGTGGCACCACGTACCAACAATATGTCGCCTTCGTTAAGCAATAGGCACTCCGTCAGCGAGCCGTAAGCCGTGAAATAGGTTTCTGGAATGGCAGCCAGCGACACCCAGTCCAAATCCGTTTCCACGTTAAAGACATTGGAAGCGGGCAGCAATGCATACTCGGCATAACTACCGTTGAACGAGCGGCCCATACCTCCCATCAGCGCAATGACTTTGTCTCCTTTCGAAAAATGGCTGTCGGAAGGGTCGGCAATCTCCCCCACGCACTCGATGCCTGGCACGATGGGTTTCTGAATATAGTCGTTCTCGATTTCGAACATCCGTAGCAAAGCCTCGGAATGGTTCAGTCCAGCGGCGTGAATCTTCACCAACACCCAACCCGAACGCACCTCGGGAACAGGAATTTCAGAGGCTTTCATTTCCTCCGCCGAGCAACGATGATCTAATTGTATTGCTTTCATTATCATTGTAACTTTCAACTATCAACTACCTTCCAGCATTGCGGGTCAGCAGCAAAGAAATCATGCGTGTAACCATACGCCACTGCGGAACAACCTCGGCAGAACCGCAGCAACTCACATTTTCCGCATTTCTCAAACTTCTCGTATTGGCGGTAATAGTCCATTTGCGGCGAAGTCCACAAATCGTAAAGCGGTGTCTCGAAAACATTGCCCACCTTGCTTTCAAAGCGGCGGCAGGCCATCACATCACCGTTGGGCAAAATAGTGAAATGTCCGTGACCACAGTTGCAGCCGTCATAAACAGTATCGTCGTCCAGGTTTTCCGGAATATTGAACTCGCCAATTTCATATAGATACAGCCCCCAAAGATGGTCTTTCAGGTTAAAGGTGGTTTTGCAACTGTCTCCATAGTCCATGTACTTTTTCCAGCAGGTATCCAGCACCTGGCGGTACTGTTGCGGCGTAAGGTGTGCGCTCTTTTCCAAACTTGTGGGACAGTATCGCGCAAAGGCGAACACGTCAGCCTCGTACTTCACCACAGTATCGATGATTTCCGGCATCTGGTCGGCATTCACGCCCGAGACGGTAGTCATAATGGCCACACGGATGCCATTGCGGTGCAGCACCTCGATCTTCTCCAAAGTAGTGTCGAAAGAGCCGGGCTTGCGCATGAAGTCGTGCGTCTCGCGGTTGCCGTCGATGGAGAGCTGGTATTTCTCACAACCGTAAAACTTCAACTTTTGGCAGTTCTCATCGGTCAAGTGAAACGGATTGCCCAGAATGGTAAAAGGGATTTCCTTCGCTTTCAGCATCCCAAGGATGTCCCATACTTGCAGGTGCAAAAGAGGATCGCCTCCCGTGACATAGAAGTACGGAAGGCGACCGCCCATCTTTTCGCACATTTCCACGCAGCTGTCAATCACCTTCTTTGCCCGCTCCACGCTGACCGAAAGCAACTCGGGATGGCCTTCAGAGAAGATGTAGCAATGCTTGCAACGCTGGTCGCAATAGTCAGAGATGTGCCACTGGAAGGAGAAGTATTGTTTGGCCATAGTTTTCGTTTTAGCGTCTTATGATTGCCTCCACAGGGCAATGTTCAAAGCAGTTGCCACATTGCAGGCAGTTGTTTTGGCGAATGATGAATGGTTCGCCTGCGTCAATGGCGTTTTGCGGACACACCTTCTGGCATGTGCCACAGCCAATGCAAGCATCGGTGATTTGGTAGCCCTTGGGCTTCACAACGGCGTTGCCCACGGTGAAATATTCCCGCGTGACGGGGCGGGTACTGAGGCAGAAATACTCGATTGTGTAGTCCTTGATGACAAACATAGTGTCGATGTTCTTGGTCTCGCCCGGATAGACGTTCTCTAAATAAGGCTGCTCCTCATAAATCAAATCGCGCCATTTCACCTGTTCGGCCTCGGGCACTTGCACGGCCTTGCCCGAAACGCGTATGGTCTCCTTGTAGCGGGTATAACCCAAAATCTGCACTCGCCCGTCGTCTATCAACTGTCGGCAGAAGCTCTTGCCGCGTGCGGTCAGAAAATAGATGTCGGTGCCTTCGTAATGGATGGCGCTGATATTGCGCACCTGTGGCGCACCGTCCTTATCCACTGTGGCGAAGTTGAGTACACCAACGTAGCCCAATTTATTCAAACACGTTTGTATGTCCATGCTGATGCTGTTTCTTATGTGTAAAAAGGCGCTTCGCCCATCGGACGAAACGCCTTTTGTTTGGTAACGTGCTTTATTTCGCGCCACAGGCACTACCGCAAGCGCTGGGTTTCTTCGGCTCGGCTGCACCACAGGCGCTACCACAAGCACTTGGTTTTTCCTCTTTCTTGGGCTCAGCGGCACCGCAGGCACTGCCACAGGCCGAGGGCTTTTCTTCTTTCTTGGGTTCAGCTGCGCCACAGGCACTGCCGCAAGCGCTCGCACTTCTCATAGCGAACGAGGCCACGAAGCCTCCAAATTCTGATCTCTTCATCGTTGTTTGAGTTTTAGTTGGACAATCTATTTATTTGGCTTTGAATGATTCTTACGGTCGGTGATAATGTCGCTGAAATGCTCCAGTCCCCATGTCAGCAGCGCATCCAAATGAGGCATGAGACTCTTTCCGCGTTCGCTGAGTCGATATTCCACTCGTGGCGGAACTTCTGTGAACACCTCGCGATTGATAATGCCATCGTCTTCAAGATGGCGTAGCGTTGAGGTCAGCATTTTTTGTGAGATGTCTGGGATTTGTCGCCACAAGTCTTTGAATCTCAGCACTTCCTTTTGCTCCAAGGTGTAAAGCACCAACAACGACCATTTGTCAGTGATATGCGAAATCACGTTGCGTATCGGACAATCGGGAAAGGTGGCACTTTGTATTTCTTTCTTGCTGTTCATCGTTTTCTGGATTAACGAGGCAAAAATATATAAAAAATTCTAATTTTCAGTCACTTACCTTTTGTCAATACACAAACCTTTTTGTAAGTATTGCTGAAAAACAATAAGTTAATACAAGAAGAAAATTCACTTCCCCGCTAGCCAGCACCCCGCCGCCATGACGAGCGTGGCGACAGTATGATGTAAGCAATGAATAGTTAACTTAAAACCCTAGAACCGTCCCCGATTTTTTCCTAATTCTTCTCCCGATATTCCGAGGGTGAAAGACCGGTATTAGACTTGAAATAGCGGCTGAAAGTAGCCTGGTCTGCAAATCCAAGATAGGAAGCTATTTCATGGATAGTCATCAGGCGATTACGGCGCAGCAGGGCTTTGGATTGAATGATAACATAACTGTTAATCCACTGAAGTGCTCCGATATTCGTTTGTTGCTTAATGACGGAAGCGAAATGATTGGGCGAGAGATGAAGAAGGTCGGCATAGAATTGCACCTCGCGGCTTTCACGGTAATGGAGTTCAATGGCTTTATAGAAGTTATAGAAGAGTTCTTCACGAAGCGAAGGGATATAGGGTTCCACACCGTTCTCCCGGCGGTAGTCCTCCAGTTGCATGAACATCACTTCAAGCAAATGTCCAAGCATGGCAGTACGGAAGGGACTGTCTTCGCAACTAATATCTTTCAGAAGATGAAACATATCAAGGATACGCTGAAACTGGTGGTCATTCAAGTGTACATTCGGACGGTAAAGGTAGTGGTTGGTGTTGCGGTAACCATCAGGGTAGCGTACCCTCAGTTCCTCCTGAAAAGCCCGTGACATGACGATGGCCATGGCCTTGTAGTCAGCAGATTTTTCGTGGAAGCAGAGGATATGGTTGGGCATCATTACGACAAGGTCGTGAGACTTAAACGTGACTGGTTTCATGTTGCATTCGGTCCTTACCCACCCGCTCACCGTGAGACCTATGATCATCAGGTCGGTGACGTAAGGTTCGTCGTATAGGGGCATCGTGCGGATATCGTCAAACACCATAAGACCGCGCTCTGCTATCTCGGCGGACTGCGCCACTAAAGGATGATTAAAGTTTTCCATCATTGCATATTTTTTGTTGCAAAAATAGTGTTTTTTTTGGCATTGTGAAGAATAAAAAGAGGAAAATGCAACATTTTTCCATTAAATTGCCATAGTTTCTTTGCAATATTTGCTATACCTTTGCACTCACAATCATATAAGTTAAACATATTAAATAAAAAGCAATGAAGACAATAGACATTCTGAAGTCCATTATTGGCGGTCTCGACGGTGCGAAGATGCACTTGTTCCATTCCATTATCTGTGAGCAACAGGGTTTCACAAAACTCTCCAAGAAAATGCGTGAAGAGTATGATGAAGAGATGGAGGATGTCGTCACTATGACGCGCCGCATCATCGAACTGGGAGGCGACCTCGATATTAAGATTGAACCCTATCCGCTTTATTACAACATAGAGCAGATGCTCCGTGAAGAGGCGAAGATTCAGGAGAAGGCACTGGCGGAGTTCTTGAAGATGTTTAATGAAGCCGATGATATGGATCCTGTTACGCAGGATATCCTCACGGAATATATCGGTGCAGAGGAAGAGCACCTCCGCTGGCTGAAGGGCCAAGTGCATTATATTGACACTATTGGACTGCAAAACTACCTGATGATGCAGATTTAATTCAGACAGGTTTTCTTCCTGTTCTAATAAAAAAGATGGCACCCTGAAGTCAGCCAAAACTTCCGGGTGCCATTTTCGGATTTGCAGAAATTGGGGACGGTTCTAAGGTGTTAAGTTAATCATATGTATTCGTACCCGCTTTCCATGAAAAATTCGACTTCAAGAAAGAAGAGCTGGTGATGCTGATGGGGATGGAATAAACGATGTGAAAAACCGCCGCAAAGGTCTAGAAAACCTTGCGGCGGTTAAATTGTTAGAACTTTGTGTTAGCGGCTATTTCTCCAAGATCTTCATAAACTCTTCTCCAGTTATGGTTTCGCGTTCAAGCAGATACTCGGCCACTTCATGCATTTTGTCGATTCTCGAGCTGATGATGCCTGCGGCTTTGTCTTTGGCATCGGCTATAAGCTGCTGCACTTCGGTATCAATATCAGCAGCGGTTTTGTCGCTGCATGCTAAAGAGGCGTTTCCGCCAAGATAGGCATTGCCTTGGGTTTCCAAAGCCATCATGCCATAACGATCACTCATGCCATAACGTGTAATCATGGAGCGAGCCAATTGAGTTGCTTGTTCAATGTCATTGCTGGCGCCAGTGGTGCAAGTGTTGCAAATGATTTCTTCAGCGACACGTCCGCCAGTGAGGGTAGCCAATTTGTTCAGCAAATATTGGCGACTATATAAGAAATGTTCGCCTTCATCGACCTGCATCGTATAGCCTAGTGCCCCTGAAGTACGAGGGATAATAGTGATTTTGTGTACTGGGGCCGAGTTGGTTTGGGCTGCCGCCACCATGGCATGCCCCACTTCGTGATAGGCTATGATTCTTTTTTCTTCAGGCGAAATGACGGCATTCTTACGTTGTTCACCTGCCATAACGGTTTCCACGCTCTCTTCGATGTCTTCCGTGGTAACGGCATTTTTGCCCTGACGGACGGCACGAAGAGCGGCTTCGTTGACGATGTTGGCCAAATCGGCACCTGACGAACCCGCTGTGGCACGGGCGACCACATCAAGATCGACTACTTCATGCTGAACGTTCTTCAAGTGTACATTGATGATGGCCTTGCGACCTTCGAGGTCGGGGAGCTCCATTTGTATCCTACGGTCGAATCGACCTGGTCGTAACAATGCCTTGTCGAGGCTATCGGGACGGTTGGTGGCGGCAAGAATGATGACGCCTTTGTCGCCATCGAAGCCATCCATCTCGGTTAGTAGTTGGTTAAGCGTCTGTTCGCGCTCGTCGTTGGCACCACCATAACGGCCTTCACGGCTTTTGCCGATGGCATCGATTTCGTCAATGAAAATGATACAGGGTGCTTTTTTTGATGCTTCATTGAACAGGTCGCGCACCTTGGCGGCTCCCATGCCCACAAACATCTGAACGAATTCCGAACCCGACATAGAGAAGAACGGAACGCCAGCTTCGCCTGCCACGGCACGAGCGATGAGGGTCTTTCCAGTTCCAGGAGGACCAACAAGCAAGGCTCCTTTGGGTAGTTTGGCACCCAAGGCCGTGTATTTCTTCGGATTGTGCAGAAAATCAACCATTTCTTGGAGAGATGCTTTGGCCTCGTCTTGTCCTGCCACATCGTCGAATCGGGTTTTTACGTCAGTGTCGGCATAGACCTTAGCTCCACTTTGACCAAACGACATGAAATTGCCCATGCCCAATCCGCCTGCCGATTTGCCGCCTTTGGCCATTCGCTTCATGATGGCCCTATAGAAAATCCAGAAGAAAAGGCCCGGCAGAATCCACCACATGAGGAATTGTGCGATAGGCGACCGCTGATTCTCGATTTTCTTTACAAAATGTATTTTGCCATCATCGTTTGGGCTATCAGCCGCCAGCAGACGGTCAACCAAGTTGGGATCATCAACGGCACCTGTGCTATATATCTGTTTATCAGTAGAATATACAATGCGACTATCTTGAATGACCACCTCTGTTATCGAGTCTTGCTCCACCTTTGAGACGAAAGTGCCATAATCGGTCTCGATGACGTGTTTGCGCATGAATGCTGGTGAGATGATGACATTCAGGAAGAGAAGGAACAACATGGCGAAAACCAATCCCCAAAGCCAAGGACCGCCTCCGTTGGCCGACCTCGTTGGCCGGTTGTTGTCGTCGTTTGAGCCTTTCTGTTGTTGTCCGTTATCTGGAAATTCAACGTAATTCATAGTTCTGATTTTAAATTTATGATTAAACAATATTTTTGGTGTTGTCTTTTGTGGTTGAATTGTTTCGGAGTGTTTGTCGGTATTCAGTAACCGTCATGCCGAAACCACGTTTCACATACTTGCAGAAGAAACTCAGATTGCTAAAGCCAAGCTTCACACCAATTTCCTTAGTGGTAAAGTCGGTATGCTGTAGTAATCGTCTGATTTCTTGGAGGGTGAATTCATCAATCAACTCTGAAGCTGAGCGTTCACTGACCTCTTTGCAAACCGTGGTGAGGTATTTTGGTGTTATGGACAATTCGTTAGCGAACCATTTCACTTCGCGATGCGCTCCATTGGACTGCTGTAGTAACATGATAAATCGACGAAAAATCACCTCTTTCTGCGCCGGTTTTTTGCTTGACGAATTTGTCGGGATTAGTTCTTCAAGCCATGACAGGATTTCCAAAATGCCTGCTTGCAACAATATGTTCTTGATTTTCTCTCGTGTCGGAGTGATTTCACACGAGCCGTAAATTTGGTTCAGTTCGGCAAATACTTTGATGAGTGTTGTCTGCCTTTCTGTCAAATGCAAAATGGGATGGGCAAACAGATACCGGGTCTTTTCCCACCAAAGATTATCTTCCCTGAAACACAAGAAGGCCATTTCGTCAAGTGCTTGGGCGACAAATCCAATGAGGCGACAATGGAAGTCGGGTGTGCGCATGTAATGGCCAATAATGAAGTGCGGGTGACAAAACAGCAGGTCGCCTTCCTTTAGCTCGAAATGCTCATGGTTGAGGTCGATTTGCATCTTCCCGGCCGCGCAAAACAACATCATGGCATAACCCTCACTCTCATTCCTTCTCAAAAGGAAATCTTCCAAATCTTCAGAGAATATAATTGTGTTATTTTCTGACATGTTCATTGCTTTCAATGGGTAAAAATACGGATTGTTTCGCAAATGGAACATCATTTCCCCCAAATACGAATTAAATAGGAAATACAGACAATGATTAGGGATTATCGGAACACTGACACACTTCTCATTTGGCATATCCTTTGAACGAAAGAAAACCAAAAATACCATTATGTCATTACTTGTCATCACACATAGACAGAAGGATTTTGGGGTGCGAATACCCTATCAAGTCATTGTCAACGGGCGTCTTGTGGGAACTATGAACACGCCTCAGGCTCGGCTTCGATTGCCCGCTGGCTACTATACCATAACGATTCGGTCAGGAAGCTATGTGCCCATCGGCAAAAAAGGCAAAACACTCGATTTGACACTCTCATCGACGGCACCAGTTCAAGTGAGCGAATACGGATACACTTGTCTCGATTTCAAGAACAAGGAACGTTGGTGGAACACGCTGTTTAATATCGATCTAATTCTCTGGCTCACTAGTGTGTTCCTCCGCATTCCTAACCCATGGAATATTGTTTGTCATGTGGTTTCAGAGGGCTTCTTTCTCATTTGGATTATTCGTTTGTTGATAGTGCGTCGTCGCTATTATTCCATGGAAAGCTATTTCACCTCAGAGCCTCCGGAGGCCGTCTATCCCAAGAAAACCAGGATGGAGAGATATGTCGAGGAGCATCAAGATGAAATCCAGGCCCGCCAAAGGAAAATCTACGATTGGCAGCAAGATCGTTTACTCAAGAGAATGCGTCGCCGCTACAAATTTCAAGAGTGGTGGAAAAAGCATTTGAAACGAAGATGTTGAAAGAGTTGGCGAATTATTCGCAAATCAGCTTGAAATCAAAGTCGCCTTCGCTCGCTGTGGCAATCTAAATTCCGAGTTTATCTGTTTCGTAATTCGACTGCAAAGATAATAAAAAACAATCCATCAACGGGCGAAATCTACTTGCTGTTCCTTTTGAACGGAAAAATCCGCAACCCAAACATTTGCCTGAATTGCGGATTTTTTAGATGACACGTCTTGTAGGAATATAACTGCCGCTCTATTGCCCTTGATAATTAGCGAAATAACTCCATCCCGTTGCCGTGCGATATTGCTCATTTTTCGGCAAGTATTTCAAGCGGCTCACGGGGCTTTCACCGAGGGCTTTTCGCGAGGCGGAGCAATCAATTGAACACACACCGATGCCCATAGGTCCGGTAACAGGAATTGCAGGAAATGCATTTTGAAGGTGCGGTATCGCCTTTTAGCCAACGGTTGATGAGGTTAGGCTCGCGGATGAGCGGGCGCGAGAGGCTGATGTAGGCAATGTTCGTCTCGTTCAGTATCTCGTTGATTTTCTTTATGCTGCGCAAACCTCCCACAAGCACCACAGGAACCTTGACGCGCTCTGCCAAAAGTTTTGCCGCATCAAGGAAATAGGCTTCGTTCAAGCCTGCTCGGATGCCGCCACGCGAAGTGCCATTGGCGCTCACTTCGATGGCATCGATGCCTGCCTCGGCCATAAGTCTGCTGGTCTCCAAAAAGCCATGTTGGGTCAAGCCGCCCGGATATTCATCGGTCGAGTTGATTTTCATGGTGATGGGGAAGTCTTGGCTGGTCTTTGCACGCATGTCCTGCAGGATTTCCAACAGGATTTGGGTGCGCCCTCGTTGGTCGCCGCCATAGCGGTCGGAACGATGATTCAGGAGCGGACTGATGAACTTGCTGAGGTAGAAGAAATGCGCTGCATGAATCTGCACGCCGTCATATCCGGCTTGCTCCGCACGTTGGGCGGCATCTCCGAATGCCCGCACGATGTTTTCCACTTGTCCCGTCGATAGTTCATCAACGGGTCCATCCACCAAAGCGGTTTGCATCATGACCATGGCATTGTGCTTGTGAATGGCATCAGTGAGACGGCGATGCCCCTCGATGAAGGCGTCGTTATAGAATTTCACTCCTCGGTCAATCTCGGCGTCCTTTTTTAGGATGGAAGTCAGCCCCGTCACGATGACGGCCGTACCGCCTTCGGCCAGTTCTTCGTAGGCATTGACGAGTTCATCGGTGACATTTCCTTCGCTGTCGGCCAAAGCCATCCATGTGGCCGAGCGCCAAACACGGTTTTTCAACTCGCTGTTTCTCAATGTTGTTTTGTCAAATAGGGTCTTCATTCGTTTTTCCAATCTTTTATGAGTTCCAAAATCTTGTCTGCCACTTCCTGCTCTTTCTGTTGGTAGGTATGCCCTGTCCGCTCGATGAAAACGAGGCGATTTTGTGCTGCGGTGGGTATATGACTATTGATGTTCCGCAAAAAGCCTGTTGGGTCACCGTCGGTGAAGCGGTCGTATGTGCCGATGAGCAAGGCTCCCGTGTGGGTGATTTGCTCCACTTGCGAGAAATCGCCGTCAGGCGAAGTGTGTACATTATTCAGCAGGCCGCTGTGGACCCAGTCGTAGGCGGTGGCAACGATGCACTCCACCCAACCCATCAGTAAGAAAGGCAACATTTTGTCGCCCGCGCCTTGCTCGTACAGTTGCTTGATGATATGTCGTTCGTTGGCGGTGACGCCCGAAGTCATATAGTCAAGATTGGCGGGCGAGAGTAGCAGGAAATGCTCCACACGCGGGTCGTGGTGGCGCGAGAGGTAATAGATGACTTTGTTCGCGCCAAGCGAATGGCCGGCCAAAAGAATGTGCTTGTATCCTCGCTTCACGGCATCGTCGAGATAGGCTTCGATGTCTTCGTCGGTAAGCACAAAACGCTCATTCCACGAACCGATGGTTTCCTCTTTGCCCGTATGCGTATTCATCGTTTGGATGACGCCGAAAGCGTCGTTGGTCTGGGCATAGATGAAGTCGATGCCCGCCGCCGTCAACGTGTTGCCGATGTTGTAATAAAACGGGTTGGAGTAGAAATTGCCGTGGATGCCTGTGATGGCTATCATCACGGTGTCGGCCTTTCCATTGGTGCCGAAAAGCACGCCGTCGAGTAGCGTGCCACGTTGGGTTTCGATTTTCAGTTTTTCCATTTCGGCTGCAAAAATATAGTGTTTTTCTGCTTCCGACAAATGCCGGAATACTGATAATTTTCGCAGTATTTGAAAAAAACTTACTTTTGCGGCGTTATGTACAACAAGAAAATCCCCATCGACATCAACTGTGGTTTCCGCATCGCCATCGAGGTGATGGGGGGCAAGTGGAAACCGTATATCATTTATGAACTGCTGGACGGGCCGAAACGTCCGAGCGAACTGCAACGGCGAATGCCCGAAGCCAGCGAGCGCGTGTTGGCGCAACAGCTGAAAGAGTTGGTGCAATATGGTGTGGTCGAGAAAAAAGTCATTGACCCCGTTTGCAAACACTCGGAATACCGCCTCACCGACTTGGGCCGCACCCTCATCCCCATCATCGAGCAGCTACGCGACTGGGGAGAGGGTTTCCGCCCGAAGATGGAGGAGATTCTTGCTAAGGCAAGGCAGGATTTTTAACAAAATTATCTGTTTATAAGTTGGGCTATTTCTCTTTTGATATAATCAGCCCTCTCAGACAGTTCCATATTCGCTGTCTCACGGTCAGCCTTGTCTATGATCGCTTTCATGTCGTCAATAGAAAGCAGATTTACAGCGGTGCAATAAAAAACTTGTTTGTTGCCATCGTCGTAGGTTTCAAGCAACTTGTTCAGAAGCTCGACCTTTTTCTGTTGCTCGGCTCTGTATGCCTCTATCCCGATCTCCTTGGCTCTTTGCATGTCCTTCCGCTGATTGCGGTGGAGAACAAGCGTATCATAACTGTCAAAGCCGTCATAGTGCTTGCAAGGATATTCGGGACATTCAAAGCAATATTGTAGATTTCCGTGCTGGACACTGCATGGTGCCATCGGGCAGGTCGCCGCACAAGAGCTGTCCTTGAAACAACCCTTGCAATTGCCTTGCAGACGGTATCCGCATAGTCCGCAGTTCAGTCCGCAGAGAGAAAAAAGTCCGTCTTTGCGTTCAAATCCTTTGACACTCATAGCGATCTCTTATTTCTTCTGATGGCAGCCATAGCCTCCATGTCGCCGTGTTCAATCTCGTGTTCGAGCGCTGTGACAATGCTGTCCTTGCGTTTCAGGAAGTCCGGACCTGTCAGGTTCTTGCCCGAAACGGTGTGGTGTGTGATAAACCTGCAGTCGCAGGTCAGGTTCTCCACGAAGGTTTTTAGTTCAATGAGCATTTCCTTTTCGGAGAGCGGTGTGAATTCGCCCCTCTGTGCTTCTTCCAGTAACTGAGTCCCTAGAAACAGCGTCAGACCGCCCGTGCCGACAAGCATCGGCTTGCACTGGCTGAATATCTTTGCGGAATTGACAGCGTGGTCATGGCTGTGTTCTTTGCCAGCCACCCCGTTGAGGAAGCTCATCCAGAAGTCTATTCCTGCCTCAGTCAGCTTTCCACACTGCTCAATAATATCCTCTGCATGATAGCCTTTGTGGATGCGTTCCAGCGTCCAGTCGTCGCCGCTCTCCACACCGAGCGAGATTTCCTTCAGGCCGATGTCGCGCAGCTTGCGAAGCTGCTCCACAGTCTTGTCTTTCAAGTCGGAGACGCGCGTGGCAGTGTACATATACTCCAAGTCGGGCAGGTATTTGCGGATGAGTTCGAGACGAGGCATCAGGTTGTCGTAACTCATCACCAAAGGATTGGCACTAAGCAGCTGGATGGTTTTGGCGTGAGGATCGGTGGCGGCTATCTCCTTGAGGTCTTCCTCGATCCACTCCATCGGCTGCATCCGGAACGGGATGCCTTTATACATGGTGCAGAACTCGCAGCGGTTGTGGGTGCAACTTTGTGTGATTTGAATCAACGGCCAAGTGGGCCAATAGGGATTACGATAAACGGGATCAGTAAAATGCATGGTGTTTCGTTTTTGAATTACGGTGCAAAATTACAGCCGTTTCCCGGAAGCGCCATCGTTACTTACCTGTTGGTAGGTGGTATGGGTCATTTCCCCAGCATCAGTCGCCGGTGTTCCAAGCCCCATTCCGTCATGCGATAGACGATGACATAGAGCTGTTTGCCGTGGTCGGTGAGGTTGTATTCCACACGCGGCGGGTAGCCATAGCACTCGTGTTTCTCGATGAGGCGGTCGTCGGCCATCTGGCGTAGCCTTTCGGTCAGTACCTTGTCGCTCAGCCCGTGGACAGCCGTCAAGATGTCCTTGAACCGTGTGCTACCGCAGAGGATGGCGGTGAGGATCTCCACCGTCCACTTGCTGCGCAGCACATCCATCGTGTCGCCGATGGAAAGCACCTCGCGGCACAGCACCTGTGAATCTTTGGCGGCTATCTCGTTGAGGATGTTTTCAATGTCGTTCTGCATAAAGGGCTAGTCTTTAACCATCATTTCCTTTTGGGTTTCGCCATCGGCAGTTCCTTACAAGTCGCTCGTACAAGTTCGGCGATATAATCGCGGTCGTCCACATCTTCGATGAAGAAATAGTCTTTTGCGCCGTCGTAAGGCGGACGCATTTCGACGCTGCGCAACAGCGAGCGGCCAGCCTCGGTTGGTTTCAAGTAGAAGCGGTTGTCGCAAATGAGACCAAAGATGACGCCGTCGCAATAGATGCCGTAGTCACCGAACATCTTTTTCACGGTAATCTCGCCCGCACCAGAACATTGGTCGGCGATATATTGAACGAAGTCGGGGTTGCTTGCCATGGTAAGGTGTCTTTTGTGATTGCGCAAAGGTACGAAAATGATTAATTCAATGCTTCGGCAGACTTTTTCATTGCACGCTCGGCCAGTCGCATGGCGAGCATGGCAATGGAGATGGTCAATGCCATGACGACAATCAGCATGGGGAGGTTGTCGATGACGGGCCATGCCCTTGAAGTCTCAATGCGCAAAAACAAACCCCAAATAGCATCTCACACCTGTAGGCATTTCAATGCTTGAAACAGGGATATGCCTGTCAACCTTCAAAGTCAGGTGGACGGCTTCAGTAAGGGCATATTCCACACCGATGTTAGGATTCACGAAGAAAAAGGACTCATTGTGAAGAAAGGCATTTGGTTCCGCTTCCCAGTCGTCAGCCGAGCCTTCAAACATCAGCAGCGAAGAGGCTTTCCCTCCACCGATAGTGACACCCGCATAAGGCTGCCATCGCCCGAATTGCCAATAGACATCGGCCAGCAGTCCGCCCCAACTGGTTCGGATATAACTGCCGTTGTGCATTTGTTTCAAGGTGCTCACATAGCCTTCACCACCCAAACGGAAATGATTGCCAAGATGGTAACGGAGTACTCCGCCGAGACCGAAGGTCATACCTTCCGCTTTATGGTTTAAGGCGGTTAGGTCGCCATGCAGGTAACCCGAGTGTACCATCATGCCACCGTCGAAACGCTGGCGGTTTTGGGCTTGGCTTTGTGTGAACGGGATGATGATCAACAGAAATAAAACAATATATTTCAGCGGTCTTTTCATTTCTTTCCTTTCAAAATCGCCGACCCGCTCAGCCCCATCCATTTGGCTTCCCATGGGGTCATAAACATACCGTTGGTGGTGTCAATGAGTTCAACCTCTGCATAGCCCAAGTCTTTCAGTCTCTTGACAAAAGCCTGCATGTCGCCATATTTGAATCGGGAGAAAATGTCATGAATGGCAAAGGTGCCGCCTTTCTTCAGCACACGCAGTGTTTCCAACAAAATGGCTTGTCTGTCGCGGCTCGGGATGTTATGATAGACATAGTTGCTGGTCACCACATCGAAAGTCTCGTCGGCAAAGTCGAGTTTCAAAGCGTTGCCTTGGGCGAAATGGGTATTACTCACACCCTCGGCCTGTGCGTTTTGTTCGCATAAGTCAAGGCTATAGGAAGCATATTCTTTGCCCCAGCGGTCGATGCCGAACATCTCGGATTTTGGATTGCGTTTGGCGCAAGCGATGGTCAGCGCACCACTACCGCAGCCCACATCGAGACCTTTGCCGCCTTCGGGAAGGGTGACATAAGCGGCAACGCCGTCAATGATCTGTTTCGACATCTGACGCTTGTCGTTGTAGGAGAAGGCACGATGCAATAGCCACATCCATAGTGTCACCAAAGCCAGCACGATGGCGAGCACAAGGAAAACGGTTTTCAGGACAGTCTTCAGCGTTCCGGCGGCAAGCAGTCCGCTCACGCCAAAGATCAGGAACAATATCAGGCAGGCCAATGTGCCGCCCAAAGTCCCAAGAATCATGCCTTTAGGCATCCAGTTTTTGTAGTTGGGTTTCATTTTCTTTACTGCTGTTTTCATAGGTTTCTTTTAGTTGTTTGACGCTGCAAAGTAATGGCCATTTCAAAAACCGTGAAATCCCAATTGATGGGTAATGTCAAGTGATCTTATCCCAAGTTTTGATGACTTTTGAAAACAAACGCCGCAAAGGTTGAGAAAACCCTTGCGGCAGTTAAGTATTCAAAGCTGACGGAGATATTAGTCCATAGCAGCGATTTCGCTTTCGTGGATAATCACATCGGCAATAACCTCTGTCTCATCTGCTGGTTTGATTGTCTTGTTGGCATTCAGCTCGTTCCGATGTGCAATGTTATCAGGGAAAATCCTGTGTGTGGCAAACTGCAAAATTGTTGTTCATTAAGAACGAAAAAAATCCGCAATCCAAGCCTATGCCTGAATTGCGAAGCAGCTTTGATAAACCTTTTTTCAATATGTAATCAACGATGACAGCATAATCCTGTCAACAATTACATACATATTTTGCTTTTGACCGCAGCCATCAATTCTTGTCCAAATTGTTCCAAAAAAACATACTTCTTCGGCTGGTCCATATTGCGCATATCTCGTTCAATGGATTCCAACCAATAGGCACGTTGTTCAGGTGTGAGGTCGTCTTGACAATCATGTCTTCGGCAGTCATGTTGGAGATGGTTAGTTGGCCAGGCTCATAGGTCTCACCATCGTTGTAGATGTGCAAGGTTTGCGGGTTGACGGTCAGCGTGCCTGTGCAGTCGTGAGGCTGCAGGCCGTATCGTTGCATGGGTCGCATTGTAAGAAACTTGTTCGTTGATAATAAGCAAACCATTGATCTGCAAGGTCTTTCAAGTGGCTTTTACTTCGTGAAAGCTGGTACTGAAGTGAAAAAGGTCATGGTCAAGTAAACAATATAATTTGTTTCTGATAACAAAAAAAACCGAAAGCTGCTTTCGGTTTTTTTTGTATCACACAGTATAAAGTTTCAATTCTCATTGTCTATGCTGACAATGGTGTATTTGCGCGTTCCGAGTCCAATCTTTTCGGCGTACTCCACGGTATGGGTGCCGTGTTTCTTGTTGATGCGGTCCTGTAAAGGCTTAGCATCGTCGTCCTTGCTGCTGAGGTGGTTGAACACGAGGTCGAGGCAGGCTTGGTCGAGGGCGACAGGGTCGGTGGAGGCCAGAATGCCGATGTCCTTGATGCGCGGTGCAGCAGGGTGACCATCGCAGTCGCAGTCTACTGACATGTTATTCATCACATTGATGTAAATGATGTCCTTGCCTTCCTGCTTGAAATAGTCATGTACGGCCTGTGCCGCAGCGGCCATCGACTCAAGGAAATTGTCTTGATTGGCAATCGTCCATCTAGTCTTGCTCTTGCCCCCAGAGTGGATGTAGAGTTTGCCAGCGGTCGATGCCACGCCTATCGATTGGTTCTTCAGCACGCCGCCGAATCCACCCATGGCATGCCCCTTGAAGTGGGCCAGGTTGATCATGAAATCATAGTTTTGCAAGTGCGAGCCTACGATGTCGTATTGCAGATGCTTGGTATCTTTGACAGGCAACTGAATTTCGCCCTCCTCATCCATGATGTCAACGGTGGCGATGTCGTTATAGCCGCGCTCGGCGATGGCTTGACGGTGTTTTTCGGTGTTGCCACGGTTGCCGCCGTATGCCGTGTTGCATTCCACGAGGGTGCCGTTTACCTTTTGCACCAGGTTTTTGATCAGTTCGGGGCGCAGATGATTGCTCTTCGACGACTCGCCAGTGGAGATTTTCACCGCTACACGGCCATGGGCCTTTACGCCTAAGGCCTCATAGATGCGCACCAAACCCTCCGGACTGATGTCGGTAGTCATATAAACTGTTGCCGCTTCGCCTTCGGTTGTGGGCGGGGCGGGTTGATGTGTTTGTGCATGGCATGAAGCCATTCCTAATGTGCAAATCAGTGCCATAACGATAGTGCTTTTAGTCATATTATTGTTGTTTTGTGAATAATGTTATCTCTTCCAAGCCCCAATAACCTCGCCGACATACACCGTATGGATACCGGCATCGAAACCGTCGTACCATTTCTTGGGCGTGTCGTTGCGGAAGTCCTGCTCCGTCTGATGCCATGCCGTCATGGTTTCGCATTCGATGACCAGGTTGGCTTCTTCGTAATAGGGTGTGCCGTGTTCGGTATAGGCCACATGAAGGCCGAGGGCAGCGGCCTTGTCGCCGTCGCGCCCGCTGTACTTGCCCATGTACTGCCAAATCTTTGGGTCGTCGAACTGCATGATGGTGAAGCGTGGGTGCTTTTCCATAAACTCCCAGGTGAAGCGCCCAGGAGCCACATAAACCGTCACTGCCGGACGGTCGTGGCCAAGGTAATTGCCGATGCCGCCCCAACCGATGGTCATGGCGTTATTCTCGGTGAAGTCGCCCGAGCATAGGATGAGGTTCTCGGTAAACCAAGAGAAGCCATTTTTCTGAAACTCCTGCTGTACGTCGAAGGCAGCAAGTGCGTTGATTTCCTTATTCATTGTTTCGTTGTTTTGTTCCTGTTGTTGCGGGCTTGAGCAGCCGATGAGGGCGAGGCAGAAAAGGGTTATTAAATGCTGTTTCATTGAAAATGATGTGTTTATTAAAGCGCAAAGATAATAAAATCGAAGCATATCTTTGTACAATAGGATAAATAACTGGTGTGGCAACTAGGCACAGGAGCCCCCATCATCCCCATTGATGGTGTGTTTCGAAATACTAAATCGTAACAAATAAGGATGATCAGCGGTCGCTTTACTTCGTATTTTTGCATCCGAAAGGAGAATGAATTATGTCGGAACATAAACATAACGAAGAATGTTGTTCGCATGAACATCATGATCACGAGGATGGTGGCCACGAGCATCACCATCATCACGAGGAAGGGCTGAAGAAGCAAATCGTCAAGATTGTCATTGCAGCATTGCTGCTTATCGCGGCTGTCATTGTTGAAAAAACTTGCGGTTTGGTCAAATGGCAGCTGCTTTTGGTGTACCTAGTGCCTTATCTTTTTATCGGTTTCGACACATTGAAGGAGGCTGCCGAAGGGTTGGCTCACGGCGAGGCTTTCAACGAGCATTTTCTGATGTCCATCGCCACCATTGGCGCTCTCTGCATCGGCTTCCTCCCCGGAGCCGAGACGCAATACCCCGAGGCGGTGTTCGTCATGCTTTTCTTCCAAATAGGCGAGCTTTTCGAAGGCTATGCCGAGGGCAAGAGTCGTGAGAGCATCGCCCATCTGATGGACATCCGTCCCGATGTTGCCCATGTCGAGCGCAAGGGAGCAGTGGAAGAAGTTGGTCCCGAACAAGTCGCAGTAGGAGAGACCATCCTCGTCAAACCAGGAGAGAAGGTTCCGTTAGACGGTGTCGTCATCGAAGGAAGCACTACCTTGAATACGGTAGCATTGACTGGCGAAAGCGTACCCCGTAATATATCCGAAGGTGATGAAGTCATTTCGGGTTGTGTCAATCTTTCAGGATTGGTCAAGGTGCGCACAACCAAGGCTTTTGGCGAAAGCACAGTGTCGAAGATTATCGATTTGGTGGAGAATGCCACAGAGAGCAAGTCGAAAAACGAGACGTTTATAACAAGGTTCGCGCGCGTCTATACCCCCGTGGTGGTGTTCGCAGCCTTGGCTTTGGCTTTGTTGCCTCCGCTGTTCTCGGGTGACTTTATGGGCACCTTTGCTACTTGGCTTTATCGTGCCTTGATGTTTCTCGTGGTGTCGTGTCCCTGTGCCTTGGTCATCAGTGTGCCGCTCACCTTTTTCGGTGGCATCGGTGGGGCTTCGCGTAAGGGCATCCTTGTTAAAGGCTCTAATTATTTGGATGTGTTATCGAAAGTGGACACGGTGGTTTTCGATAAGACGGGTACTTTGACACACGGACAGTTTGCTGTCACTGCGGTGCATCCCGAGAAGTGCGATGAGCGGCATCTGTTGCATCTCGCCGCCCATGTGGAGCACTACTCCACGCATCCCGTTGGGGCTGCGCTACGCGATGCCTTTCCTGACGAGGCTACCGACGGCTGCAAGTTGAGCGAGGTGGAGGAGATAGCCGGACATGGCATCAAAGCCAAGGTGGAGAATTGGACGGTTTGCGTGGGAAACGCCAAGATGATGGATGCCATAGGAGCAAAATGGCACGACTGCGAACACATTGGGACGATCATTCATGTCGCCATTGATGGAGAGTATGCCGGACATATCGTCATCAACGACAAAGTCAAAGAGGATAGTGCCAAAGCCATCAACGACTTGAAATCGCTCGGAGTGAGCCGCACGGTGATGCTCACCGGCGACCGCAAGGAAGTAGGGAAGGATGTGGCTGAAAAACTCGGCATCGACGAGTATCACGCCGAACTGCTCCCCGCCGAAAAAGTTGCCTATATTGAAAAGCTCATCAATAATAAACCCGCAGCGCCGAACTCACAACTGGCCTTTGTCGGTGATGGCATCAACGATGCGCCCGTCCTGGCTCGTGCCGATGTGGGTATCGCCATGGGTGGTCTCGGCAGCGATGCCGCCATCGAGGCCGCCGATGTGGTGCTTATGGACGACAAACCATCGAAGATAGCCCTTGCCATCCGTATCGCTCGGCGCACATTGCGCATCGCCAAGCAAAATGTCTGGTTCGCCATCGGCGTGAAGGTGCTCGTGCTGTTGCTGGCAGCTTTCGGTGTCGCCACCATGTGGATGGCGGTCTTCGCCGATGTGGGAGTCACGGTGTTGGCGGTGTGTAACGCCATGAGGGCTTTGAAATGAGAAAAAAGTGGGCATTTCATGAAAATGTCGTATCTTTGCCACCAGTTTGGTCAAGGGAATGCCGTGTGAATCGGCAACAGTGCCCGCTGCTGTAAGCCCGTGTAAGGCCTGTCAAACCAGCCACTGTACGGCTCATCCGTATGGGAAGGCGACAGGCTCACCCCTGCAAGGGACCTGCCTTTTTATGCGAGGGTTAAAACCGCTCGCATAATGTCGGGTCGCCCTTTCAGGGCTCGGACAAGTCAGAAGACCTGCCAAACCGTGAGTTCAATTGCAAGCCTTCGGGAACAAGGGCGACGCTAAGCGCGGCAATTAGCATGGCTTCTTGCGATGGTCTTGCAGTATTTGTTTCATGCGTAATAACGATTTTTTATGCGTAAGTTTTTACTATTATCCCTCGCACTTGTCATGGCTGCATTTGCCATGGCGCAAGAACCTGCCACTTTCGAAGATGTGTCACTTGGTAGCGGTGGTATCTGGCAACCCCCTGTAGGCGAAAATGAGATGTCCAGCGGTGGCTGGCTCTTCACCAATAATACACAAAACGGCTATTGGGGCGGCTTTACGGCTTCCAACCGCACGGATTTGAGTCAAACGGGTCTTAATGCCCAGTATACTGCGGCTTCAGGCTGTGGCTATGATGGCTCTACCCAATATGCCGTGGCTTTTACCATGGGTGTGCAGACGGATGTCTATGCCGCCGATGGGCAATCACATACCGTCACAGGCTGCTATGTCACCAACAATCTGTGGACTTATCAGGACATTCTTCAAGGTGGGTATGGCGAGCTACCCTACGGAGGAACTACAGGTAACGACCCTGACTGGTTCAAGGTGACGGCGACAGGTAAGAATACCAGTGGACAGACTGTGGGCACATTGGATTTCTACCTCGCCGACTATCGCTTTGCCAACAATGAGGAAGACTATGTCCTTAATACTTGGGAGTGGTTCGATCTCAGCCCCTTGGGTGATGTGGCCACCATCTCCTTTAGCCTTTCTTCATCGAGAGGCAGTGGCTACAACATGATTACGCCGGCCTATTTCTGTATGGACAACTTCAATGGTGGTGGCACAGCTCCTGACCTGCCGCCATACATCGTCAACCCTGTTTCGGACGTGGTCTTCGACGAGTATCCGCAGACGCAACAAGTCAACCTCAACGGTGTGGCCACCGACCCCGACGACCCGGATGAGAACATCGTCTACAGCATCGTCAGCAACTCGAATCCCAGCGCCTTGACGGCCACGATGAGCGGCAAGATCTTGATCATGACGCGCCAGAATGCCAACCAGGCTACTGCCGACCTCACGATGCGCGCCACCAGCGACGGACAGTCGGTCGACTTCACCGTGCATGTCATCCTTAATGCTGTCATCGACGAGCCACCTTATATCGTCAACCCTGTCTCTGACGTGGTCTTCGACGAGTACCCGCAGACGCAACAAGTCAACCTCAACGGTGTGGCCACCGATCCAGACGACCCGGATGAAAACATAGTTTATATCATCGTCAGCAACTCGAATCCCAG
>R22__coassemble_29_pt1 | contig 152284 bp, 132 predicted proteins | sample R22__metabat2_high_PE_030 | metagenome-assembled genome bin R22
TGCTGAAGACCTTCGACGGGCAGGCCGAGTTCCACATTGGCGCGGAGACCAACCTCCGTTCCAATTACCAGCCCAAGATTTCCACCTTGCGTGCCGCTGCCGACATCGAAGGCAAGAACCTGACCGTGAACGATAAGTTTGCCTTCACCAAAATCACCGACATGTTGGACATCAGCACCAATGGCCAGTATCGTGTCGACAGCCTCGATGTGCAGCTCACCGCCTTCAAGAACGAAATTGACTTGTGGCCTTCGCAGATCGCCATTGGAAAATATAAGGTCACGGTGGACGGCCGCGAGACCCTCGACCAAAACGCAGAATATCATCTTTCGGTGACGCAATCGCCGTTGCCCGTACGACTCGGCCTGAAGATCTCTGGTCCGTTCGACAATCTGAAATACGAAATCGAGTCGTGCAAATATCCTAACCTCTACAAACCCAACAAGCGCAACGACACGGAGCAGATGTACTACGAGCTGAAGAAGAAGATCGCCGACCGCTTGAAGGCGAATGTGCGTTAGCTTTTGTTTGCCCTTACGGCTATAGATTCGCTTCGGATTTTGAAGGCATGTCATACCGAGCCAAAATGGCGAGTGTATCTATGCCTTCAAAATCCTCGGAATGACATAGCCGTAAGGGAGGTTACCGTCATAGTTCATTAATGATCTCTTCAAAACTCCGTTCGTCCTCCAATCCGTTCATCTTCTCCTGCTTGATGCGCGACTTGCGGCGGGCGTAGCTGTTGGTTTGAAGGTTCATCAGGATGGAGATGACCTGGTTGCTGAAGCCCTGCTTGGTGAGGCAGCAGATTTGCAGGTCGCTCTTGGTTAGTGAGGGGTATTTTTCCATCAACCGTTGGGTGAAGTCATCGTAGACCTTGTCGATGAGGTCAACGAAGTCGTCCCATTCGTTTTCATTGAGGTTGAAGTCGAGGGTCGAGGCGGTGATCTGCTCGGTGAGGGCGAGGGCGGTTACATACACCTTGTTTTTCTTCAGTTCCAGCTCCAGTTGGTTCTTCATCTCCTCGGTTTTCAACTTGGCACTGAGTGTTTTTTGTCGCAACAGCAGCAATACTATGGCCAAGGCCACGACCAAGCCGCCGAGGATGAGGTAGAGATAGAGGCTTTTCAGCTTTTGCTCAGCTTCAAGGTTGTTTTTCTGCATCTGTAGGTCATAGTCCGCCTTGATGTGCTGCATTTGTTCGCCGCGGTGCTCGCGATCGGCTTGCATCATGTTTTTGTTGAACAGTTCGTGACATTCAAGGGCCTTCTCGTAGTCGCCGGCAAACTGGTAGAGGTAATGGAGGCTTTGGTAGGCCGACATGCGGACGCCAGCCTTGTCGCTGTGGGTGGCCTCGTTGAGGTGGACGATGGCGAGGCTGTCGTGCGACAGATAGTAATGCGCCAAGCCCAAGGTCAGGTGGCAAGCATCGGCATCAGCACCTTGGGCCAACGCCTGTCCGACACGTTCTATCACCTGCCCATAGTTTTCTTTTGCCATCAGCACGTCGAGGCTCGAGTCCAATAGCAGTTCGCGCTCCGTGGTTTCGTCGTTCAGCTTTTTGGCGAGTTGCAAGGCTTCATCGTAGTGCTGTTGTGCGGCGTCGATGTCGCCCAACGAGGCGGCAGTGCGACCGCAGTTGCGCAGGGCGTTCATCAACAGGGTGTCGTTACCTAAGTCGCGAAACAGCTGGGCTGCATCGGTGTGAAGGGGAAGGGCTTCGTCGAACAGCTCGTGTTTCCAGTAGGCGAAGCCAAGGTTGTCCTCGATCAGGCCTTTCAGGCGTTGCACCTCGGGCTTCGTCGGGTCGCAGCGGTCGATGGCGAGCAGGGCCTGGCTCAGGCTTTGTGCGGCGGCCTCCGTCTGCTTGTCGGCGATGTGCTGGCGTCCTTGTTCAAGGCCAGTCTCCGCCTCTCGGAAATAGCCCGTCTCATCATGGCAGGCCGTGAGGATTACCAACGACAAAAACGCACCGATGATTATGGTTTTTGGTTTCATCGTTTCACGAATTTCAGTGTCGTTTCGTTCATGCTGATGAAATACATCCCGGCGGGCAAATTGGAAATGTCAATCTGTTGGGTTTCAGCCGAAATGCTGCCAGTCAGCATGGTTTGTCCCATCAGGTTGGTGATGCGGTAGGTTTGGTCCGGTAGAGACGTTGCGTGCAACGTCTGTACAAACAAAATATCGTCTGTTGGATTAGGATACACTGCAAAGGTCCCTGAGCCTGTCGAAGGGCCGTCCTCATTAATACCATTATGCAGTTCGGCATAGATAGCATCGCAGTCTTGGTCGCCATTGTGGTAGAGCAGGGCGTCGCCCACCCAATAGCATCTAAGACCCTCCACGCGGTAGCCTTTGCCTTGGTTCATCAGCCGTTCGGGGAAGAAGCTGGTCATGTGGCCGTAGCCAACCACGATGTCGCCGCTAAAGAGGTCTCCTGCATCGCTGATGTGCAGCATCCTGCGGGTGTCGCCTTCGTATTCGAACACGCCCACGCTGTCGACATGCACTAGAATGCTTTCCGTGCCTACTTTGATTTCCCATTCGTCGCCAGTCTCAGCCGCAAAGTCATACAAGGTGGTGAATTCCTCCAAATCCTTGTTCCACCAGTACACCTTTCCATCGCGCTCAAAGACATATTCGTGGGTCACCTCGGTATGTTCGTTTCTGTCGTAGATGGTGTTGCTTCGGACGATGATTTTCGGTCTTTCGGTGCCGATAGTGGTGTCTGCAGCATATTCCAAATGCTGGTAGGTGATGCTGCCGTCGTCGTTGAGGATTTCGTAGTACCATTCGGAATGAGGCTCAAAGAATGGGTCGAACACACACATGTCGTATAAGGCATTGCAATTTTCGATTTGGCATTGCTTTTCGAAGTTTTTCCAAACGTAGAATTTATTGTCAAAGTCTTTGCCTAGCACATAAATGTCAGTGAAAGTCGATTGGATGCAGTAGGCGTATTCTAATTGTAATACTTCAGAATTATAATCTTTTAATATTGCGTCATAGTATTGCCAACGACTTGTAAATCCATAGTAATAGGAGTTATCAAAGGTGCAAATTCCGTGTAAGACATCGTAATAAGGCTGGGCATAACGTATTAATACATTGTCTTTCCATAATGCTGGAATGGGGAATCCTTGTTGTTCAAACTCGCCAATCGTATATACATGGCCATTCTCGACGGCAATCTGGGAAGCGTATGAAGTTGTAATCGGTTGTTCATAAATCGAGTCTTGTTCAAATGTGGACAGCAATTCTTGTCCTTCCCAAATGGCGGCCCGTTTCTTGTCGTCGATGACATAGCCGCAGAAATAAGGGATGCCTGTCCGTTTGTCAATGTCAACATTATAAATGAGGCTAGAATGGATACCGTCGCCAATGATCCAATGTGTCTCAAAGTCGCTTCCTTTCCATACTGTAGCCACCAATACAGAGTCTTCGTTGTATTGATAACCAGCATAGTAAATGGTATCGTTGAGGCAGTAAATATCGGCAATATGAACTTCCCTATGGTTTTCGTTTGAAGCATAAACGTGGTTGTTAATGCGGATTTCCGAGTGGTTATAATTGCCGTCTGGATAATCGTAAAAGTTGACCCACCAAAAGACATCGCCTTGTGAATTGCAAGTGACTCTTGTTGCCTTGGAAGTTTGGTTGGGAATATGTGCTGTGTAAAGTCTGTTGCCGTTTTTGTAAAGTGCAGCAACAGTTCCGTTGGTTTCATCGTAATAGCCTACGGAATAAACATCTTGCGCATTGGTGGGCATGGCCACGGCCATCAATAATACAATTGCGAATAACTTTTTCATGGTATTAGGTTTTTATGGTTCATTTTACAACAAATTTCACGGTCTGCCCGTCCACGCTAATAAAATACATCCCTGCAGGTAATGTTGAAATGTCAATCTGTTGGGTCTCTGCCGAAATGTTGCCAGTGAGCAAGGTTTGTCCCATGAGATTGATGATGCGGTAGGTTTGGTTTGGTAGAGACGTTGCGCGCAACGTCTGTACAAACAAAATACCGTCTGTTGGATTAGGATACACTGCAAAGGTCCCTGAGCCTGTCGAAGGGCCGTCCTCATTAATGCCGTTATGCAGTTCGGCATAGATGGCGTCGCAGTCGTCGTTGGTGGTTTTCAGAATCAAATCGCCATTGAGCCAATAGCAGCGCAAACCCTCCACGCGGAAGCCTTTGCCTTGGTTCATCAGTTTTTCGGGGAAAAAGCTGGTGGAATGTCCAATGGTGCTCAAGAGGTTTCCGTTGAAGGTCTCGTTGGGGTCGGCAATGGCCAGTTTCTTGTAGGGGATGCCATCGATGTATTGCACCTCCGTGGCATAGACCTTTGTGGTGATGGTTTCGTTACCCACCTCGATGGTCCATTCGTCACCCACTTCAGCACCGAAATCATACAACACGGTGAATTTGCCCAAGGTTTGGTTCCACCAATAGACCACGCCGTTTTCTTCATAGATGTATTCGTGTGTAACGGTGGTCTTGTCGTATCGGTCGTAGATGGTGTTGGTGCGCACGATGATTTTGGGTCGCTCGTTACCGATGGTTGTGTCGCCAACACATTGCAGGTGCTGATAGGTGATGCTGCCATCGTCGTTTTGGAGTTGGTAGTACCATTCCGCGCCAACGAAGATGAGGCCGTCGGTGCCGAAAACAGGATAGCCATCGTTCTCGTAGGGTTCTGTGTCCATCTTGAAGACCGAGCTGCCGTTGTTGAGCTGTTGGACGAAAGCCTCGGTTTTCATGTAGTCGCTTTCGAGCGGAAGGCCGAAGCCGTCGTCGGGGGCAACGGTTTTGTCGAAAAAGCAGTTTCTGACAATGGTCATGTTGGTGTTTTGGGCAATGATGCCGCCTGTGTGTTGGGCTTCGATAGAACCGACATGGTAGCAATTCTTGATATAAATCGTTGTGTTAGGATTAGAATAGGCTAGAATTCCACTGCCATAATATTGGGGGTTGCCGATATTAGCGGGAACGGTGGTGATGGTACCGTTGTTGTAGCAATTCAGTATGCACAAAGAGTCAATATTTGCGACTTCTCCCACAATTCCGCCATAAATGTAATTACCGGTTTGAACATAATGATCGGGATCAGGACAAATCTTTGACATTGAGCACCTGCTAAAACAATTTTCAATGCGTGAGGTTCCTGTACCTTCCAATTCACTTTGGCACAAACCTAAAATGCCACCAACAGAGAATGCTCCATTAATGCTGCCTGTATAGTTGCAGTTGAACACCCCGTTTTGTGAATTGCTTGTAGAATCACAAATAAAAATGCCTGCAATGCCACCTACACGTGAACCAGTAAAGTCAATTTGAGCCGAGCAGCGTTCAATTCGGCATTTGTTGGCGATGCCTACAATGCCACCACCAGTATTACTATTATAAATCACCCCTCTTGTGTGACAATTGTATATGATGGAATTATTAGCCCTGGCTGCCAGTCCTCCAATAGTATAGCCATAATAAGGATGGGCAAGCAGATCATCAATGGTCAGGTTGCTCACTATGGCATTGTCAATGATGCCGAAAAGCCCGATGTTTTCTTTTGAGGAATCGTAATGCGCTTTTGAGATGATATGGCTATTCCCGTCGAATTGGCCACAAAAATATGTGTAATAATAACCATGATAGTTTTGATAGTGTGGCGCATTTATTTCTCCATCATTGTATACATTCTCATCGATGGTATGTGTATTTCCAATAGATGCCCATGCTATAGATCCTTTATTCAAATCGATGTCAATGACCATACGGAAACAGGTGTCTTGATAGATGTTCATATCATGGAAAGTGTAAACTGGCCAAGATCCACCACCCATACTCCATCCAGTACCAATTTCCAAATCCAACCTTTCATTGACCGACTTAGCCAACCAAGCCAAGTTTTCGGCAGACTCTATGAGATAAGGGTCGTCGGTGGTGCCATTGCCTTTCGTCCAAGGCTCGGCATTGCCCGTCCAAATGGATTTTTCAACCGTGTTGTTGGCAAAACGTGACCAGCCAAGAGCATTTTGGTAGGCTTCTTTCATGTCGTAAGGCACGTTGACCGTAATCCATGTTGGGATTTCGTCGAAGGCATTGTCCGCAGTTGTCGGAACGTTTTTCGCCTTAATGCTGATGGAGTTGATGGAGGTTACGCCTTTGAAGGCTTGTTCTCCTATGAATGACAAGCTGGCGGGAAGCATCATCATTCCTCTGAAACCAGAACAGTTGAGAAATGCTTGGTTGCCAACGTATTGGATGGAGTCGGGGAGGACGAGTTTGCCCGTAAAGGAAGAGCATCCCGAAAAGGCTTCGTCTTCAATTCTTGTCATTACGGCAGGAAGAACAAGATTGCCGCTCAGGTTGTAGCAACCTTTGAAGGCACCCGCGCCGATAGTCTGAATGGACTCAGGGAATTCGAATGTGCCCCGCAATCCCGAGCAACTACAGAAAGCATAGTCGTCGATGCCGACGAGGGTGTAGTCTGTGCCATTATAAGTCACGGTATCCATAAGGATGAGCTTGCCTTCGGGTTTGTCGTAACCCCACCAGTAATTGTCGCCGTTTTGGCATGGATAGGTGACCACCACTTGATGAAGGTCTGTGTCTGTAATGCGGTAATAGATTTCGTAACCCGTCGAATTGGTGATGGAGAAATCGAAATGGATTGCTTGCCCCATTCCGCACAAGGCCATAGCCATTAATAATGTGATTGCGAGAATCTTTTTCATGGTATTAGGTTTTTAATTGTTAATGTTTCGTTTTTGAGGTTTGCAATGCAAAAGTATAGCATTTCTCCAAACGAAAAACAACTTGTCAAGCCCCTAAGCGGCCTTGTCTATCATGTCGCAAATATACAAAAAAATAAACGGTTGGATTTCAATTTGTTGCAAAATCGAAATCCAACCGTTGTCTATGGTGTTGTCTATGTGTTATGGAATTGCTTCGCAAGAAATCTTTCAAAAATCAAAACAAAAATCTCCCAAAATTTGATTTTTGAGAGATTTTAAAACAAGATTTTTGATCAATTTCTGCCCTTTAGGGCATCCCATCATTTTTTCGGCTTCAATTCGTCGAAAATCATGCTGCGGAGGTTGTCGATCGGGACGCGCACCTGCTGCATCGTGTCGCGGTCGCGCACGGTGACGCAGTTGTCGACCAAGGTGTCGTTGTCGACGGTGACACACATCGGCGTGCCGATGGCATCTTGTCTACGGTAGCGCTTGCCGATGGAGTCTTTCTCCTCGTATTGGCACATGAAGTCGGCCTTCAGCGAGTCGATGATCTCTCGAGCCTTCTCCGGCAGACCGTCTTTCTTGACCAAGGGCAACACGGCGACCTTGTAAGGTGCAAGGATGGCCGGCAGCTTCAGCACCACGCGCTCCGAGCCGTCTTCCAGCTTCTCCTCGGTGAAGGCGTTGCTGAACATGGCGAGGAACATACGGTCGAGGCCGATGGAGGTCTCAATGACGTAAGGCGTGTAGCTCTCGTTGGTGTCGGGGTCGAAGTATTGGAGTTTCTTGCCCGAGTATTTGGCGTGGGCCGAGAGGTCGAAGTCGGTGCGGCTGTGGATGCCTTCCAGCTCCTTGAAGCCAAAGGGGAAGTCGAACTCGATGTCGGTGGCGGCATTGGCGTAGTGGGCCAGCTTCTCGTGGTCGTGGAAACGGTATTTCTCGGCGGGCAGACCCAATGAGAGGTGCCAGTTGAGGCGTTCCTGCTTCCAGTGTTGGAACCACTCGAGCTCCGTGCCGGGACGGACGAAGAACTGCATCTCCATCTGCTCGAACTCACGCATACGGAAGATGAACTGACGGGCCACAATCTCGTTACGGAAGGCCTTGCCGGTCTGGGCGATGCCAAACGGGATCTTCATGCGGCCGGTCTTTTGCACGTTGAGGTAGTTGACGAAGATGCCTTGTGCCGTCTCGGGACGCAGGTAGATGGTGTCGGAGCCGTCGGCCACGCTACCCATCTTGGTGGCAAACATCAGGTTGAACTGGCGCACATCGGTCCAGTTGCGGGTGCCGCTGATGGGGCAGACGATCTCCAGGTCGAGGATGAGCTGCTTGATGGCGTCGAGGTCATTCTTTTCCATGGCGCCATACAGGCGGTGGCTGATTTCCTCGATCTTGGCTTTGTGTTCCAAGACGCGCGGGTTGGTGGTCACAAACTGCTCTTCGTTGAAGGCGTCGCCGAAGCGCTTGCGGGCTTTCTCCACCTCTTTATTAATCTTCTCCTCAATCTTGGCCATATAGTCCTCGACGAGCACATCGGCGCGGTAGCGTTTCTTCGAGTCGCGGTTGTCGATGAGCGGGTCGTTGAAGGCGTCGACATGGCCTGAGGCCTTCCAGGTGGTGGGGTGCATGAAGATGGCGGCGTCGATGCCGACGATGTTCTCGTGCATCTGCACCATGGCTTTCCACCAATACTCGCGGATGTTCTTCTTCAGCTCCACGCCGTTCTGGCCGTAGTCATAGACAGCCGACAGTCCGTCATAAATCTCGCTCGAAGGGAAAATGAAACCGTATTCCTTCGCATGAGCGGTTATCTTCTTGAAAAAATCTTCTTGGTTCATTATCGTAATTCTTAAAAATTCTCAATTCTCAATTGTCAATAATTATCAATTCCTCATTTAAATAATCAACATCGCGTCGCCATAGGTGAAGAAGCGGTACTTCTGTGCAATGGCTTCCTTATACGCCTTCATCAGCACGTCGTAGCCAGCGAATGCGGCCACCTCCATCATCATGGGCGATTTGGGCAGGTGGAAGTTGGTGATCATGCAGTTGGCTACGGAGAAAGTGTAAGGCGGGAAGATGAACTTGTTTGTCCAGCCTTTGTAGGGCTTGATCTTACCCCCGATGGTCATAGCCGTTTCGAGGGCCTTCAGCGAGGTGGTACCCACGGCAAACACGTTGTTGTGGCGGGCGTTGGCCTCGTTGACCAAGGTGCAGCACTCTTCGTCGATGTACATCTCCTCCGAGTCAGGTTTGTGCTTGGTGAGGTCTTCCACCTCAATGTCGCGGAAGTTGCCCATGCCGGGGTGCAGGGTCAGCTCAGCGAAGGAGGCGCCCACAATCTCGAGGCGTTTCATCAGGATCTTGCTGAAGTGCATGCCAGCAGTGGGAGCCGAAACGGCGCCTTCCACCTTGGCGTAGATGGTTTGGAAGTCTTCGGCGTCCTCGGGGCGTTCCTCACGGTTGAGTTCCTTCGGGATGGGTGTGTGGCCGAGCGAAGAGAGGGTCTTCTTGAACTCGTCGTAGGTGCCGTCGTAAAGGAAACGCAGCGTGCGGCCGCGCGAAGTGGTGTTGTCGATGACCTCGGCCACTAGCTCGTCACCGTCGCCGAAGTAGAGCTTGTTGCCGATGCGGATCTTGCGGGCCGGGTCGACGAGCACGTCCCAAAGGCGGCTCTCGTGGTCGAGCTCGCGGAGCAGCAGCACCTCGATCTTGGCGCCGGTCTTTTCCTTCTCGCCATAGAGTTTGGCGGGAAACACCTTGGTGTTGTTGATGACGAACACGTCGCCGTCTTTCACGTAGTCCACCAGATCCTTGAAGATGCGGTGCTCGATCTTGCCGGTCCTGCGGTCGACGACCATCAGGCGGGCTTCGTCGCGGTTTTGCGTTGGCTGCAAAGCGATCAGCTCGCTCGGCAGGTTAAATTTGAACTGTGAGAGTTTCATTGTATGATGTTGTTTTTGTTGATCTTCACTCCAATAGAAACTACAAAGATACGACAAAAACGGAATTTTGTCAAGTAAAATTTTATAACCAAATGATTTTCAATAAGATATTTTTCAAACTCATTTGGATGTGTAATAGACATTGGCTTGGGAGGGAGTCAAGAATTGGCAATAGTGGTTTCTGGTTCGGAGGCCATGAAAACTTTTCTCAAATAATGCCTATAATCCTTGTGGAATTGAAAAAACAGCATTATCTTTGCCCCGAATAAACAAACTTAAAAATACAAAACCATGAAAAGACTGCTAAATACAACGAAATTCGCGTTTTTCCTCCTGCTGCTGTTGGCAGTAGCAGGTATGGCGAAGGCACAAACACATGAGTTCGCTCCCGTGGGGGCGGAGTGGTACTATACCCGTTATTATAGGGAAGGATTTGATCTAACTGGCATTACCTATGACAGATACCGTTCGTTACGAACTGTTGAAATAAATGGATGGGAATGCAGGGAAATTGAGATGTTCCAGAATCTCGATTGTGATGGTCTAGTCAATCCTCATACTGAATACCGTTATATTTACCAAGAGGGCGATCAGGTATATGAAGTGGAAAACGGGCAACGCTATTTAATGTATGATTTAAGTAAGGGGCCTGGAGAGTATTGGGTGGCTCAACAATACGGGGATACAGTTTATGTGGTTTCTGTTGATTACATAGAATTGAATGACGGTAATCGTAGGAGAATATGGAAAACGAGTCCTGAGAATAGTTTTTGCTTGTATATTAACAATATCATCGAAGGCATTGGCATGGATAGATCAGTATTTCCGTTTTATGATTTGGACGGTCCCCCACCATGCATGCACGGTGAAATACGTTGCTATTCAGAAGACGGTATCCCGTTGATTGTGTCAGAAGCGGTAGAGTGCGATTACGAGATTTTAGCTATCAACGAACACGATGAGCCGTCAATAGCGTCAATGAACACTTTGGTTAACGACGTGCTTCGCATAGACTTCTCGGAAATGCAACAGGGTGTAAAACGAGTCAGAATTACTGATTTGACGGGAAAAGCCGTCGGCACATACGAAACTGTAGAAATGACTATAGACATTAACTTTCTCGACAAACCGGCAGGTATGTATTTGGTTCAGATAATAGTGGGGGCAAAAGTGGTTAACAACAAAATCGTGAAAAGATGAAGAAGATTGTAGTATTATTCTGCGTTATGTTTGTGCTGATGGGAATTCTGAAAGCCCAAACCCACGAATTCGCTCCCGTTGGGGCTGAGTGGTATTATGAACGCTATTATAGAGAAGGGTTTGATCTTACAGGCATCACTTACGACAGGTTCCGCTCGCTAAGAACCGTTGAGATAAGCGGATGGGAATGCAAGGAAATAGAGTTGTTCCAAAACCTCGATTGCCACGGCGAGGTTAATCCTTACACCGAAATCCGCTACATCACCCAGGAAGGAGACCAAGTTTATGAAGTGGAGGACGGGCAGCGTTACCTGCTTTATGACTTCGGCAAGGAAGTCGGGGAATGGTGGTACGCCCCAAAGTATGAAGATACCATTACGGTTCTAAATGTAAGCTACATAACGCTGAATGACGGAACTGTCAGAAAATTTATGGAAACGCAACCCTCAAATTTGGATTGGTATATTTACAATATCATCGAAGGAATTGGCATGGATTACTCTCTGTTTCCATTCGACCATACAATGGTTGGGACTCCCTGCGTGGAAGGGCCTATACGCTGTTATTCCGAGGATGGCATTCTTTTGGTACAGTGGGGCGAAACAGAATGTGATTATGAGATATTGGGCGTAAATGATGAAAAAGAGGAGCCGTCGGTGCAAATGAGTACCTTGGTTGGTGATGTGCTTCGCATTGATTTTGCAGAAACAGCAAGCCTTCCAAAACAAATCAGGATTACTGATGTATCAGGAAGAATCATATACGCACAGGAAACCATGGACAAGTCATTGGACATCAATTTTACTGACAAACCAGCGGGCGTATACTTGGTTCAGATAGTAATGGATTCAAAGGTGTTTAACAATAAAATCGTGAAAAAATGAGAAAGATTATTACCCTGTTGTCATGTTTGACGTGTCTTCAGTTGAGCGCACAAATCACGACTTACAACATTAGTAGGAGCATCAACTGCACTGATACCATCCAACCTTTTGCCACCAATGACAATAGTTATGGCATCAGCATTGACGGTGAAGGGCGGCTTTTTTCAGACACCGCTTTCATCAGGGTGGTGTTGGTTGACAACAACGACCATGAATGGTTAGTTTATGAACGAAACAGCCTTTATGCGACGGAAGAAAACGCCCAATTCCAAGGTGCGGCATTTGAGACCGCAGCCTTGGACAACATTAATCCCAAATCCGTCGTCGTTGCTCTTTGTGATGCGTCAGTCTACCTTGCAAGCATCACGAACAATCGGACTGTCACAAGCAGAAATGACGTGTTGGCTGTATCCGATTCAGTTTTCCTTACAAAGAACCTTCAGATTGTGGATAGAATCAACGCCAAACTTTCAACACACAAAAAAGCATGGCGAGCCGACACCACTTTCCTTTCCAATTTAAGGTACCAAGAAAGGAAGGCCATGTTTGGAGACGAAATGCCCAACCTCCAAGGGTGGGATTACTTTGCATACGGATATTATTCCCCCTTGAATGACAATACTCCCCCTGCAAGCGACAACATAGTTAAAGAGTTTGATTGGCGCACACGGCATGGCTCACAAAACACAGGCACTTATTATTACAATCAGGATGGTTCGGGGTGGATACCAAAGTGGAGATATGGACAAGTAAAAAAAGAGTGCTGGGCGTTTTCTGTATTATATGCTATAGAATCCATGGTCAACCTATACTTTAACCAACAATTAAATGATGAATTGTCGGTTCAGGAATTATTGTCTTGTAATCATTTCGGTGGTACAGCTCTTGGAGGAGGGCTTCCTTATTATGCGTTAGATTATGCTACTCACGATGGTGTTATGGATGATAATTGTTTTCATTTCTATGCTTATCATAATGTTCCTTGTGATACAGTTGTAAAATGCGAAAATCCTAATGAGGTCGTTTTCATTAACGGTTATTCTGCCGAGTCTTACGGCGAAGAAAATGTAAAGATGAACATGATTACAAAGGGAGCAATTGTAGGAAGGGTAAGAAAATGGGGGCATGCTATGTGTATGGTTGGATTCGGCGTGGTCAAGGCGGGAGACCCAATTCTATATGGAAACTTTCATTGGTCAACAGGCCATGATATTGTTGTTGAGGCAGATTCTCCAGATATTGGCAAACCTTATTACATTTTTAAACAAAGCTACGCCACTTATGGGTATAACGATTCACATTTCTGCAACATTATCATTAATGCCAATAGTAGTTCTTTTCTTACTTTTCATGCCATAGATACACCAATTACAAGTATGTTGTATAACAACAGCGACATAGATTGTGCCGACAACGACGGCGATGGCTATTACAACTGGGGAATCGGCCCAAAACCGGCCACATGCCCTAACTGTCCTGACGAAGAGGACTGCGACGATTCATCTCCACTGATTGGCCCGTACAACGAGAAATACGAATGCATGATTCTGTGCGAAAACTATGCCTACTCGTCTACGCCAGAGTATATTACCGGAGAGACCTTGTGGGGTAGCGAGACCTATATCGACCACGATGTGATTGTGGAAAATGGAGGCGTGCTTACCATAGAAAACACGGTTTTTATGGGTGAATACACCAAAATCATTGTCAAGCCCGGTGGCAAACTGATCCTTGACTATCGGGCGGTTTTGACAGGACTGTGTGGTTCCATGTGGCAAGGCATCGAGGTCTGGGGCAACAAGAATGCGCACCAGTATGAGGTCAACGGCAGTTACCAGCAGGGTTATGTGGAGCTGAAAAATGGTGCGACCATCGAGAACGCCATTTGTGCCTTGGAATTATGGAGACCTGGCTATTGGAGCACCACAGGCGGCATCGTCCATGCCGAGGACGCCGTGTTTCGTAACAATCAGAGAAGTGTTCATGCACTATATTACAAGAATCAGAACTACATCAATGGGAAAGAGACAGATTATAATGCATGGTTCAAGCGGTGCCGCTTCATCGTGGACGATGGCTATCTCGGCGATGAAGACCACGTCTTCCACAAGCACGTCGACCTCGACCATGTGCGCGGCCTCAAGTTCCAAGCCTGCGACTTCTCCATGACAGGTTCTTCCGACAACATCTCCTATTGGACCAGCGGCATTGCGGGCTACGAGGCCGGATTTAGCGTTTCGGGTCAGTGCGAAAACAACAACATCTATCCCTGTCCTTCGTATGACAACTCCACATTCTCAGGCTTCCTCTCCGCCATCAGCGCCTTGAACGACGGCACCCGCACACCGCCCACCATCACTGTGACGCACAGCTCTTTCAGCAACAATGACTTTGGCATCTACGTCAACAACCTGAGCAACGTCTCTGTACGCTTCTGCGACTTCGACGTGAAAAGGCGAGACAACTGGCTGTGCGGCGCAGGTGTCTTTCTCGAGAATGCGTACAATTTCGACATTAAAGAAAATACATTGTCGAAAACCAACACCTTCAATGGCAATGGCATCGGCATCATCATAAAGGACTGCGCCGTGCAAAGCAAAGTCTATCGCAACGGTTTCGAGAACCTGCATTGCGGCAACCTGGCCTGGGGCAGGAACATACTGATGAAGTCGTCCAACAACTACATCGGTCTGGAATACGGCTGCAACACGAACACGGGGAACGCCATCGACTTCTACGTGCTGGGCGAGGACGGCGTGTTCTCCGGCATCCAGTCGTCGCAGGGCAGCAGCCTGGCTGCGGCACGCAACACTTTCAGCAACAACGGCTACCATTTCTTCAACGATGGCGACCATAGGATTACCTATTACTACTATGATGCAACAGGATTCGAGGACGAACAGCCTTTGAGATACAACGCCAGCAAGGTGCAAATTCACTCCACCACTCAGACTGATGGCTGCCCGTCGAGTTTCGGCGTGGATCCCGTCTCCCACGTGCTCACGCCAGCCGAGAGGCAGCAGCGAGAGCAGGAATACTACGATGCCTACACCGCATACAGCAGTTTGAAGTCGGTATACGACAGCCATATCGACGGCGGCAGCACCGACGGCATGATGAACGACATTGCCTCGGCCACTTCGTCCGACATGTGGACGCTCAGGGCACGGTTGCTGGGCGCATCGCCCTATCTGACGAGCCCAGTCCTCACGGCGACATCCGACCGCGACGACGTGTTCACCGAGTCCGTCCTGTTCGAAATTCTGCTGTCGAATCCCGATGAGCTGAAGAAGGACTCGCTGATGGACCACCTTCGCAACAAGGCGAACCCGCTGCCGCAGTACATGATGGACATCCTCGACCAGGTGGCCAATGGGTCATCGGCGAGGACGGTGATGCAGAACCGCCTTTCGGCCTACAGGGGCACCTACACACGCGCCGCAGGCGACATCGTCCGCAGCCTTGTCAACGACACTGCCGTGGACCTCACGGAGCTCCGGGGCTGGTTGTCCAACATGGGAGACATCCATGCCGACCGCGACATCATAGCGACCTACGTGGACGAAGGCGACTTCACCAGTGCCTTGTCCTTGGCCAACATGCTGCCGACGTTCTACGGTCTGGTAGGCAACGACCTCGCCGAGCACGACGACTATGTGGAACTGCTGGAACTCTACCGCGACCTTTACGCTAACGGTCGCAACACCATGCAGCTTGACAGCACGGAACGGGTACAGGTGGAGCACATTGCCCATTACGGCACGGGCTATCCCCGGTCCATGGCACAAGCTTTACTCCATGGAACCGACTGGGAGAGCTATTCGGATAATCCGTTTGACTGTCCGACGTTGACCCTGCCCGAAGGTGATAGAGGTGGAAAAGCGGGAGGATACACCTTTACGCAGGAAGACCTCAGTAAAGCCATGGGAATGAGCATTAATGTCAAGCCCAACCCTGCCTCCACATGGACAGCGGTCGACTTCATCTTGCCAGCAGATGCCACAAAAGCCACCATCAACGTCACGAATGCCCTTGGCATTACGGTTTTTTCTTCTGAACTGAATGGCAACCAAGGGCAAAAAGTGTTAGATTTGCGCCATCTTTCCGACGGCGTATATGTATATACCGTGCAATGTGGTGAATATGTGCAAACAGGGAAACTAGTGATTACAAAGTGAATTGGAGCTGAAACAGCGTTGAACGAGAGAGGTTTACGCTGTATTTTCCGTATGCATCTTCTTCCACTCCTTAAACGCTTCGCCCGTCTCAACGATATGCTGGCGCAGTTCTTCCAAAGGCCAGGCGTCCTCCACGCGGAAGTCGCCGATGCGGGTGCGTCTTAATGATTTCAGGCAGGCACCGTTGCCCAAGGCTTTGCCGAAGTCGTTGGCGAGGCTGCGGATATAAGTGCCTTTGCTGCAAGTGACCTCAAAGTCCAATTCAGGGAATCGGTCGAGGTTCAGTTTGAAGTCGTCGATACGGACATCACGGGCTTTCAGTTCGATTTCTTCGTCGGAGCGGGCATAGTCGAAGGCGCGTTTCCCCTTGATTTTGATGGCGGAATACTTGGGCGGATATTGCTTCAAGTCACCGATGAACTGCTGTCGTGCGGCTTCAATCTGTTCCGGCGTGATGCCGTCGGTGGGAAAGAAGGCATTGGGCTCGCTCTCCAAGTCGAAGGTCGGGGTGGTCTGGCCGAGCAGGATGGTGCCCGTGTAGGTCTTCACCTGCGCCTGATAGTTGTCGATTTGCTTGGTCATCTTGCCCGTGCAGAGGATGAGCAAGCCCGTCGCCAATGGGTCTAAAGTGCCGGCATGACCAACCTTCAGCTTGCGGATACCATAGCAACGGTTGAGCAGGCTGCGGATGAAGTTGACCGTGTCGAACGACGTCCAGTCCAGGGGTTTGTCGATGAGGATGACCTCGCCTTCTTCGAAGTTAAACATCAGGCAAAGATTATGGCAACGATGCCGACGATAGCGCAATACACGGCAAACCAAATCAGCTTGCCTTTCTTCACGATGTTGATCATCCACTTGCAGGCGAAGCAGCCAGAGATGAAAGCGGCAAGGAAGCCGACGATGGCGGCAACGGGCGAGATGCCGTCCATGGCTTGGCTGAAGCCGACTTCAAAGATGTCTTTGACATCGAGCAAAGCCTCACCGAGGATGGGCGGGATGACCATCAGGAAGGAGAACTGGGCCAGTTTTTCCTTTTTGTTGCCGAGGAGCAAGCCCGTGGCAATCGTTGAGCCTGAGCGCGACAGGCCTGGCATCACGGCGCAAGCCTGTGCGATACCGATGATGAAGGCATGCCAGCCGCTGATGTTCTCTTTCTGTCGCGGTTTGGCGAAATACGAGAAAGCGAGCAGCGAGGCCGTCACCAAAAGCATGATGCCCACGATGAGCAGACCCGAGCCGAAGACCTCTTCCACCTTGTCCTTGAAGAAGAAGCCGACGATGGCCACTGGGATCATTGAGATGAGGATATTGAAGGCGTATTTCGTGCCGTCGTTCAAGTTGCAATACTTGCGCCACGACTGTTTGGCAAACAGATCCTTGAAGATCCAGACGATCTCCTTCCACAGGATGACCAAGGTGCTGAGCACGGTGGCCACGTGGAGCAGGACGGTGAAGGTGAGGTTTGAGGAACCGTCGTCAAGGCCGAAGAGGGCTTGGCCGATGGCAAGGTGACCGCTACTACTGACGGGCAGGTATTCCGTCAGGCCTTGAAGAATACCTAAGATTAAAGCTTGAATCCAACTCATTTCTTACCCCTCCAGAATATCGCTATGATTTCCACGACAAAGCCTGCCAGAATCAAAATGGTCGACAGGGTGATGTGTTGGAAGTCAAACATCTTCTCGTTGAAGACATCGGGGTCGTTGGAGCCGCCGCCCAACATCAGGATGAAGCCTAAGACCAGCAGCGCAATGCCGATGAGCACGATGATATAGTTCTGTCTGCCAAAGGGCATCACTTTCTGTTCGTCAGTGGTTTCGAGGTTTTCCTTTTTCTTTATTTCTTTTGCCATAATATGTTGTTTTTGTTGTCTTGTAAAGCGGGCCCTTCGACAGGCTCAGGGACCCTTAAGCGTATAATTGGTCGACATCGGCTCTGAGGTACCTACTCAAAGCGGAGCGGGTGGAGAGTCCGCCGAGGAGGATGCCCAACACGATGATGCCGACAAAAATGCCGATGATGATTCTATAGTCTTGAACTAAAGTCAGTTCGGGGAGCCGTTTCATGAGCCCATAGAGGAGCAAGGCCAACATGGCGTCGGCGATCAGTGCGCCGAAAAAGCCTTGGGTGATGCCACTCTTGATGAAAGGCCGACGGATATATGACGCGGTGGCGCCCACCAGCAACATGCTGCGCACCAGGAAGCGCTTGGAATAGATGGAGAGACGCAAGGTGTAACGTATCAGCGCGATGGCGATGAAGAGCAAGGCGGCGCTGGCTATCATCAACGCGAAGCCGATGCGCTTGACGTTTTGGTTGATCAAGTTGACCATGGATTTCTGGTAGTAGATCTCCTTGACGTTGGGGTCTTTGAGCAGTTGCGCTTCGATGATGCTGAGGCTGTCGTTGTTGGCATAGTCGGCATTGAAGTGCACGTCGATAGAGGGCAGCAAGGGGTTCTCCTCGTTGCCCAGCCATTGCAGGAAGTCCTCGCCGAGGTCTTCGCTCAAACGGCTGATGGCCTCCTCCTTGGTGATGTATTCCGTCGACTTCACGCCAGGCATCTCGTCGAGTTCCTTTTTCAGTTTGAGTATACTGGCTTCCTTCACATTGCTGTTCATCACCACCTCGAAACCGATGTTTTCCTTCAGGTGGCTGGAGAGTTTCTGGGCATGCATCATGAGCAAGGAAAACACGCCTAAGAGGAAGAGTACCAACGCGATACTCATCATCGACATGAAATAGGAACTTGCCACACGGCGTCTGCTTGAGCTCTTCTCTGACATCTTTACTTCGATTAACTCAGTAACCTCATCATAAATGAAACTGCAAAGATAGGAGATTTATTTCAATCTTACTTTTCATTCTTGGTTTTTTCCCTATTTTTGTGCTTGAAAATCGAAGCACTATGCAGGTACTAAAATCCAATATACGCACCGATTCTGAGGAGTTTCGTCAGAACGAAAAGAACTTTCTCACTTTGATGGCGCAATACCGTGAGGCGATGTCGGCCTCCATGCAGGGTGGCGGCGAGGCGGCCGTGGCCAAACACAAGAAACGCAACAAGTTGCTCGCCCGCGAACGTATCGACTTGCTCATTGACCCGAACACGCCTTTTCTGGAGTTGTCGCCGATGGCGGCCTACGGCACCTATAACAACGACTTCCCCTCTGCTGGTATCATCACCGGCATCGGTGTGATTCAAGGCAGAGAGGCTGTCATCGTGGCCAACGATGCCACCGTGAAAGGCGGCACCTATATGCAGTACACGGTGAAGAAACACCTCCGTGCCCAGGAGATCGCCATGGAGAATCACCTGCCTTGCGTCTATATGGTCGACAGCGGCGGCGCTTTCTTGCCAGAGCAGGACACGGTCTTCCCCGACCGCGACCACTTCGGCCGTTTCTTCTACAACCAGGCGCGTATGTCGGCTATGGGCATCCCACAGATTGCCATCGTGATGGGTATGTGCACCGCTGGCGGCGCCTACGTTCCTGCCATGAGCGACGAGACCATCATCGTGCGCAACCAAGGCACCATCTACCTCGGTGGTCCGCCCTTGGTGAAGGCCGCCACGGGTGAGGTGGTCACTGCAGAGGAACTGGGTGGTGGCGAGATGCACACCTCCGTGTCGGGTGTGGCCGACCACCTGGCTGAAAACGACCAACACGCCCTGCAGATCTGCCGTAACATCTTCAAGACTTTGGAGAAGTCGCACCGCCAGAAACTGGACATGCTGCCTGTAGAGGCTCCTTTATACGACCCACACGACCTTTATGGTCTTGCCCCCATCGACTTCCACAAGCTGGTCGACCCGCGTGAAATCATCGCCCGCATCGTCGACGGTAGCCGCTTCCAGGAGTTCAAGTCGCGCTATGCCACTACCATCGTGTGCGGCTTCGCTCACCTCATGGGCTTCCCCGTGGGCATTATCGCCAACTTTGGCGTGTTGTTCTCGGAGTCGGCACTGAAAGCCACCCACTTCATCGAGTTGTGTTGTCAACGCAACATTCCGTTGGTGTTCTTGCAAAACATCACGGGCTTTATGGTGGGCAAGCAGTATGAACAGGGCGGCATCGCCAAAGATGGAGCCAAGATGGTGCACGCCGTCTCCAATGCCAACGTGCCCAAGTTCACCGTCATCTTCGGCGGTTCGTTTGGTGCGGGTAACTATGGCATGGCGGGTCGTGCCTACAGCCCGAGGCTGCTCTTCATGTGGCCCAATGCCAAGATCTCCGTCATGGGTGGCGAGCAGGCAGCCAGCGTCCTTGCCACGGTGAAGGAAGACCAATACAAGTACAAAGGCCTTGAGGTACCGACTGATGAAATAGCGAAACTGAAAAAGGAAATCCTGGCCAAATACGATTACGAAGGCTCGGCGTTCTATAGCACGGCACGCCTTTGGGACGACGGCATCATCGACCCTGTCGACACCCGAAAGATATTGGCTTTGGGCATTGCCGCTTCCTTGAACCAGCCCTTCCCGCCGCAGCAGTTTGGTGTGTTTAGGATGTAATTGTGTAATGACGTTGCGCGCAACGTCAAGCAAGAATCATAACATATTCTTTGTCGACAGCAGCCCACAGGCGGCGTCGATGTCCTGTCCGCGCGAGGCACGGATGGTGGCGATAATACCCTTTTCATTCAATGCATCACGGAACCAGGTCATGGTGGCCGCGTCGGGGCTCTTCAATGGGATGCCAGGAACAGTGTGATACTTGATCAGATTGAAACGGCAACGCGTGCTGCCCAGCAGACGCGCGATTTCCTTGACGTGGTCCTTGGTGGCGTTAAGGTCCTTGAAGATGATGTATTCAAACGAGAGGCGGCGTTGTCCGTGCCAGTCGTGTTGCCTGACGGCATGAATCACCTCCTTGATGGGATAGGTCTTCTCAACAGGCATCAGCTTGAGGCGCTCGTCGTGGAAGGGACTGTGCATGCTGATGGCGAGGTTGCATTTCGACTCCTCTAAAAAACGTTTTAGGTTGGGGATGAGACCGCTGGTCGACACAGTGATACGGGTGGGGCTCCAGCCCAAGGCCCATTCCTGCGTGAGGATGTCCAACGAGCGCATCAGGTTGTCGTAGTTGGCCAGAGGCTCGCCCATGCCCATGAAGACGATGTTGGTCAGCGTTTCGAACTCCGGCAGGCTGAGAATCTGGTTCATGATCTCGGCCACGGAGAGGTTCTTTTGGAAGCCTTGCTTGCCCGTGGCACAGAAGAGACAGTCCATCTGGCAGCCCACCTGCGTGGAGACGCACAGTGTGGCACGTTCGCGGTCGGGGATATAGGCGGCCTCGATGAAATGATTGCCAGCAGGGAAGAGGTATTTCTTCGTGCCGTCGGTCGAGACCTGCTCCTTGACGGGAGCCTGCAGTCCGGTCTCGTAGTGCTCCGACAACAAGGCACGCGAGGCTTTGCTGAGGTTGGTCATGTCCTCAAACGAGGCGCAACGCTTCAGATATATCCAGTCCACCAGTTGCTTGCCCGTGAACTTGGGCAGTTCCAGTTTTTCGACGACCTCCTGGATCTCAGTTGGGGTCTTACCTAAAAGTATTTCTTTTTCCATGCCGCAAAAATAGGGAAAAATCTGTACTTTTGCGGCATACTTTAAACCCAATGAAAAAAATGACCTTCCTTTTCAGCCTATGGGCGGTGTTTTTCGCCCTGCCTTCTTGCGGGACTTCCACGAGCAGCGAACCCCAACAACAAGAAGCCGTCATCGTTGAGGAAATGCCGGTGGATACCATCGACGTCATCCCTGCCGATACAGCTTTCAAATATTCTGATGTGGTGGACAAGAAAAACTGTTTCATCCTCATCTCCAAGCCCGAGTATCGCCTTTATGTGTGCGAGGTGGTGGAGGGCGACACCGTCAAACGTGTGCATTATCCCGTTTGCGTGGGTAAAAACAAAGGTCAAAAAGAAAAGAAGGGCGATATGAAGACACCGGAATGCACGCCTGACAACCCCTTTGTCATTACCGAGATAGCCGATGCCTCAAAATGGACCCACGACTTCGGCGATGGTCGCGGTAGCATCCTTTCTTACGGTCATTGGTTCATGCGATTGAAGACGCCAGGCCATTCGGGCATTGGCATCCATGGCAGCACCAACAACGAGAGCTCGGTACCGGGTCGTGGCAGCGAAGGCTGCATCCGCTTAAGAGATGACGACCTGATTCAACTGAAAGAAAACTACGCCTTTGTGGGGATGCGAGTGGTCATCCTCGCTGATGAAGAATAACAAAAAAAGTCCGATGCTTGGCACCGGACTTTTTTCTTGGGAATAACTCCTTACTTATTTCATAGCCTGTTCCACGGCGACGGCAACGGCGACGGTGGCGCCCACCATCGGGTTGTTGCCCATGCCGAGGTAGCCCATCATCTCGACGTGTGCCGGGACGGATGAGGAGCCAGCGAACTGGGCGTCGCTGTGCATACGGCCCATAGTGTCGGTCATGCCGTAGCTGGCGGGACCGGCGGCCATATTGTCGGGGTGCAGGGTGCGGCCCGTGCCACCGCCAGAGGCGACGGAGAAGTAGGGCTTGCCTGCCAACAGGCGTTCTTTCTTATAAGTGCCCGCAACAGGATGTTGGAAGCGGGTCGGGTTGGTCGAGTTGCCCGTGATGGACACGTCGACGTTCTCCAGCCACAGGATGGCCACGCCTTCGCGGACGTCGTCGGCACCGTAGCAGTTCACCTTCGAGCGGAGACCCGTCGAATAGGGGATGCGTTCCACGACGGTCACTTTGCCGGTGTAGTAGTCGAACTCGGTGCGGCAGTAGGTGAAGCCGTTGATGCGGCTGATGATCTTGGCGGCGTCTTTGCCGAGGCCGTTGAGGATGACACGCAGGGGCTTTTGGCGCACCTTGTTGGCCATCTCAGCGATCTTGATGGCGCCTTCGGCGGCGGCGAAGCTCTCGTGGCCAGCCAGGAAGGCGAAGCACTCGGTCTCCTCACGGAGCAGACGGGCGGCGAGGTTGCCGTGGCCGATGCCGACCTTACGGTCGTCAGCGACGGAGCCGTCGATGCAGAACGACTGCAGGCCTTCGCCGATGGCTTCGGCTGCGTCGGCAGCGTTCTTGCAGCCCTTCTTGATGGCGATGGCGGCACCGCAGGTGTAGGCCCACTTCACGTTCTCGAAGCAGATGGGCTGGGTCTCCTCAGCCATCTTGTAGGGGTCGATGCCCTTGGCTTCGCAGATCTCGTCGGCTTCCTCGATGCTCTTGATGCCGTATTGGTTCAAAACTTTCAGGACATTGGCCATGCGGCGTTCCTGACTTTCAAATTTCACTTCTCTTCTTGCCATGGTATGTCCTCCTTATTCTTTACGTGGGTCAATGTATTTGGCTGCATCGGCGAAACGGCCGTAAGTACCGGTGGCTTTCTTCAAGGCCTCGTTGGCATCGTCGCCCTTTTTGATGAAGTCCATCATCTTACCGAGGCTGACGAATTCGTAACCGATGATTTCGCTGTTCTCGTCCAAGGCGATGCGGGTGCAATAGCCTTCGGTCATCTCGAGGTAACGGGGACCTTTCTCCAAGGTACCGAACATCGTGCCGATCTGGCTGCGCAGGCCCTTGCCGAGGTCCTCGAGCGAGGCACCGATGGAAAGGCCGCCTTCAGAGAAGGCCGACTGTGAGCGACCGTAGACAATCTGCAGGAAGATCTCGCGCATGGCCGTGTTGATGGCGTCGCACACGAGGTCGGTGTTGAGGGCTTCCAAGACAGTCTTGCCGGGCAAGATCTCAGAAGCCATGGCGGCCGAGTGGGTCATGCCGGAGCAACCGAGGGTCTCCACCAAGGCCTCTTGGATGATGCCGTCCTTCACGTTGAGGGTCAGCTTGCAGGCACCCTGTTGAGGGGCGCACCAGCCGATGCCATGGGTGAAACCGCTGATGTCTTTCACATCTTTGACGCGCACCCACTTGCCTTCCTCTGGAATTGGAGCGCAAGGATGGTTGGCGCCTTTCTTCACGCAACATTGGTGTTGCACTTCTTGTGTGTAAATCATTATTTCGCTTTTTAAGTTGATTCTAAAATAGGGCTGCAAAGATACGGATAATTCCTTATCCCTGCATGATTAATTATTGGGCCAGGTTCCAAACTTCCTCCAAGTCAATGTCCCATCCGGCTTTCAATTCGAGCGGGTCTTTGTAGTCGAGGATGGTCTCTGGCAGGGTGTGGTGGTGGTAGTTGCCCGTGCTCCATTTGCCGTTGCCGTCGGCATCGAGGATGGCGCGGAGCTTGTATTTGGCAGGCATGAGGTAGTCGAACATCACCTCTTGTTTCTTGGTGATGGCCTCTTCTTTCAACACCTTTCCGCTCTCGTCGGTGAGTTGCACCACGACCTGTTTCATGCCTTTGGGCGGCGCAACGGTGATGTAGATGTTGCCGTATTCGTCGTCCTTAAGCACATGGAAATCGGCACGAATGACATCGTTGGTGCGACCACGGATGCCCCAAAACACCGAGTCGGGAATCTCAAAGCTGTAGCTCGAGTCGGCCGAGAAAGGCGTGGTGAGGCGGTATTTCATGCCATATTCATCAGCAGGCTCAAAGGCGAGGCGGCCATAATAAACCGTTGAGTCGCATTTGAAGACCGCCGAGTCGCTCATCTGGTAGCTGATGATGGGCTCTGAGAACTTCAAAACAAGGTCCTGCCCGGGTATCAGCCCGACCCTGTTGAGTAGGTTATTGCTGACAGTCAGTTTTTTAGGTTCTGTCTTGCGTCTTCTGTTGCCACCAGCCTCCTTGAATTTTAAGCTGTAGCGCGATGAGTCGTTGATGACGGTGTCGTATTTCACCTGTACCCACAGGCTATCCATGACATTGGGCGTGAAATACCACCAAATGGTGTCGTATTCGGCGGAATGCATGGTCACAAGGTTGAAGGTGTCGGGCAACATCTCGGGGGTCATGACGACGGCATCCTTGGCGGGATGGCGGAACACGAAACGCAGCAGGCCTTCTTCGATCAACTTTTTCTCCAGCAGCACCTGCGTCGAGTCCACCTCAGTGAACATATACAAGGTGTGGCTGATGGAGTCGTTGGGGTGAACCAGGCTGTCCAAAAACGCTACTTCCTCGTTGGGTTGGTCGAAATAAAGGTTGGAGTTCACATCCTTTAAGGCGAAGATGAGGTAGTTCTTGTCGGCCAGTCCGTTGAGGCTGAAACTGCCTTCCTTGTCGGTCTTGGTGATGTAATTGGGCTTGGCGCTCATGGGCAGGTCATACACGTTGTCAAGGTCGGCGGCATAAAGGCCGACGTAGGCGTTCTCAACGGGTTTCTTGTCGGCGGCACTCAAGACGTTTCCCTTCACAGAGAGGGTGTCGATATGGTCGCCCGTGGCAAAACTGTAGACGAAATCCTTAAACAGGTTGCCTTCGTGTAAGTCCTTGATGGCTGAGCCGAAATTGATGGTATAGGTGGTGTTGGGCGCCAGGCTTTCCTTGAATTTGACGACAACGGTCTTATTCTTTAGCTTGATGTCGGGCTTCTCGCTCAAAGGAGGAGAAATCAACACGTTTTGGTTGGCATTCTCAAGGGTGATGTATTCGTCGAAGGTGATTTCGATTTTCTTTCCGATGAAGTTGACGCTGTTGTTTTCGGGCACGGCTTCGACCACTACGGGCGGTGTGTTGTCCTTGGGCCCGCCTGTGGGTGCCACCGCATTGGCACAACGCTGGGCGAGGAAGGCCGTCAGCAATAAACTAGCCGTAATGAGAATATGTTTCACTTTCCGAATCACGGGGCAAAGATACAATTTTGTTGCTTTCTTGCATACCATTCCAAATGGTTTTCCTATTTTTGCAAGTTAATTCTATATATCGACAAACTCAATAACCATTAGAAATCATAAAAACAGAAATATTATGTACAGAACGCATACTTGTGGCGAACTCCGTCTTGCCGACGCTGGCAAGGAAGTGATTTTGGCAGGCTGGGTGCAGCGCGTGCGCGACAAAGGCTCCCTCGTTTGGATTGACCTCCGCGACCGTTATGGCATCACCCAACTTTTCTTGGATGGCAACAGCGATCCTAAACTCATCGAACAGGCCCGTACCTTCGGCCGTGAATACGTGATTCAGGCCAAGGGCACTGTCATTGAACGTGAATCAAAGAACCCGAACATGCCGACAGGCGACATTGAGTTGAAAGTCAGTGAGTTCAAACTGCTTAATAGCAGCAAGACCCCGCCCTTCACCATCGAAGATGTCAGCGACGGTGGCGACGACCTCCGCATGAAGTACCGTTATTTGGACATCCGTCGTAACCCTGTTCGCCAGAACCTCGAACTGCGCCACCGCATGGCCATGCTCGTGCGCAACTATTTGAGTAACCTCAACTTCCTCGAAATCGAGACTCCGATGCTCATCAAGAGCACGCCCGAAGGCGCTCGTGACTTTGTGGTGCCGAGCCGTATGAATCCTGGCGAGTTCTATGCCCTGCCGCAAAGCCCGCAGCAATACAAGCAGCTGCTGATGGTGGCAGGCATGGACCGCTATTTCCAAATCGTGCGTTGCTTCCGTGATGAGGATCTCCGCGCCGACCGTCAGCCGGAGTTCACGCAAATCGACTGCGAGATGTCGTTTGTGGAGCAAGAGGATGTGTTGAATACTTTCGAAGGCTTGGCCAAGCACCTCTTCAAAGAGATGAAAGGCCTCGAATTTGGCCAATTCCCGCGCATGACCTGGCACGACGCTATGAAATACTACGGCTCCGACAAGCCCGACATCCGTTTCGGGATGAAGTTCGTGGAACTCAACGACGTGGTGAAAGGCAAGGGCTTCGGCCTCTTCGACAACGCCGATTTGATTGTTGGTATCTGCGCCGAGGGCTGCTCGGAATACACCCGCAAGCAACTCGATGCCCTCACCGAGTTTGTGAAGCGTCCGCAGGTGGGTGCTGGCGGCATGGTCTACATCAAATACAACACTGATGGCTCGTTCAAGTCGTCCGTCGATAAGTTCTACACATCCGAAGACCTGAAGGTCATCGCCGACAAGTTCGGTGCCAAGCCCGGCGACCTGATGCTCATCCTCTGTGGCGAGGCCATGAAGACCCGCGTGCAGTTGAACGCCTTGCGTCTGGAGATGGGTAACCAACTCGGCCTGCGCAAGCCCGACGAATATGCACCGCTGTGGGTCATCGACTTCCCGCTCTTGGAATGGGATGAGGAGACGCAACGCTACTACGCCATGCACCATCCCTTCACTGCACCGAAACCCGAGGACGAAGCTCTACTCGACGATCCGACGAAGTGGGGCGACATCCGCGCCAATGCCTACGACATCGTGATGAACGGTGTGGAGGTCGGCGGTGGTTCCATCCGTATCCACGACCGCACCTTGCAGAACAAGATGTTCCACACTCTCGGCTTCACCGACGAGAAGGCCCAGGAGCAGTTCGGCTTCCTGATGGGTGCCTTCGAGTATGGCGCTCCGCCTCACGCTGGTCTGGCCTTCGGCTTCGACCGTCTCTGCTCGCTCTTTGGTGGCGCCGACAGCATCCGCGACTTCATCGCCTTCCCGAAGAACAACGCCGGTCGCGATGTGATGAGCGGCTCGCCCGCCCCGATTGCACAAGAGCAGTTGGACGAATTGCAGATTGCGCTGAATTTGAAATGATTAGGATTTAATTGTAGAGACGGTGCATGCACCGTCTCTACATAATCAATAATCAAAGGAAGAAATATAAAAAAAAAAGTAATAATATGAAAATGAGATATTTGAAATCCATTGTGACGGTAGTATTTCTGTCAATGGCAGTCTTGTTGGTCTTTGATTCTTGCTCGACAAGCAAAAAGACGGCCACTCGAAAAGGCGATGCAAGCATTACCGCAAATACTCCAGATTATAAAAGAATAAAGAAAGAAATCAACACTAAAGGAAGCGAATTCTATTATCCTGAATTGTTGAGACGCTTTGAAGCAGCGGATACCACTTTGACCGTCGAGCAGTTGCACTATTTTTATTATGGAACGGCCACTCGATCTGATTATAGCCCATATAAGACATCTAACTACGATGCTTTACACAAGGCGTTAGAAAAGGAAAACCCTGAGGAGAAAGACTGGAAAGAAGCCGCACAGGTCATTGACGAACAGTTGAAGACCGACCCGACGAATATTAGGTTTCACTTGTACAAACACATTGTCTACGATAATTTGTATGGTCCGGATTCAGAAAAGACCTTCGATGCCTATAATCAGGTAGTAATGCTTCTTTCGGCGGTGACCTCCACGGGCGACGGGCGCTCGAAAGAAACGGCGTTTCATGTGATAAGCGTCACTGACGAGTATGGAATTATGGATGTTTTTGGTTTGTCGCCCAAGATGCAGTCATTGGTTCATGATGACCATGGACAGTCTTATGATGTGATGGAATTGGAGGAGAATGAATTTGGGTTGGAATCCATGTATTTCAATATTACTGTTAGTATGGAAGCACTGGACAAGATGTTTGGTTTTTGAGTTTTAAATAATAACACTTTAAAATATGAAAAGACTACTCGTATTAACCGGTGGCGGCGATTGCCCAGGCCTCAACGCCGTGATTCGCGCCATCGTCAAGAGAGCCGCCCAAGAGAAAGATTGGGAAGTGCTCGGCAGCATACAAGCCTATAATGGCATTCTCTGGGAACCCACCGAGGTGGTCAGGCTGACGCCAGAGTCGGTGCGCGGCATCCATTTCCGCGGCGGCACCATCATCGAGACCACCAACTCGGGCGGCCCGTTCAACTGGCCCGTCAAGAACGCTGACGGCACTTGGTCCACCGTCGACCGCAGCGACGAAATGCTCCGCAAACTGCAATACATGGGCATCGACGCGGTGATCAGTATCGGCGGCGACGGCTCGCAGCGCATCTCGCAGAAGCTTTACGAAAAGGGATTGAACATCATCGGCGTGCCCAAGACCATCGACAACGACCTCTCGATGACGGAATGCACCTTCGGTTTCCAAACCGCAGTGCAAATCGCAACGGAGGCCGTCGACAAATTGGTGACTACGGCGGCTTCGCACAACCGCGTCTTCGTCCTCGAAGTGATGGGCCGCGATGCAGGCTGGATTGCCTTGCACAGCGCCATCGCTGGCGGTGCCGAGGTGTGCCTCCTGCCTGAGTTCCCCTACGACATCAACGTGGTGAAAGAGCGCTTAGAGCAACGTTTCAACCGCGACCGTGGCTTTGCCGTGGTGGTGGCCTCGGAAGGCGCACGACCCAAGGATGGAACGCAGGTCTACGAAATCAGCGGCGAGGTTGGTTACGAAAACAAGAAACTGGGCGGCATCGGTCGCCGGTTGATTGAGGAGCTGAAGGCTGCCGGATTCACCCATGGTATGCGCGAGACCACCCTCGGTCACCTGCAACGCGGCGGCGTCCCGATTGCCTATGACCGTGTGTTGTCAGCCGAGTTTGGCGTGAAGGCCTTCGAGATGGTCCTCAACGGACAGTTTGGCCAGATGGTGGCCTACCAGCATCCCAACGTGGTGGCTGTCTCACTCAAGGAAGCCGTGGCCCAGCCCAACTTCGTCACCATCGATAGCGACTTGGTGCGCACCGCCCGTGGCTTGAACATCTCGTTGGGTATTTGATGACTTTGCGTCCGCATACATGGCGAAGAACAAGTTTTATGTAGTGTGGATAGGCCACAATCCGGGCGTCTATGACCGATGGGAGGCTTGCCAGAAGGAGATCAAGGGGGTCAAGGGGGCCAAATACAAAGGCTTTCCTGACCGCACGAGTGCCGAGACCGCTTTCAAGGAAGGCCCCGACAACTATTGGGGCAAGGATGTGGCGCCCACCGTCGACCTCTCGAAGGCAAAAGAGCAGCCCATCAGTCCCGCCATTGCCGTGGATGCGGCTTGTGCGGGCAACCCGGGCAAGATGGAATACCAGGGGGTCTTCGTTGACTTCGGCGTGCAGCCAGCCAACGCCTACAACCTGTTTAAGAGCCCCGTCTTCGAGAACGGCACCAACAACATAGGAGAGTTCTTGGCCATTGTCCATGCCCTCGCCCTGCAGAAGAAAAACGGATGGACTTACCCCATTTACAGCGATTCGGTTAATGCGCAGAAGTGGGTACGAGAGAAGAAATGCAAGACCAAGTTGCAGCCTAACGCTAAGAACGCCTACCTTTTCGAACTCGTCGCCCGCGCCGAGAAATGGCTCAACGAAAACGCCATCGAGGTGCCTGTGTTGAAGTGGAAGACGGAAATATGGGGTGAAATCCCGGCCGATTTTGGTAGGAAATAAAAAAATAGCTACTTTTACCGCCTCAAACTTGACTCGGAATGCTGAAATATAACTCGTTTTATTTCCAATGCCCGCATTGCCAGGCTTGGCTCGAAGGCCGCAACCTGAAAGCCGAGATGGTGAATCAGGCTATCCTGTATTCCGATGGTAAGGTGCTGAACGACAATCTGATCACCACGCCTCAGAAGATGATTATGTGTCCGTCGTGTGGCCATAGCTTCTGGGTCGAGCATCCCGAGGAGCCTTTCATCACCTACGAAAAACCCGATGCTGAGGTTTATTCCTGGAACACGTGGCGTTTCTTCGGCATCAGTTTCTCCGACAATAAGGGGAAGATGGCTTTGATCAACCATTACAAGACCTTTCTAAAGAAGAGCCATTATGACCCGAAGAAAGAGATTTACCTTCGCCGTTTCCTGTGGTGGGCTTATAATGACTTGCATCGTAACCACCAACATGTGCGCCTGAAATATCTGCTCAACGGCTTCATGAGTTTCGGTGTCTGGCACTGCAATCGTAAGTTGATCCTGGAAGGTGAAAAGCTGTTCATCAAAAACCATAAGGACTTTACCGATAATCTGCAACGCCTCTTGGCGCTGCTTGAGAAGCACCCTGATGAGCAGATCGACCTGGAGTTGCCGGAAATCTACCGTGAGTTGCGTCAGTTCGACAAGGTGAAGGAACTACTCGAACAGGTGGGTAGCCGAACGCATTTCACCAATGAAATATTACGCCATTCCAAGTGGAAAGACCCCCGGGTCTTTATGGTGTCAGGATAAAAAAGAAAAGGACGGCCTTAGCCGTCCTTTTTCGTTATCGAAGACCAATGCTCAGTCCTTCGTGCGATCGATCAGGAACAAGTCGTTGATCCAGACTTCGATGTTGGAATGGCGTTGGCCTTTGTCGTCGGTCCATTCGTTGTTTCTCAGGCTTCCGTCAACGGCGATTTGCAAGCCTTTCCTGACGTTGTTTTCGACGCGGTCGGCGATTTTACCCCACGCCACGATGGTGAACCACTGTGTGTCGTTGACCCATTCGCGGTTGGCGTTCATGCGGCGTTCGTCGACGGCAAGGCGGAAACGTGCCACTTTACTGTTGTTGCTAAAGCTCTTCACTTCAGGTTCTGCACCTGGGCGGCCAATCAGCATGACCGAATTTCTCATTGTACTCATAGTTGTGTGTGTTTAAAAGGTTATTAAAAGGTGTTTAGTCGTTTTGTTCTTTTCCCCAGTCCAAGAGGATGAAGTTGTTCAGATGGATCTCTGTCGACTGATGGCGCTGGCCGTTGCTGTCGGTCCATTCGTTGTTGCGCAAGGCACCATCGATGGCGATCCTTTTGCCTTTCTTCACTGCAAGGGCGACGCGCTCGGCGGTCTTGTCCCATGCCACCACGTTGAACCATTGTGTGTCTTTCACCTGCTCGTGGTTGGCGTTACGGTGTGTCTCATTCACGGCAAGGCTGAAGCGCGTGACGATGCGGTTGTCGTTGAAGGTTCTCGTTTCAGGTTCTGCACCCGGGCGGCCAATCAGGATGACCGAATTTCTCATTGTACTCATAGTTGTGTGTGTTTAGTAATTAGTAATTAGTTTGTTTAGTTGTGTCGCACCTCGTGGTTGGCAAATTTGCCCTATCAATCGGTTTGACGATGCAAAGTAACAACACTTGTCAAGACTAAGCCGTTGATTAAACGTTTGTAGTCGACAGCAGTCGTTTGTTGTCGTTTGCTGTCGGCTTTATTATTGATATTTAATAAATTACATTTTTACGATGTCTTATGACTTTTTTCGATTTTTTTGAGGATTTATGGAGATTTACTATCTTTGCAGTCCAATACTAGGATTAGAGATGACTGCATTACCCAAGAAATATGCTGCTGGAAAAGGTTTTTTTACCCATATCCTTACTGTCCCGTTCTTTGTTTTCGGGATGCTCTTGCTTTTTTCACCCACTAGTTTCGACCGTTTCTCTATTCCCTTCTCGCGCTATTCGTTCCATGTGACGATGATTCTCTGCATCGTCCTCGTGGTGATGATTATCTCCCGATTGTTGTTTATGTTGTTCAATCGGAAAAGACGCGAGATCGATTGGGGAAGGAGTGTCTTGCTCTGTCTTCTTGAAATTGTTTTTTCTTCTGGCTTTACGGCCTTGTATCTCTGGCTGATGTCGAGTAAGGAAGTAGCCTTTTTCTGGTTCTTTGGCATGACGCTGGTCTATCTCTTTGTCCTCATGCTCATCCCTTATGTAATCATCGACTTGTATTTCTTGCTGTTGGCCAAGGATCAGCAGCTCTTCGAGAAAGAGCGTGACGCCTCGAAAGAGAAGATCCGCTTTGTGGACGAGCGCGACAACCTCAAGTTGGTGGTGGCCACCGATGCGGTGCTTTATGTGCAGTCGGACGAGAACTATGTGAAGGTGTGCTATTTGGAGGACAGCGAAATCAAGTTCTGCAGCATCCGCAACACGATGAAAAGGGTGGAGGACCTTTGTGTCAGAAACGGTTTGGTACGTTGCCACCGCTCCTATTTCATCAATAGCAGCAGGGTGCAGGCGCTTCAGAAAGACAAGGAATTCACCTATGCCGTCCTGGATGTGCCTAACGCCAGCCGCGTGCCTGTGAGCAAAAACTATTACGATCAACTTTCGGCACTATTATAATTATGGCTAAGGATTTGAAACCACATATTGGTATCTTCGGTCGCAGAAACTGCGGCAAGAGCAGTCTTATCAACCTGTTGACGGGACAGGACATCGCTATTGTGAGCGACACGGCGGGTACCACCACCGACCCCGTCAAGAAAAGCATCGAGATCTTCGGCATCGGGCCTTGTGTGCTCATCGACACGGCGGGCATCGACGATGTTGGCGAATTGGGTCAGCAGCGTGTGGATAAGACCATGAAAGTGCTGGAGGAGATCGATTGCGCCGTTTTGGTCATCACAGAAAACAACTTCGGTGATTCTGAAAAGCATCTCATCGCCCGTATGAAGGAATTGGCGGTACCATTCTTCGTTGTCCACAACAAATCCGACCAAGAGCCGCTTCTCGCCGTCGTGAAGGCAATGATAGAGCAGAACTATGCCACTAAAGTGGTGAATTTCAGCGTTGCAAAGAAGGATGACATCGCACCTTTGGTCGACCTGCTGAAAAAAACCATCCCCGAGAGTGCTTATCAGAAAGTGTCGTTGTTGGGTGGCATCATCCAACCTAATGAGGTGGTCGTTCTTGTCTGCCCTGTCGACAGCGAAGCCCCCGAAGGCCGTCTCATTCTGCCTCAAGTAATGGCCATCCGCGATGTGTTGGATAATGAATGCATCTGTGTAGTGCTGAAGGAAACGCATTTACAGCAGTACCTTGTCACTATGCCTAAGCCTGCATTGGTGGTCACCGATAGTCAGGTGTTCGGCCAAGTGAGCAAAATTGTCCCCAATGACATTCCTCTGACCAGCTTCAGCATTGTCATGGCGCGTCTGCGTGGCGACTTCGACAACTACGTGAAAGGCACGCCGCATTTATCCGAATTGAAAGACGGTGACACGGTCTTGTTGCTTGAGTCGTGCACACACCACAGCACCTGCGAGGACATTGGCCGCGTGAAGTTGCCCCGCATGATCCTGAAATACACAGGAAAAGACATCCGTTTCGAGTATGTGGCGGGTCTGTCGCCCATCGCCAACCCCGAAAAATACGCCATGGCCATCCAATGCGGCGGCTGCATGAGCACGCGCAAGCAACTGCTCAACCGTACCAATCTGTTTGTCAACCAAGGCATCCCAATCAGCAACTACGGCATGGCCTTGGCCTATATGAACGGCATCTTTGAGCGGGTGATGGAGCCGTTTAGGAAGTAAGTGTTTATTCTTCTGTCTCTTCTCCAATACGTGCTTTCATATTATCAAGGAAAGCTCGTGAATAGTATTGGAAGAAATTGAAATGCATGGAGAGTGAAATGCGAAGCAGCAAATCGCCGTCAAGTGAGGGTTTGTTGAAGATCTTGTAGACATGGTTGCGGGTGCAGCCAATCTCGCGCGCGAGCCAGCCCACGCTGCGCTGGTCGGTCTTGAGTTGCGCTTGGATGATATGCCCGATGTGGATGTTACTTGTTGCGTTTTCCACGCTTCGCCTTGTTTTTGGCCCAAAAATAGGATGCTGAACTTGTCGAAGCATCATCCATTTCATCCATTTGCATTTTCTTTCGATTCCTAACTTGAAAAATGCTTACTTTTGCCCAAAATAAGCGAAACCATGTTATCCCTTCCCATCATAGCAATGATCAAGAAGAAGTCGGGGCTCGACTTCAGCAATGCCAAGGATTTCGAGGTGTTGTCAGGGTCGTTTCCAGCCAGCGACCGTTTGGGAGTCAATACACTGAAACGGCTGATGGGCTATGCCAAGTCGCCCATTGCGCCACGTAAAGCCACGCTTGATGCTTTGGCGCATTATCTAGGTTCATCTTCGTGGGAGACCCTGACGGGCATGCAACCTGTGGAAAGCGACTGGATGGAGAAGGCTTTTTTTTCCGATGAGATTCGCGAAGGAACCTTTGTGGAAGCCTCGTGGCTGCCCAACCGACATCTTGTCTTGCAGTGCATCGGTGAAAACAAATTCCGCGTGACAGAGAGCTTGAACGGCAAATTGCTTGTCAACGATGAAGTGACCATCCTTAGTTTTCGTTTGGAGTATCCTTTGCAAGTGTACCAAGTCATCCGCAATGGCGAGATTGTGCGCGATGCCGCCGGTAACGAGTTGGGTTATGTGGCTGGACGCCAAAACGGATTGACTGAACTATTCATCAAGGAGGCAGCCTAATGAGCGATTCCGATTTCATCAATCCTGTACAGCACAATCAAGATGAAGTGTTGTTTGACAGCGGTGGCACCTGTGATTGCTACCGTCTCGTCAAAGACAATCGTGTGTATTGTATCAAACGGCCTAAGAAGGACATGCGTTCCTCGGAGGTATACATGAACTTGTTCCGCAAGGAGTTTGAACTCGGCATAGAGTTGGAGCATCCCAACATTGTGCGTTACTTCGCCTATGATGAGGACGAAAACGGCCCATACATCCGCATGGACTACATCGACGGTGACAGTCTTGAGGCTTTTGTGGCCCAGCATCCTGACTATTTCAAAGAGAAAGGACACAGGAAACAATTTTGTGATGAGTTGTTTTCGGCTTTGTCCTATCTTCACGACAAGAAGATGCTGCACCTCGACCTTAAACCCAGCAACATCCTCATCACCAATAAGGGCCATCATGTGAAACTTATTGATTTAGGTTTCGGTTGGAGCGAGAGTTACCTTCATGATGTAGGTTTCACTCGTGAATACTGTGCGCCAGAGCAGCAGGTCGCCAAGACCGAGTTGTTCTCACCGGCTACCGACATCTATGCCTTGGGCAAGATTTTGCAGCGTTTTGGTTTGGCTAAGGATTCTATAACGCAATGCTGTCTGAAGGAAGATCCAAGAGCGCGTTACCAAAGCGTAGACGCTTTGCGAAAAGCCATGCAACGTAGCGAAACGATCAGAATTTCCTCGAGAGTGGGGCTGGGGTTGGTTGCGGCAATGCTGATAGGAGCCATCGTTTGGTTGGTAGGCTTCAGGGAAAAGCCCTTGCCGCCCCGACCACCAGCACCCGAAGGAGCCATCAACGGGCTGTTCACCATCAACGAGGCGGGCGACCAGGTGTATTTCTCGAAAGGTAACCTGCAATACAAGCCCTCGATCAACACATGGCGTTTTGCCGAAAACCAGTTTGACTATATTGGCGGCGACAATGCCAACCACAACTCTGCTGAGAAATGCGTCAATTGGCTGGATTTGTTCGCTTGGGGTGCCAGTGGGCGTGATCATGGAGCGATATGTTATCAGCCGTGGTGCAGTCGCAACGTTTATGAAGACGAGGCTTGGCAATATAACGCCTATGGCGTTGACACGCTGAACCTATTTGATAGCGATGGCCAGGCCGATTGGGGCTACAATGCCATCAGCAATGGCGGAAATGAAGAAAACGTATGGCGCACTTTGACCATTGAGGAATGGGATTACATCCTTGAGAAGCGGACTACCGCCACGGGTATCCGTTTTGCGAAGGCAGCTGTTGATGGCGTTTGGGGTTTGTTGTTGTTGCCTGACGACTGGGACAGCACCTATTGTTCACTACGGAAATATAACGACGATGATGTCGACTACACCCCCAACAACCTCACCGAGCCTTTCTGGACAGAGAAGGCAGAGGCCCAAGGGGCGGTGTTTCTGCCGGCGGCAGGCATCCGCGATTTTGGTTACGTGGGGTTGGTGGGCAAATACGGTCTGTATTGGTCGTCTTCCTGCCTCAACCCCAAAGAAGCCTTGGGCATCTACTTCAGCAACAGTTTCTTCTATCACTCCATCACCACCGACAAATGCAGTGGCCGCAGTGTGAGGTTGGTGAGGGACGTGGGGCGTTGAGAATGATTATTCCTCAACTTCGGCGAAGAGGTGTCGAGCGGTAATTTCGCTATGAACCAATGAGGTATTCGTTCCATTAGCAAGCCCTCTGGAAGTAACAAAAGTGAGAACAGCACCTCTTGCAACCCCAGTAATTTCCATAAAGAGACTTTTACGTTCCAACAGTTGCTGTCCGTACGCTTTGGTGATGACAAAAGGTATTTCTGAAAACTTCATTTCCACCAAATGGATGATTTTGTCGGCTCTTTTGATTACCAAGTCGATCTGAGCCCCTTTTCGTTGATCGTCTCTAGTAGGCTTGAACCGCCATGAAGAAGCCTCTGTAGCCATTCCCGAGATACCCAACCCTTTCTTGATATGAGTCAGGTGTCGAAGGCAGACCTCTTCGAAGGTGAAGCCTTCCCAAGAGGCAACCCCTCTGTCGGTAAAGTGGTGTTGCCAGTACTGTTCGTCTCGCGAGCGATTCTGTTCAACGTAACGGAAATAAAACAAGGTATAAAAGTCTGCCAGACGGTAAAGTGTCAGTTTTGTCTTGTTACCGAATTGGGCGTATGAGACAATGAAGTCACAACGTTCTAGGTTTTCGAGCATTTTAGAGAGTCCCCCGCCGCTGTAACCCGTTCCTTGTTCGATCTCCTCACGTGTAAAGCCTTCTCTTTTTTTAGAAAGCAACTTTACAATCGCAACGTATCGATCCGCTTTATTGAAAAGGGCGTTATACAATTCATTGAACTCGTCGCTCAAGTCACCCCCACGACGGAAAATTAGCGCATCGACATTTTGGGGCAGACTTAGCTGAGGACGGAGTAAACTCAGGTAATAAGGCACACCACCAAAGAGCATATAACACTGAAGAATCTGATAGTCATCCCAATCGAAGCCATGGTCAAAAAGATAAGCCTTGCATTCGTTGAGATAAAAAGGCCGCAAATAAATCCTGTGCGTGATGCGGTTGTGAAGACCTCCTTGGTTGTCTTCCAATTTGTCCTTCATCCAACTGGTAGCACTGCCGCAAGCCACGAACACGATGTCATCGCGGTTTTGCACCCAGTTGGACCAGAAATACTCCAGTTCATCAACGAACTCACTGCCTTGCGTGTCAATCCACGGCATCTCGTCGAAAAAGACGATTTTCCGTTTTTCTTTGCATTTTTCCAAGTATTCCGCCAACCGCAAGAAAGCATCGTGCCAAGATTTTAACTCGGGGATGCTTTTGTCGCCAGAATAGCGCACTAGGGCTTCTCTGAAATTTTGGAGTTGGACAATCTTCTTTTGTCGGTGTGCTCCAACATAATGAAAGCTGTAGGTGTCGTTGAAGAAACGGCGTACTAAGAAGGTCTTGCCAACGCGACGGCGACCATACATGATGATAAATTCAGAACGGTGAGAGCTTACCGCCCATTCCAACTCTTTCCATTCCCGTTCTCTTCCAATGAGTTTGTCTTCGTTTCCCATTTGCTGTAAATTTGTCGCAAAGTTACAACATATTTCCAAAACAGGAAACGATTTTTGTCCAAATCCGAAAAAAAATCATAGATTTGGACAAAAAACAAATGATTTTCGTCCAAATATATATAAAAATACTTGGATTTGGACAAAAAACCATATTAATGAGGGTTGATCTTTTTGAGATTTTTCTGTCAGAAATCAGCGAAATCTGCTTTATTTTTCAGGGTTTCGTTGGATTATGACGGAGAAACAAATCTCACATAAATCCTAAACGAATCTTCGGTTGCCGCATCTCGATGTTTTTCCGCATTGCAAATGCTGATATTCATGGCTTCCGGCTATTCCTTGTCGGGTTGCTCTTCAGCAGAGCCCGGCTCCGCTTCACCGGAATGATAATATCAAAATTCTTCAAAATCAAGTTCATTAATACCTTCTAAAATGATACGCATAGGAGGTTCATCGCAAATGAATTCTTGGTAAGGTCTATTTTTAACACATTCCTTGACTTTGGCTTCCAGCGCAGCATCAACATCATTTTCATTGTTTGCTTTGTTAATGTTAGTGGCACGAATAATGGAAATTTTTACAGAATCGTTTAGGTCTGATTTGAAAATCTCAAAATTACTCATCTTGTTAGTTTTTATCTGTTTGACATTTAGTTGATTATGTTACTTGATTAATTAGCGGAACGCACAGGACGGATAGGATTACCTATATAACGTTCATCCCATTCACAAACCTCCCAATCATACTCTGGGACCATCATAAACGAGTTAGCATAGAATTCTTTTGGATGAGAATAATCCTTTGTACTTGACCAATATTCAGCAGAGTTCTCTATAAATCCAGACTTCATATACTTTCCAGTAATAGGCAGAAAGATACTATTACCATTAGCACTTTTAAGGGTGAAACCTTTTACATTGTTTTGAAATGTAGCCTGAGGAGGAAAAGTGTAACTGACTAGCTCTCGCCATTGTGCTCTAGTCGGCGTACGCCAGCCGTTCCCCCAGTTGGCAGTAGCGGCATCGTCCTCGGGCAGTAATTCGGTCAAATTGTCGTGGAATCCGTATAGACCATAAGTAGAATCACTACAATACTTGGTCAATTCTCTGTACTGCCAACCATCCGATTCGTTTCCGCTGCCCCATTTATACGTCATCCAATTATAGGTTTCTTTAGGTGTGGTTTCACCCCAAGCGAAGTAGTCACCATAACCTTCGGGCGTAGTCGCACCCACATTGCAGGTCGCCCATAAAGTGCCACTTGGAAGTCCAAGGTCAACATATTCGTGGCCGTTGTAAGTGTTCCCATTGTTTCCACCTCCGTTACCGCCGCTGTTCGGGTTATCGGGTTTTGTGCAGCTAGCTGCAATAATCGCTATAACTAGCACCATTATTATTTGTCTAGCGTTTTTCATAGTGTAAATCATTTAAGTAGGTTAGTGCCTTGTTTATTTGTGTCAACTTATTTACATGTTCTATTAATTGTTCTTTCTGCGATTCATGATAGATAACATCCTCGTGTTCAAGTTTTGCATAGGGTTCTTCCTTGTATAGTTCTTTAATAAAGACGCCCGTAACGGAACAAAGGTTAGTTCTGACCCGCGGAGCGCACTGCTCGGACGGAATAACCTGTGCTGCGGGAGTCGGAGTTCACGTAGTAATCGCCCGAACGGAAGTGGAAGTACCCCGCGCTGATCGGGTAGTCCGTGTAGAGCGAACTCGACCAGTAGTAGCCGCGCGAGCCAACGCGGCTGAGCTCGTCGCGCCAACGGGAGCCCGTAGCGGGCAGGAAGAGACTGTTACCATTGCTCGCTGTGAAGAGACTGCCGTTCACACCGTTTTGAGTTGTCCATGTGTGAGTGGTGTTCTGGTATAATTCCCCCCATTGCGCTATCGTGGGCATGCACCAGCCACTCCCCCAGTTGGCCGTGGCAGCGTCATCCTCGGGTAACAAAATGGTCAAGTTATCCGTGAATCCGTTGTAACCTAAGAAGGTATTATTGCAGTACTTGGTCAACTGGTTGCCGTATCCATTATTATAGTACTTGTAGGTGCTTTCGTTGTAGATGGACTTGGGCTCCGTTTCGCCCCATGCAAAGTAGTCGCCATATCCCTCGGGCATGTTGGCACCCACGTTGCAGGTGGCCCACAACGTCCCGCTCGGCAAGCCGAGGTCAACATAGGCATGGCCATTGTGAGTTTGGGCACTCATACTCCCGACGACACAAAATGTTGTTAGTATTAAGGCTGCTACTGCTTTCGTTAATTGTTTCATATTGGTTAGATTTTGAGATTATTAAGTGTTTTCGTATTATTTGTTATTGTGTTGTTATACTTAAGAACAGAAAGTTTATTATAACTTTGGTTATACTTAGATAATAGTCTCCGAAACGGCATAGAAATTTGTTTTCTTTTTTGTTATGTTTGTGTTGATGTCGATTTGATACGCCGATTTGAAGTTATTCAGTTCTATTCATTTGACAGTAATATTTCTTATTATAGCACTGTTGTAATCTGACATTTGTATGAGTCCTGCTCTCTCCTCCCTTCCTGGCATCAGATTATGTTCGCTTAGTTCTTTTTCTCTTTTTACATAAGGAGGCAGTTCTCCTTGAATATAAACCTCAATTGTCACTTTGTCTATTTTCTTTTTGTGGCTACAAACATTTTTTACCATGACATTTTGGCCCCCATAAGAAGCAGGAACAAAATAAACATCTACACATGAACGAGTGTGGACATGATTGGCCCCTCCTTTTGAGCCAGAAGAACTCATTTCTTTATTATCTGATTGGGCGATACCATAAACACTTTGCCCGGGACGAACACCAAGAATTGGGACAAGAAGAAGCAAGGCAAACACGGCAACCTTTACCCAATTGTTTTGCCAAATTTTACCCAATTTCAACTTGTCACTTATCCCTGCACACCCATTGTCGATCTTTTCTGCAAAGGCTGGCGCAAATTTTGTCAAAGCCAAAAACACAAGTGACAACCCAATGATAATGCAACCAGGAATCATGCCCAAAGTCCTTAGTACAACAATGCCTATTAACAAAGCAATCAGACCATGATAGAGCAATGGTTTTGAGGTTATCGGTTGCAATTTGTCCTTTATATTGGTCACCAATCGTTCCGCTTTTTCAGGTTTCACTTTCCTTAAAACGAGGTAGATGATAGAGGGGATTAGAAGGAGAAGCCCGAGATATAAGTCAAAGAAAAATACCAAATATAACCCCAACAGAATAAGAATCAAAGGCGTATTCGGTTTTTTCCCATCTTTGGGATTCAACTCTTCATTAATTTTTGAAAAGGCATCGCTTGCCGCCGAAGAAACAGCGGCTCCCACTTTAGATTCCTTTGCCTGTTTTCCTAATTCGGAAACTGAGTCCTTGATCTTAGAAAAACTGAGGCCATTTTGTTTGGACGAAGCGTTGGGGTCAAGTTTTCTTCCGCATTTTGGGCAAAAGCTTGAACCTTGTTGTAAAGGTTGTCCGCATCCTGGACAGAAATTCATTTCGTTTTCCATAATTGTCGATTATTTTTTGTTATAAGGAATACCATTTCTCCCATCAATGAACTCCCCGTATTTTTTATAGAACTTCTTATGTTTGAAATCAATGATGGTACGCTCGTTACCTAAATAATAAGTTTGTACATATCCAGCATCAAAATCCCAAGTCCATGTTATAGATTGCCAGTCTGAGGATTTGAATCTCCCTTTTGAATCCACATGACCCAAGTTGCTGCTATGGTCTTCTCCATATTTTCTCCATTCGTTGTCGCTGTCAGGTTTAAGAGTGATGCTTATGGTGTTCCCATAATCATCTGTGCCAACATAAGTTCCATATAAAGAGGACACTTTCCCTCTACCTTGTTCCGATGTGGATTCATCTCCTCCACATGATCTGATAATCAGAAAAACGGCTAACACTAAGGCCGCAATAATGAGAATCCTTTTCATAATAATGATGTTATTAATGGTTTTCATTGCAAAATTACAACAAATCCAAAACAATCAAATTATTTATTTGATTATCAATAATTTAATTATCCAAAGCGGATACAAAAACTGTATCCAAATTGGATAATTTTGGATGAAAATGGATGAAGTGGATGGATTGTAAAAGAAATAGGGCTCATTCGCAAAACACGAATGGGCCCATTGTTCAAATTAAGAGCAAAAGGGATATGAAACGTTCCCTAAATCTTAGTTCCTCTTCCGATAATAAGCCCCGCCACCAGCAGCCAGCTTATGCCCGGGCTCGATGTCTATCGTCGTAGAGAAGCTCTCTCCCGTCAACTTGTAGGACAGCACGTTGCCGTCGACGTGATAGGTACCGTAGCGGTATTCGCCGTTGGCTTGAAGCTCGGAGCATCTTCCTGAGGTGCCGTCGCCCTCAAAGTTCATCACCACCTTACCATAAGCACCCATATCGCAGTCCCAGGTGCCGACAATCCAGGAATAATCACCGGAATTGGTTGTGGTGTTTGTGGTGTTTGTGGAATTTGTGGTGGAGTTGGGGGTCATGTCAGGCATGGTGATCGTATTGTCGTTGGAAGAAGGCGAGGTACGCTCTTCGTATGAAGTGCCATTGCCGTAATTCAGCAAACCGCCGCCACAAGATTTCAATAGATAGTAGGCTACGAAAGCGACAACTAGAAGAACGATAATCCTTCTGAGGCATCCGCTATTATTTGTAGGCGTTTTTTGCGTTTGGTTGGCATTTGGAAAGTTGATGAGTCCCATATCTGTTTGATTTTATTGGTTGTTGCTGCAAAGATACAATAAAAAGCGAATAATCAATGGATAACCATCATTTATTCTCATTTCCTTCTCTCAAAATGTTGGTAGTCTTTCACGCTACGCCAACGGCCACCCCAGCGGAAACCATACGATTCGAACGTCTTTTTGCAAAGGTCGTTGTCATCAATTTTGTGGGGGAATTGCTTGCTACGGTCAACGTAGTCAGTAGCCGTGGAAGGACGGATACGCGATCCTTTGACACAGGGGTTCTGCAGTGGATTGATGTCGACAGCCATGCCAAAGGCATGTTGCGAGAGCCTCCAAGAACCGGTTATGGTGCGGTAGTTGAAACAAGAACTGTTGTTGGCCTGCATGGAGGCTTCGTCGGAAGCGTCGAAGTCGTCCACCAGTCGGATACTATTGATGGGATAAGCCTCTGCAAACAAGGTCCTGAAGATGCAGAGCAAGTCGTGGGCGATGGCTTTGTTGCACACCATCTCGCCTTGCTGGATGCGACCATCGAAATCGTAATGATATAGGGTGAGGTAACGGAGCTCGTCAAAGCCAATCCTTGCTGCCTCTGGCAGCGACTTGCCTTGCATGCGGGTCTTCACGGCCTCGGGGACGGGCTGCGAGAAAAAGACATAGCCTTTATAGCACAAGGTGTCGTCGGCATGGGAAATGTCGGGCGGAGTCGCTTTTTCAACAGAGACTGTCCTTGGGGCTTTGGTGTTTGTTCTTCCCTCCGTTTTGTCATGGCGATTGTCATGGCATGCGGCCATGATAAACAAGGCAAGCAGGATCAGGATGGTATGGAGGCGTCTCTTCATTTTTCAAACGATGAATGCTTCTCCAAATAAGCCAGCAGTCCTTTGCATCCTTCTAAAACATCCACCCAAGTGGCTTCAAAGTCACCTGTGTACCATGGATCGGCCACATCACCGGGACGCTGGGTGTAATCCATCAACAGGCTGATTTTGTGGTCGGTATCCTCGCCAAACATCCGTTTCAGGTTACGGAGGTTGTTGCGGTCCATGGCGATGATGCAGTCATAATAGGTGTAGTCCTGCCGTGTCATCTGGCGGGCGGTCTTTCCCTCGCAGCCGATGCCGTGCTCAGCCAACTTGCGCCGCGCTGGCGGATAGACGGGATTGCCGATTTCTTCCGTTGAAGTAGCTGCAGAAGCGATTTCAAATTGTTCGCTCAAGCCCGCTTCTTCGACGAGATGTTTCATCACAAACTCGGCCATGGGACTGCGGCAGATGTTGCCGTGACAGATGAAAAGGATCTTTATCATGTCTATTGTCTGAATAAGCGTGCAAAATTAGCAAAGATTCTCGTTTGCAATGCCGATAAATCCATTTCCAACAGATTTGCCGCTGCCTCGTAAATCGTTTCAATCCCGATTTCCGCCATGTCGGTTTCAAAGAAGAGATAATCCAAATCGATGAATTTAAACGACTTATAAATCTTTCTTTCGGGATGCAGCAGACTCTCGCCTACGGAAAGATAAATCCCCTGTCCAATAAGTTGCTTTATGTCCTGCTCTGTCCCGCTGAAGCCATGGACAATCCAAGGTTGTACAGCTTTGTGCTTCTTCCGCAGGGCGATGATTTCGTTATGGCTCCTCACATCATGAAGAATCATGGGCTTTTGCAAGGCTTCTGAAAGCTCGATTTGTTGCTCGAAAACGGCAACTTGTCGTTCAAAACTCGCCTTGTGTATCTTGTCCAGACCCGCCTCGCCAAGGGCAAGGACATTTGGTGATTGAAGCCGTGCTTCTAACAAAGAAAGTGCTTCTTCTATTTGAAAATCAACATTATCCAATGCCCACGGATGAATGCCGTAACTATAATAGCCTTGCTCGAGACAAGGTGATTCCAAGTCCAGATTGACGATTTGAATGAGATTGTCTCTACTTTTTGTCGTATGGGTGTGGATATCAATGAAATTTAGTTCCATAGTTAGTAAAAGTTAGATTTCAAAACCTATATCCAACACCAGCCATAATCATATATCCAAATTCATTGACAAGCCAAGGAAACTTTTGAAAAGGATCCGGCATTAGTTTGTCATCGTTTCCAATGATTTGGGTCGTGTTAAATCCAATCTTCTCAAAAAGATAAAATGATTTCCAAATTTCAACATTGAAGCCTACTCCTATGGTGTTTTGTAACCAAAGAAAAGGCCCGAAAGATTCAGTATATTCTTCAATAGAATAACTCCCGTCATTGAAGTTAATGGTAGGTGAAAAACCATGGTTTCTTGTAGTCGAATATGCGGCTTGAAGCTCATAAAACACAAACGGTTTCAAATGGTCGAGACGGGGAAGAAAACACCAGTTGTAGCCCAATTGCAGCCCAAAGTGTTGGGCAAAACTTGAGGCATACAATCGTCTATAATATATGCTCTGTTGGTCGTCAGGCATAGCCAGCCTATTGATATGGAATCGCAACCCGACCTCAATCTCATGGTTTTGATGGAATGTCCTTGAATAGCCAACGATTATACTCTCCCGAAGTGTCGAGGTGTTGAAGTTGATTTTGGCCGCATTTTGGGCAAATGAACAACAAGCCGTCAACAAGAATACGAACAATGCAATTGCTTTTTTTGACATGGTTTTAAAGATTCGTTCAAGTACTTTTCTTTGATTAATAAACGCGAAGCGGAAAGATTTATTACTTTTGTGGCATGGAACAGAACCTCCTCCAAACGAATATCGCTTATCTGAAGGGTGTCGGACCAAAGAAGGCCGAAGTCCTGAAGAAAGAGTTGGGCGTGTCCACCTATCAGGACATGCTTAACCAGTTTCCGTTCCGTTATATCGACCGCAGCCAGATTCAAAAGGTGGCCTATATCAACGATGATTCCGTGTATTATCAGTTGGTCGGCACCATCTCCAACATCAAGATGATTGGGGCCCCAAGGGCAACGCGCGCCACGGGACTCTTCAGCGACGAGACAGGCAGCATCGAGGTGGTGTGGTTTCGTGGACTGAAATGGATCAAGAACCGCTTCAAACCGGGCGTGAAATATGTCCTTTTCGGTAAGGCCAGCGAGTTTAACCACAACTATAACTTCGTCCACCCCGAAATTGAGGAATACGACCCCAAGGATCCGCTCATCGGTGAGGGATTGCAAGGCGTCTACAACACCACCGAGAAGATGAAAGACCACGGCCTTGGCACGCGCACCATCGCCAAACTGCAAAAACTCATCCTGCAACAGGTCTACGAATACATTCCCGAGACACTACCGAAGTCCCTCATTGAGCAAGAGCAACTGATCCCACGCCGTTACGCCTACTACGAGATCCACCTGCCCTCCAACAACATCGAAATCCAACAGGCCACGCGCCGACTGAAATACGAGGAGCATTTCTTCTTCCAACTGAAGCTGTTGCGCAACAAAATGCACCGCGAGCAAGCCATCAAAGGTCATGTTTTCGGTGTGGTGAGTGACTATTTCAACGATTTTTACAAAAATCATTTGCCCTTTCCACTGACTAACGCCCAAAAGCGCGTCATCAAGGAAATCCGAAAAGACTTGGGTTCAGGACACCAGATGAACCGTTTGCTGCAAGGCGATGTGGGTAGCGGCAAAACCATCGTCGCGCTCATGGTGATGCTCTTGGCTTTGGACAACGGCTTCCAAGCCTGCCTCATGGCGCCTACCGAAATTCTGGCCACACAGCATTTTGCCACGCTTCAAGAACAACTGAAGGATATGGATGTCAACTTCGCCCTGCTGACAGGCTCCACCAAAATCGCGGAGCGAAAGAAGATTTACGCTGGTCTGGCCGACGGCACCATGCAAATCGTGGTGGGCACCCACGCCCTGATTGAGAGCAAGGTGGTATTCAAGAACCTGGGCTTGGCCATCATCGACGAGCAACACCGTTTTGGTGTGGAGCAACGAGCGAAATTCTACGAAAAAACCGAGATTCCGCCGCATACCTTGGTGATGACCGCCACGCCAATTCCCCGTACTTTAGCCATGACGCAATACGGCGACCTCGATGTCTCCAAAATCGATGAGTTGCCACCTGGAAGAAAGCCTGTGCAGACTTATCATGTCTACAGCGACGACCGCTACCGCATCATGATGTTCATGAAGCAGCAAATTGCGCTTGGACGACAGATTTATGTGGTCTATCCCTGCATCAAGGAGTCGGAGAACACGGATATGATCGCATTGCAGGAGGGCTATGAGGCCTTGCTGCACGACTTCCCCGAGCCGCAATACAAACTCTGTGTCTGCCACGGTCGGTTGACTGCCGAGGACAAGGATTTCGAGATGCAACGCTTTATCAATAGGAACGCGCAAATCATGGTGGCCACGACGGTCATCGAGGTGGGTGTCAACATCCCCAATGCCACGGTGATGATCATTGAGAACGCCAACCGCTTCGGCTTGTCGCAGTTGCATCAGTTGAGAGGTCGCGTGGGTCGTGGTGCCGACCAGTCCTATTGCATCCTCGTCACCGACCATAAACTGACTACCGACGGCAAGACCCGCATGAAGACCATGTGCAGCACCAACGACGGCTTCGAAATCGCCGAGGTCGACCTAGAACTTCGAGGCCCAGGTGAAACGGGCGGCACACGTCAGTCTGGACAAATCGAAATGCTTATTGGAGATTTGCAAAAAGACGGTGCTTTAATTCCTCAAGTTCGCGAGGCCGCCATCAAGCTATTGGCTGACGACCCGAAGCTTATCAAGCCCGAGAATAGGATGCTCCGTGAGCATTACAAAGAATTGTTTGCCCAGACGTTTGACTGGAGTCAGATTGGTTAAACCTCACGCAGAATCCGCAGAAAACGCAGAAGCCTACCGGATGCGGTTTTCCTCACACAGAAATCGCAGAAAACGCAGAAACCTACCGGATGCGGTTTCCTCACGCAGAATCCGCAGAAAACGCAGAAGCCTACCGGACGCAAACTTGGCGTCGCTTTACGATTCATATAATTGACTTCGTCGAATCTGCGATTTCTGCGCATTCAAAAGCCTCGCTTCGCGCTTCATATAGTTCTGCGAGTTCTGCGTGAAACTATTTCTCTTTCCGAAACGAATAAAACTTGTTCGTCAAGTAACTGAACGTTACGCAGAGGATGGAGATGATGACGTATGAAATGGTTGGCCACCATTGGAACACTTCGACGAAGAGTTTCAGGCCAAAGTAGTTAATGAGGATGTTGACAACCGTCACCAGGAAATACCTGACAATCTGTGTCCTGCCTTTCAGTGTGGAGCCCGAGAAACTGATGTGGCGCGCCATCCAGAAACCCGTCAGGAAGGTGATGGGGAACTTGAACACAAAGGCCGCGATATGGGGTGTAAAGGCAATGAAGCCAAGGTCGAAAACCTGACCTTTGAAGATGAAATGATAGAAAACATAGTACAGCACCCATTCCAAAACGAGGTTCAAGCCACCGCAGGCCGCATAACGAAACAATTCAAGGCTCATCACTTTGCGGAAAGGCGGATAGAAGAAGTCGATGACCTTGGTCAAGGTACGTTCTATCCAGGATTCTATGTTTTTCAAGGCTGACATTCGGGGCGCAAAAATAGCAATTTAGAGCCAAATAACATCAAATCTGCCTCCCATAGATTTCTTCGCCTTTTGATGGCATGTCATACCGACCGAGGAACGAGGGAGTGTATCTATGCCGTCAAAAGTCTCGAAATGACATGAGAGGCTTAGCAGCTCATTGGCTTTGGTAACATCGTCAGTGAAACCCAACACATAGCCGCCACCACCTGAGCCTGAAATCTTCACGCCAAAATTGAAGTCGTAATCGCTTGTGAACAAATCCAAAGTGTTGTCGGTAATCATCGGGTGAAGGAACTGCAATTGGCCTTTGGTGAGTTGTTTCAACGAACTGAAAAACAGCTCTTTATTGTCTTCAATCATCGAATCAATGCAGGAAGTCACGCAAGGCACATACCCCGCTTGGAATCGGTTCAAAAATTCGGGATTTTCGCGTTGTGCCTTGAAATGGTTGACTAAAGGCTTGGTGTTGCTCTTGATTTTCGTGTCAATCAAACAGATGTGAATGTCTTTTTTCAGGAAATCGTCCGAAAGCAGTTGCACTCCCTCAGGCGTGATCTTGAACGGTTGGCCCAAATAGCATTGCAAGGGATCGATGCCCGAACTGCTGCCGTGGAAGTGGCTCTCCATTTGGCCAAAGAGGGTTTTCAATTGAAGATAATCTTCAGTTTTCCGAATGGCATAGCGGTCATAAACGGCTGCCACCAAAGTACCAGAGCTGCCCAAACCATAGCCCGAAGGCACATTGGAAGCAAGGAAAAGTCCATCATTCAAATCCCTTCTTAAAGCTTGTATGTCAAAGAGGTTTGACAGTGCTTCGTCTTCTGAAAGGTATTGGCAAAACCGCTTCAAGCTTTGGTTGGAAGGTAGCGAAGTCGCCCTATTTCGGCTTTGTGGAAACTGCCATTGCGCCGAGAACCGCTTGAGTGGAATCATTAGCGCAGTGGCATCGAAGATCATCGAATACTCGCCGAAAAGGATGACTTTGCTATAATAACGGTCTCTCATCACAGCAGTTTTTTCGGTCCGTCGCCGACGTGGTCGGCAATCCATTTGTTGTCAACGCAATAGGCGGCCAGGTTGTCTTTTATGAAATGCTCCACTTTTTCGGCTTCGCTTTCGGGATAAAGCAAATGTACATTCGGACCAGCATCCAAAGTGAAACAAAGCGGAATCTTGGTTTCTTCACGGAATCCCCTAATTTCATTAATAATGCTTAAAGTATTGGGTTTCATTAAGATAAATGTCGGATTGGAGCACATCATCAGGGCGTGGAGTTGTAGGGCTTCGCTTTCGGTGATATTAATAAAAGTGTCCAAGTCGCCCGATTTCAGAGCGGAAAGAAGGTTCACTATGTTTTCGTTGGCCTGCGCATAACGGGCTGGTGCGTAAGGATTTCCCTCCATCAAGGCATGACCCGCACGGCTCGAAACAGATTTGGTTTCACCGCTGACAATCAAAATGCTGTCGTGATAGGTTTTGAAGATAGGATGGATGTCGTTTTCCAACGGAACGGCATATTCATCGGAACTGCCTTCGTATGCCTCCGTTGCACCCCATAATGCCATCTTGGAATACACCGAGCGTGCCGCACTGCCAGATGCCAAACGGGAGAAACAAGATGCTTTTTGAAAATCAAATTGTTGTGAAACAATTTGATTTTCAATATCCAACAAACACATCACAAAGGCGCTCATCGAGGAAGCCGAGGAAGCAATGCCCGAGGAATGCGGGAAAGTGTTATGGCTCTCCACCGTCAAATGTAGCTGGTTGATGAAGGGGAAAAAGGCTTGGTGGTCAAGCAAAAACTTCTCGATCTTGGCGCCAAAAGCCGGGTTCTCTTGTCCTTCGAAAAAGAACTTGAAGCCAAAACCATCAGCCTTCTCATATTGGACAAAAGTCTCGGTGCAGCATTCCGACAAGGTAAAGCTAATCGAAGGATTTTGAGGGAGTTGCTTCCCCCGTTTGCCCCAATATTTCACCAAGGCGATGTTCGACGGGCATGCCCAGCCCACGCGACCGTGAAAGTCGGGCACTTCGCCTCTGAAGGCTTCGTTCAACCAGATGTTTTCCATTTCCCGAAGTGTTTCGCGCTGCGAAAATAAGGAATTATTCCTTACCGCCACCCAGGCCACATGGTTTTATGGTCATTCGGCAACTGGGTCAGTTTTCGTGGACAAACATCAAACTCGTTTCAGGTCCAAAGGCGACTTCGAACTGGAAATAGTCAAAGTCGTCTTTTTTGATGTTGACTGTGTAGGTCTGCCCCATCTTCAAGTTCTCGATGGTGAGATCCACATAGTGTCCACATTCGCAGTCGCAGGCAGGCCCCTCGTGCAAAAGGAGGATGGAAATGTTTTGACCCTGCAGGTTGATTTCTTGGTCGAACGACTCGGCGCAGCAGTCGAAAGGTGTGTTGGTGGTATTGATTCTCATCTTCGTGTTGTCAATAGTGGTCACGTATATCGTGTCGATATACGGATAGTCATTATCACGCATGTCATATAGGACAACGTCGTTGCAGCCAGAAATGAAGAAGTCGGAGACTTTGGGTTGTGGATTTTGCTTGTCACATCCTTCCATGGCGAGGAATCCGATGACGAAAAGCGTCATCAAGGCGATGATGTTTTTGCTTAACTTGTTCATGATGTGTTGTTTTGATTGTTATTTGATGTGTTTTAGTTCTTTACGATTTTTCTGACGAAACGGTCCCCGTTTTCGGTGACGATGGAAATGAAGTAAACGCCGCGCTCCAAGTCGCTGATGTTGATTTCATTCGTATTTTGAACCGTTTTTACCAACTGGCCGGCAGCATTAAAAACCTGAAGACCTTCAACGGTTGTGCCTTCTATTCTAACGAAATTCAGTGCGGGGTTGGGATATACCGCTATTTTAGCGGATGGTTCGCACTCGTTAAGGCTGACAAATTCCGTTTCTATGAAATTGGTGAACTCGCACCAGTATTCCGCATTCCTGTAATCGTCTATCGTTCCTTGAGGAATATACACGGGGATGTTTCGATTGACCTGTTGGAAGGTGTTTTCCTCTATATAGGGCGGGACGGTCGCTTTCACAGACATTGTCGTCAGGCGGTTCAGATGGCAGAAAGCGTAGTCCAACATGCATTCCATTGTCGATGGGATCTCCAACTCTGTCGGTTTGACTAAAAAGTCCATTGCGTTCCAGTCAAGGTAACCGACACCTTCGGGAATGACGACGGACGTGAAGTTGGAGCACAATTCAAAAGAACCTTCCTGAAGATACCACATCATTGGCGAGAGCGTCAAAGTGCCGTCGAAGCCGCATTGGTAGAAGGCATTGTATTTGACGTCGTAAACGGATTCTGGGATGAAAAGGTCGCCCCTGAAGCCAGTGCAAATGCCAAAGGTGAACTCTTCGATGATGGACAGCGATTCTGACAAGGTCAAACTGGTGAAATTGACACAATCCATAAAGGCATGGCAGCCAATTTCGGTAACCGAATTGGGAATGACGAGCGGACCAGTGAAGGTACAGCCGTGGAAAGCTTGTTGGCCAATGCTTCTCACCGTGTTGGGGATGGTTAAAGTTCCAGTGAAATTGGTGCATGGGCCTCCCATAAAAGCGCCTCTGCCAATGGATACGACGGAATATTCCGTTCCGTTGTAGGAAACCGAAGCGGGGATAATAAGGCTTCCGGAATAATCCTCCGTGTGATAGATCTCCACCTCTGGCGGGTTTTCGCTGAGGATGGTGTAATCCAAGGTTTGCCCGGTTTCGCAAACCGCCGTGAAATCTACTTGGGCCAAGGCTTGCATTGCGAAGCCGGCCACAATCATTAAGGTTACGAATAATTTTTTCATTGCTTTGGTTTTTTAATGTGAATACTTTTGTGTTTGAATTTTGATGCAAAAGTAGACTCACTATAAAAACCTGTCAAGGAAAAAGGGGTGCGGTTTGGTACGGGTTTTTAAGCAATATACTGAAAATCAGAGAAATTGTTCTTCAGCTGCCAAGCCACGAAGGATGGTCGAAAGTGGCTCTTCGCTGCCGAAAAGGACTTTCAGCTTGCGGCTACGTTCGCTCACGGTGCTGTAGGCGCGCTGCATCAGGGCGGCAATGTCGGCGTCGTTCAGGTCGAGCAGGTAGAGGCAGCAATAGCTGAGGTCGGATTTTGTGAGGTCGGGGTAGGCTTTGCTAAGACGGATGGTAAACTGGCCGAAGTGGCGGTCGACAGCCTCGCGCAACGCCGTGATTTGCTCCTTGCTCAACGCATACTCCTTATAATCAAGATAATTCACCTTCGACTTGAACTGCCCTTCGTTTACCCGCTCCATGATCAAGCGGCAAATCGGCTCCTCGGTGAAACTTGCGGCCTGTGTTTCGGGTTTCGGTACGGCATGGTTCTGTTGGGGGATTTGGTCTTTCAGCTCCCGCAACTCCTTGTTGCTCCGCTTCAGTCGCCCCGACATCGATGCTTTTTCCATACGATGCGCTTCCCGTTCGGCTTGCATCTTGCGCCTATGCAGCAGCCAGGCCACCACGGCTGCCACGGCGACGAGGAGGACAAGGGCGATGAGCGTTTTGTTTTTTTGTTGGCGGGCGGTTTGCTGTTTTTCGGCAAGGTCTTTTTCCTGTTCCCATTGCAAATGGTTTTGAAACAGGTCGTTGAGTATCGAGTTCTCCGTCTTGCCCATTCCTTCATTATCAAGATTTTCTGCCTGATACAGGGCATATTGGGCAGCCTTTAAAGTGTCACCTTGGCTTTTGTAAATGTCGTGCAAGAGATGACTGGCGCTGATCTTGATTTCCAAGGGAACTTCTGCGGCCTCGTATGCAGGTGTGATATAAACTAACGCCGAATCGTATTGGTTTTCAAAGAAATAAATAGAACCAATGGTCGTCATGCGTCTTAGTTGCTCCCTGCCGGGTTCTGATACTGCCATTATGCGTCTCAGGTCGTTAATGGCAGGCTTGGCACCTTTGCCCATATTGTAGGAAAGCATGGCTTTATGGCTGGCAATATCTCTGTAATATACGTTGTTTGTATCGGGCATCAGCCTCAATGCTTCACTGTAATAGTAATCCGCGCTGTCGAATTGGGCAAGTTCATTGTATTGTAGTCCTAATTGCCTGAGAGAGTTGGTTTTATCGTATGGTGAAGTAGGCTCCAAATCAAAATAGACAAGTGCTTTTTTGTAGCAATTGATGGTGGGTTTTTGCATGAACCGAAAGGAAAACAACTCCCCAAGTCGGTTGTAAGTCAAGGCTATGAAACGGGGGAGATGGTCGGGCCATATAGACGTGCCATGGGGCGTTTCTGATGACGGGAAATGCGTTTCGATAATTTCAAGGGCGCGAATATACTCTTTGCAGCCAGAAACAGCACTATCGTGTTCAACCAAATCTGTGCCGTTTATGTAATGGGCGCGAGCGGACAAGAAGGGCAAGGGCACACCCTGTGTGTCTGTATCTTTGGCTGCCAACAATGAATCGAAATAAGTCACCGCCTGCAACAAATCCGTGCGGTTTTCTTGGGGGAGATAGTTCTTGTATAGCAATTCTGCCAGCAAGAGGTTGGCATAGTGACGGTTGGGTTCTGTTGCCGTAAATGTTTCGAAATGGGAGACAAGGTATATTAATGCGCTGTCGGGATGGCTCCACATTAGGCTATCAATGTTGACCAAATTGTCGGCAAGTGGAATCATGTCCAACGAGCGAGGCGTTTCTGGCTTGTGGCAACCCCAAAGCAACGCGCAAAAGGCAAACGACACTATGAAAAGACGGAGTTTCATTGCGACAAAAGTACAAATTATTCGTTGAGTACGATATCCTTGTACCCGAAAATCACCTCCAAGCCTTTTTTCTTGAAATAGGCTTTCACTTGGCTTTCGCTCCATTCCGTTGCAGCCAAAACAAAATCGCCACCCCAAGCGCCCAACGATTTCAGTGTGCCTTCAAAATCGGGAAAACGTTTTTGCACGGGTGTCTGCCCGATGCAGCGGGCGATGATGCGCTCGTGGCATTGCATAAGCATGCCGAACTCGTCCAGATTCTGGCATTTCGGCACGATGCGACTGATTTCCGAGATAGATTCTATATCTTTCTGTAAATCAACAGGATTCGTATGCTCCAAAAACGCCTTGACTTCCTTTGACGAGCTTTGCTTTTGGCCTTGGTAGACGAAGAAGAGATGGTCGGCGAAAGAGGGCTGAAAGTCAACGGTTTGGACTTGTGGTTTGTTGTCAATCAATTGATAATAAACCGGTTGCTCCGCCGTGGCGCAAGCGATGTCGTAACCCGAGCCGCCGAAAGTCAATTTCAGCAGTTCGTAGGGGTTCACATTTGCCCATTGGGCAAGGTTGGCGATGAGGGTCGAGCTACTGCCGAGGCCCCAGTTCGGGTCGAAATCCAGATGGGTGCGAATGCGAAGGTCGCCGCCATAGAATGCGGTTGGTTTCAGTTTTCTGACGGCTTTCAGGATGCTGGCGAGCTTTTCGGCTTTGGCAGGGTCGTCGGTAGTGACAGGCTGTAGCGTATCGGTGTCAAATACAACAGAAAACCAGGCCTTGTCGGGCTGCTGTGCGACCCAATGCAAACGGTGAGTGTCGGTATCGGCGAGTGATATTTGAAGACTTTGTCCCAGCTTTAGGGGCAGCGCCAAGGCCAAAGCGCCTTTCAGGACGAGGTATTCGCCTGTCAAAAGAAATTTTCCGTAGGCTTGGTAAAGGCTCATTTTTTCAAGGATTCAAGGTATTGTTCAACGCCTGCGTATGACACGGTCTTGTCCTTGAAATACTCGCGAGCCTGCTTCTTTTCTTCGTCAGTGGCATTCAGTTGGTTCAAGATGTTGTTGAGGTGCATCTTCATGTGGCCGGCTTGGATGCCTTTGGTGGTCAGCGAGCGCACTGCGGAGAAGTTGTTGGCCAAGCCCATGGTGGCGGCAATCATCATCAGCTCTTTGGCGGTGGGGTTGCCCAAGAGTTCAAGGGTTTTCTTGGCAAGCGGGTGCAAACTCGTGAGTCCACCCACGGTGCCCAAGGCCATTGGCACCTCCAACTCAAAATGGAAGATGCCGTTTTCAAGGTTGACGCTCGACAGGCTCTCATATCGTCCGTTGCGCGAGGCAAAGGTATGCCCCGCTGCTTCCACGGCGCGGAAGTCGTTGCCCGTGGCGATGACCACAGCATCGATGCCGTTGTAGATGCCCTTGTTGTGCGTGGTGGCTCGGTCGGTGTCGATGTGCGCGATGTCGACAGCCTTCTTGAATTTCTTGGCGTATTCGGCACCCGATAGATGTTCGTCGATGCCGTCAAGTTGCTCGACAGGACACTCTACCCAGACTTTCACGCGGCAGTCGGGCGTGTTGTTCGACAGGATGGTCATGATGATCTCCACCTTGCGGAGCTCTTCAGGCAAATCTTTTTGTTCGGCGAAGAAGTCCTGCAAACTATGTCCGAACTGTTCCAATGCAGAGTTAATGAAATTAGCTCCCATGGCATCGCCTGTGCCAAACTCCACACGAATTTGGTAGTAGTCGGGGATTTGCGCAGTGTAGTCGATGAGCCGCATCCCGAGGATGCCGCCGCCACGTTTGCGCATCTTCTCGGTCATGGCATCGGTGTCGTGCAACAACCGTTGCTCGATCTTTGGAAACAGCCCAAAAAGCTTCGCCTTGTCTCCACTCCAGCCGAAATGTACTTGTCCGACTTTGCGTACATCGATGACTTCTGCATGGAAACCGCCACGTTCGCCCCAGAACTTGGCCGCAGCCGAAGCCGCCGCCACCACGGAGCTCTCCTCGATGACCATGGGCACAATGTAGTCCTTGCCGTTGATGGTCACATTGGGGGAGATGCCGTAAGGGATGAAGAAATTGGTGATGGTGTTCTCGCTGAACTCATCGAAGAGTTGCTGCTGCTTTTTGTCGGGATGCCAATAGCTTTTCAGTAGGTTGACCACCTCGCCAGGGTTCTCAAAATAGTTGGCAATAAGCTTTAGCTTCTCCTCCTTGAGAAGTTTCGAAAACCCTTTCTTTATGCGTTCGCGAGTGGCCATAGCCTAGTTTACCATTCCTCTTCTTCGATGACTTTTTCAGGTATGAGTTTCTCCTCAAATTGCTTGCCCCAGTCTTCACCAAAAGCTGCGATCTGGTTCAGATAGCTGTCCCAAACAGGCTGATACAAAGGATCTTCCTTGTTCATCCATTCTTCGCAGGGGTGGTTGCTTTGGGTCTTCTGCATGAAGTCGGTGAGGGTGTAACGCACACGGCCTTCACGCACTTCGATGGTGAAATAATAGGTGATCCAGGGCCATTTCGACTTCACGGGGTCACCATTGTCGAGCTGGAACTGATGTTTGCCTTTCAGCGTACGGCCGTCGTTCTGTTGAAGGATGGTCGAAGGGCTCTTGTAATAAGTGTTCATAAACTGGCTGTAGATGCGGTTGAACACCTCATCTTGAGTGCCAACGGTGTTGATGACCTTACGGAAGCAAATCTTCTCTGTTCTAGCGTCGATGGGAAGGTTGGATTGGGCAAAGGTAACGGTCGCAAACAAGATGGCGACGAATAGCAATGCTACTTTTTTCATTTTTAATTTTAATTTGGTTACAAAAATAGTAATAATTCATGTTGCTTCGGCGCAACGGGGACGAAAATAGCAAATATCAGGCCAAAAATTATAAAGGAATGATCTCAGAGCTTTCGTCACATTCGATTTGCTTCTGTGGATTTCCCTTGTAATATAGCGTAGAAGCGTCTTTCAATGTGCCTTCCATGGTGTCACTCACCCAAACTGTGGCTTCCGAGGCGCCCGACAAATCAACATGCATCTCCCTGACTTGTGTTTGAGCCATGTTCAATAGGCTTCCACCTTGCAACCTAATCATTCCATAGGGTGCTTCTCCACCAAAAGTGATGAAACGGGAAGCTCCTTCCAGGTTGGCGACGAGGTGGAAACTCATGTCAAAGAGGCCTTTACACGAGGAAGCGTTGCTTGCTTTGACTTCGCAGTTGTACCCCGACAGATTAAAACCAAGAAAATGTGAGGCGTCTTCAATGGAAATCTCACAAACGTGACCAGAATACTCCAACCCTGAGCACACCGAGGCGTCATCCAATTCCACATACAAAGTGTCACTGGTGGCAGAGAAATGTCCAGCGAAATTCAGTTGAGCGGCTTCATCAGCCTCGATTTTTTCAACCTTGTTTGTGTGTACAGTGGCTTTAAAGACGGAGTTGATGACCGGGTGGACATTTCCCGTGAAACCGATTTCGAGTTTGGAGCCTTCCATTCTGACGTTGAGTCCGGGCTCCAAATAGGCAGAATACTCCAGCTCCACGTAGGTGTTGCTGTCGGCGATGACGCTCACCTCCCAGGCATCGGAGACCTCAATTTGACGGATGTCGGCGTTTTCGAGGACGTTCTTTTGTATCAAGGTCATGTCGGCCTCCTTTTTGCAGGAAGAGGCGAAGCAAAGTGCCACGCAAAGGATGAGTATGGTTTTGATTGTTTTCATGTTGTAGTAACGTAATAAGGGGCTGTTTATTATTGATGATGATAGGGTTCGCCCTTCAAAATCGTGAAAGCGCGGTAAAGCTGCTCAACGAAGATCAGCCGCACCATCTGGTGGCTGAAGGTCATGGGTGAGAGCGACATCTTGGCGTTGGCGCGGTCGTAGACTTCTTGTGCGAAGCCATAGGGTCCACCGATGATGAACACCAAGCGCTTGGCGCCCGAAGCCATCTGTTTTTCAAGGCTTTCTGAAAACTCTACCGAGGTATATTGCTTGCCGTTCTCGTCCAACAATACGACTTGGTCGCCAGGTTGCAGTTGCTGCAGCAGCTGGAAACTTTCTGCTTTCTTCTGCTGGTCCTCGCTGAGCGTCTTGCGGTTACGCGGGTCAGGAATCTCTTTCATCTCGAACGAGGCATAATGCCCGATGCGGCCCACATATTTCTTGATGCCGGTGATGAGGTAGTCTTCATCCGTTTTTCCTATGACTAGAAGTAAAATCTTCATGCTAGGATTTGCTTTGCTTTCTCACGGTCTTGTTCCAACTGTGCTTTCAACTCATCCAGTCCGTCAAACTTCTCCTCGTCACGGATGCGGTCGATGAAGCGCACATGAATCTGTTTGCCGTAGAGGTCGCCGTCGAAGTCGAATAGGTTGACCTCGATGATGGGGTTGTCCTCACTGCGGTCGCCGATGGTGGGGCGGTGCCCGATGTTGGCCATGGCCTTGTAGGTCTTGCCTTCGTAGTCGACGAGGCAGGCATACACACCCCGGTTGCTGATGAGCATGTATTCCCTTGGCAATTCAAGGTTGGCCGTAGGGAAGCCCAAGGTGCGACCGATCTTGTTGCCCACCACGACCTCCGCAGTGACGGAATAGGTGTAGCCCAACAGTTGGTTGGCTCGTTTCACGTTACCTGTGGCCAAAGCGTTACGGATCTTCGTGGAGCTGATGGCGATGTTCTCAACATCCTGTGCGGCAATGCGTTCTACCTTGAAGCCGTATTTCAGCTTCATGTCGTTAAGCAGGCCGAAGTCACCCATACGGTTCTTGCCGAAGTGATGGTCGTAGCCCACAACGATATAATCAGGATGGATGTTATCGATGATGTATTCCTTGATGAACACCTCTGAAGGCGTGCGCGAAAACTCCTTGGTGAAGTTGATGATGACCACGTTGTCGATGCCATACTCCTCAAACTTCTGGAGCTTCTCCTCGGGTGTGCAGAGAAAACGCAAGTTGGAGCTGTCGATGTTAAGCACCTGACGTGGATGCGGACTAAAAGTAACCACAACGGTCTCTCCACCAATGCCTTTTGCCAAGGTCTTCATCTTATTGAAGATGGCTTGATGGCCGAGATGGACACCGTCGAAAGTGCCGATGGTGACCACCGCGTGGGGAATGTTGCGGGTTTCTATGATGTTATGAAAGACTTTCATTTATTAAAGAACTCACGAATAAGATATTGTGCTATTTGCACGGCGTTGGTGGCGGCGCCTTTGCGGAGGTTGTCGGACACACACCAGAAATTGAGGCCGTTCTCCACCGAGAAGTCGCGGCGGATGCGACCCACGAAGACTTCGTCCTTGCCTTCGGCATAGAGGGGCATCGGATAAATGTTGTTGGCCGGGTCGTCTTGTACCACCACGCCAGGCATGGCTGCCATCAGCTTGCGGATATCGTCGATTTCAAAAGGCCTTTCTGTCTCTACGTTCACGGACTCACTGTGGCCGCCCCATACGGGCACACGAACCGTGGTGGACGAGACGGCGATGTGCTCATCGCGAAGAATCTTGCGCGTTTCGTTTACCATCTTCATCTCCTCTTTGGTATAGCCGTTGTCGAGGAAGGTATCGATGTGTGGCAGTATGTTGAGGTCAATCGGGTGGGGATAACAAGTCGTGCCGCTTGCACCAGCGCGCTCGGCCTTCAGTTGGTTGATACCTTTTTGACCGCTGCCCGAGACGCTTTGGTAGGTGCTGACGACGATGCGTTTGATGCCATAGGCTTTGTGGATGGGAGCTAAAGCCATCACCATCTGGATGGTGGAGCAGTTGGGGTTGGCGATGATATGCGTGTCCTTGGTGATGGTGTCGGCGTTGATTTCGGGGACGACCAAGGGCACACCTTTTTCCATGCGCCAGGCCGAGCTGTTGTCGACGACGAAGGTGCCCTGTTCGGCAAAACGCGGGGCATATTGCTTCGAAGCTGTTGCCCCTGCCGAGAATATGGCGATGTCGGGCCTTGCTGCTATGGCCTCGTCAACGCTGACGACCTTATGGGTCTTGCCTTGGAAGACAATCTCTTTGCCCACTGAACGTTCTGAGGCGGCCACAATCAATTCGTCTATGTGAACCTTCTGTTCGTCAAGCACTTGAAGCATCTTCGAGCCCACCAGACCGGTGGCTCCCACCACTGCGATTTTCATTTTTTCTTCCTCCAGAATTTTGCTGCAAAAATAGAGATTTTCTTTCATGTGCCAGTGTATGGCGTCATTATTCTCCTTGGTTTCAAAAAATGGCAAATAAAGACAATTTTTTCTTTGTTTTTCATTTTTTTCTACCTTTGCCTTTCGTAAAACACAAATTCACCTATTTAACAACTAAAACTGTTCAAAATGAAAAAGACTGTATTAATGATGGCCGCCCTTTTGTTGGGCTCCATGGCCTTCGCACAGACTGAAGACAAGGCAAAAGCCGTCGATCAGTATGGTAACACAGTGGACGTCAAGACGTTGCAAAGCTCTAGCCGCGACGGCATCTTGGTGTTCGAGTCAAAAGACAAAGACTACAAATTCTGGTTCGACTCCCGAGTGCAAGTCGACTTCGGCGCCTACTTCGGGCAACAGGAGTGGGCCGACCCCATCGGCAACGGCGCCAGCATCCGCCGCGCCCGCTTCGCCGTCAAGACACAAATCACCCCCGACTGGTACGGTGAGGTGGATATGGAACTGGCCAACGGCTCCTTCGAGCTGAAAGACGCTATCGTGCGCTACAACGGACTGAAGAACTTTCAGTTCAGCGTCGGTAGCCAGAAACCCGACTTCTCGCTCTCGCGCAACACGTCGTCGCGTTACCTCGAGTTCATGGAACGCCCGATGATCGTCAGCGCCTTGGCTCCCAGCCGCCACCTCGGCATCTTCGCCAAATACACCAACAAGTATTTCTTCGGCAGTGCCAGTGTGCTCTTCCAGGAGATCGAAGGCCAAGAGACCCGCGACTATGTGGAATCCAACAACAAGGACTACGGCATGGACGAAGGCCTTTCCTACATCGCCAAAGCCGTCGTTCGCCCCATCAACGAACCCGACCTGGGTATCCATGTGGGCGGCGCTGTGATGTACGACTCGCCCAAGACTTCTGACGAATTGGGCATCTACAGCGGGACGCGTTTCAGCTGCCGCAACGCCACCAACATCAGCCGCAAGAAATATGTCGACACCGACGACATCAAGAACACCGACCACAACCTCATCGCCACCGCCGAACTCGCCATCGACTACAGCGTGCTCCGCCTCAACGAGCTCAACGGCAACGACAAGTTCATCGAAATCTACAACGCAGGTGCCGATGCCATCAACCTGAATGGTGTCTATATCGAGAAAGACGGTGCCCAGAACTGGATTGGCGACAACACGGTGAAGATCGATGCTGGTGCCTATCTTGTGCTCTATAGCGAAGATGTCGTCGCCGACCATCCCGATGTCCCCGAAACCCTCATCTTCCACAGCGGCCTCTCCGCCAAGAAGAACGTACGCATCCAGCTCTTCACGCCCGCTGGCGCTTCCATTGACGACTTCAACCTGACCAACATCGATGCCAACGACCCGGCCTACATCCCGGCTCCGGCTTCTTACAGCCGCAATGCCGATGGCAAATGGTACTATGCCGATGCCACTCCGGGTGCTGTCAATATTGACGGTACGGTTGCTCTTCTCGGCCTTGAAGGTGGCGACACCCCCGAGCCTCCGACTCCCGAAGAGCCCGACTACACCAATCTCGTCCTCAATGAGCTGAATGGCGACACCAAGTTCATCGAGTTCTACAACAAGGGTAACCTCGACCTCTCTATGGAAGGCATGTACATCACCAAGGATGGCAATGAAGAAGATATCAAGTGGACGGGCGACGCCACCCATGTTGTCCCCGCTCATGGTTATCTTGTGCTTTATAGCATTGATACCCAAATCGACCATCCGGAACTGGGTGACAACATGTTCTTCAACAGCGGTCTTTCAGCCAAGAAGACGGTGCGCATTGCCCTCTACATGGCTGACGGCACCGAAAGAGACGTATTCACCAGAGGTACAACCGGCGAATGGGGACAGACCATCTCCAACGTGGCTCCTCAGTCCTATGCCCGTACCCCCGACGGTGGCGACTGGAAGCTGGCCGACCCGACCCCGGGCGAAGCCAACCCCGCCACAGGCGAAGACATCCCGCAGGAATAATTTGGTTTAATACCATGTGAATCGGCCCTTCGACAGGCTCAGGGACCTTTGCTTTTACGAAAGTTAAGGGTGCCTGAGCCCGTCGAAGGCCCCGAATTTTAAATCTTTGATCTTTGAATTTTGAATCTTAAATAACTATATGGCAAAAGAAGAAATGAAAATCGGCGAAGTGTCGAAGCCGAGATTTGAGTTCCGCTCCTTCGGACAGTGCTTCTGCGAGGCCCACAAACGCATGGCCCGCCTGTCGATGCCTGTCCCTGAGAAGGTTTGGGAGCGCCTCAGCGACGAGATCTATATCATCTCCCGCAAAAACGACATCAACAACACCAAGATACGCGACGGCAAGATGGACATCAAGACCTTCGTGCAGAGCGTCGATGGCCTCGAGCAATGGAATCCCCTCATGAAGGGCGAGTTCCCCATCAGCCGCGAGGTGCTCGAGAAGGAAGTGTTCCCCGCTTTTATGGTCGAGATGCCCAAGCTGACCAAGGACACCTATACCTATGACGAGTTCATCGCCATGGTGAAGGCCAACCCCGACCTGGCTGCGGTGCGCGTCCACAAGCGCCGCTTCGGCTACATGGTCAACGACACGATCTGCGAGTTTGGTGAGGTGCTCATCAATGGCGCCAAGGTGGTGACCATCAACTCCGAGTCGACCGAGATCGAGGACATCAAGAAGACCATCAAGGACTGTGGCCTCGAAGGTGTCGAAAACATCAACTATTTACAGGCGATCAAGCGCGTCATCGGCATGTCCGACAAACCGCTTGCAAACGAATAAACGACTATGGCACAAGAGATTGAAAAAAAGTTTTTGGTAAAGGGTGACTTCAAGGCCGAGGCTTTCAAGGCCACGCGCATCACCCAAGGTTACCTCTCCAGCGTGCCCGAGCGCACCGTCCGCGTGCGTGTGAAGGGCGACAAGGGCTTCATCACCATCAAGGGCATCGGCAACGCCTCTGGCGCCGCCCGCTTCGAGTGGGAGAAGGAAATCCCCGTCGAGGAAGTGCAACAGCTCCTTGAAATCTGCGAGCCTGGTGTCATCGACAAGACCCGCTATCTCGTCAAGAACACAGATGGCAAGCATACTTGGGAGGTCGACGAGTTTTATGGCGACAACGACGGCCTCATCGTGGCCGAAGTCGAGCTCACCGACGAGAACGAGCCCTTCGACAAGCCTGCCTGGCTCGGCGAAGAGGTCACCGGCGACCCCAAGTACTTCAACTCCATGTTGATGAAGAATCCTTATAAGAACTGGTAATAATTAACACGAGACTACGGGACACAGGACGGTGAGGCCGAGCCTTAACCCGTCATTGCGGGCTTGACACGCAATCTCCTGAGCAGAAAGGTTTCGTCTTCGCGTTCAGGAGATGGCGGATGCTCCTCCGCCATGACGGTAAAGGGCGTTAGAATGGTTCTTCCCAGTCCAGTGTCCCGAAGTCAAAAAAACACCCCCATGAGCACATTCGACCCTTTGGACATGAACAACTACAAAGTGGAAAAGCTGCCCAAGATGCAGAAATCCAACTTTGAGAAATGGATGGCACGCCTCGGCGGCCCTTTGGCCATCATCGCCTTCGTCGTGATTTATTGGTGCTGCCACATCGGCTTCATTGACAACCTGAACACTGAGATGCTGACCGAGAAGGCCTTGAAGCGTTGCAACGACATCGGCTTTGAGGAGTTCCTCCGCACCAACTACGCCATGCTCGCCATCTTCGTTGCGGGTCTCATCCTCTGGATGACGGAGGCCATCCCTAACTACCTCACCTCACTGTTCATCATTCTGGGTATCGTGCTCTGTAATGTCACTACACAGAAGGAGGCCTTGGCCCAACTCGGTCACCCTGTGATGTGGCTGAATATCCTTTCCTTTGTCTTGGCCAGTATGCTGGTTAAGACGCAATTTGCCAAACGATTGGCCTTAGCCTTTGTCATCAAGTTTGGCAAGAGTGCCAAAGGTGTGCTTTGGAGTTTCTTGATCATTAATTTGGTGTTGTCGGCCTTTATCTCGGCCACCACAGTGAAAGCCACCATCATGTTGCCCATCTTCATGACGGTGTGTGCCATCTACGGTGCCTCCAACGGCAACCGCAACAACTTCGGCCGCAACCTCGTCATCCAGAACCTCTTCCAGGTGAACATCGGCGCCAATGCGTTCTATACGGGTAGCGGCGCTCACCTGCTGGCCATCTCGCTTATTGCCGGCTTTGTCGGCAGCTGCGACTTCGGCTATGCCGACTGGCTCGTCTCTTGCGGCCCGATGAGTGCCTTGATTCTCGTGATAGGCTTGTTGCTGGGTACCTATGTCTTCTTCCCGATGAAGAAAGAGGAGCAGGTACCTCAAATCGAAGGCGGCTTGGAGCGACTGAAAGAAGAGCTGAAGGCCATGGGTAAGATGAAGGCCGAAGAATACAAGGCCGTGGGCATCTTTGTTTTGGTTCTCGTCCTTTGGGTCACCAAGGGCACCTTCCACAACATTGACGAAACCATCGTCGCTCTGTTGGGTGCTGTCTTGGCATTGCTGCCAGGCATTGGCGTAGTGAAATGGAACGACGTCGACATCCCGTGGCACCTGATGCTCTTCTCGGCCGGTGCCTATACCTTGGGCTCGGGCCTCAATGCTACCGACCTGCCCAACACCATGGTCAACGCGGCTTTCGATGCAATGGGCATCACGGCCAACACACCGTTCTGGGTGCTGTATGTCATCCTCACCTTCTTGATGATGTATTCGGGTTTGGTCTTCCAGAGCAAGACCATCCGCACCATGGTCTTCGTGCCTATCGCCTTGGGCGTGGAGGCGCGTTTCGGCTTCCCCGTCATGAGCCTCAGCCTGCCCGTGGCCATGCTCATCGAGCACTGCTATGTGCTGCCCTTCAACAGCAAGCCCGCCGCATTGCTTTACAACACCAACCAATACAGCCAGACCGATGCCTTCAAGTTCGGCATCACCATGATGACCATCTCATGGGTACTCATCCTCGTCTGGGGCGAGACGGTGCTGCATTGGCTGGACATCACGCCGGGGTTGTTTTTGGTGAAGTAGGAATCATTTCTTTACCACCCCGCCCGCAACGAAACATTCGGCAAAATCCCAAACATCGAATAGGCGTATGCCCGCATCTCGCCCGATTCAATATCAGTCTCAAACTGATACCCCAACGGATTCAGGCGATTGTAAGCGTTGAACACTCCGACACTCGCACTCCAGTTGAAGCCGTTTCTGTATTTCGGCGAGTGATAGGCGCACGAAAGGTCGAGACGGTGATAGGCGGGCGTGCGACTGGCGTTGCGATCGGTGTAAACCGGGACGGTCTGCCCCATGTACTCGTAGAAGCCTACGGGCAAGGTGACGGGATGTCCGCTCGAATACTGCCAAGCTGCACTCGCACTCCAACGGGGCGTGAACTGATAGCAACCATTGATGCGGAAGTCGTGTGGTATGTCAGCCAAAGCCGAATAAGGGTTGCCGTTGTTGATGCCGTCGATGGTGTAAATCACACGCGAATAGGTGTAACTCATCGCCCCTGTGAACTTTCCTACATTCTTCGAGAGGTTCAACTCCACGCCGTAGGCCTTCGAATTGCCGCTTCTCACCTGGTTGATGACATTCGGGTTGCTGATGAGCTGCGCATGGTCGATGAAGTCGATTTGGTTCTGGCCTTTCTTGTAATAGAGTTCGGCCGAAGCGGAATACTGACCTCCGAAATCAAGGAAACAGCCACCCGACACCACATCGGCAATGACAGGTTTCAATCCATTGACGGCAGGGAACCATGTTTCAAGCGATTGATAGTCCAATGCGGTGTTTTGCAGCACTTGGATATATTGCACATTTCTCGCGTAGCCGGCTTTCAGTGAGGCGCTCTCGCTCAGGATGACGTTCATGCTGACACGAGGCTCGGGATAAACCATCAGTTTCTCGTCGCTGTTCAAGGGCTGGAAAGCCGACAGATGGACACCATAGTTGAAGCCCAACCAGCGTATGGGTTTCCAGTCGTTCAGCGCATAGACGGAATACTCCATCGCCTGATAATGCGGCAGACTCATGCCGATGCTGTCGGACTCTCCTGGCATGAAGGCATGGCGGATGGCTCCTGCGCCGATGCGGAGTTCGCAATCAGGAGCGATATAATAACTCAATGCGGCCTTCAGGTTAAGGTCGGAAATGCCAGTGCGCCAATTGTATTTTCGTCTTTTGTATTGATAATCAATGTCGTTGCTGTAATCGCTGACGATAAAGGCTGCGTTGAGGAACCATCGGCTGCCGAAGTTGTGCGTCCAGCGCAAGGTGCCCGAGGTGTTGCCCCAAGTGTTGTAGAGCCCGTTGGAATGGTCGATGCCGCCCATCGACTCAATGACATCGTGGCCTCGATAGAACGAGAGATAGATACGGTCGTTCTGCCCGATTTTGGTGTTGATTTTCGCGTTCAGGTCGTAGAATCTCGGCACAAGCGGCATATCTTCGTTGGGGCTAACGAAAAAGTCGATGAAACTCCTACGCGCCGAAATCAGGTAAGAAGCCTTTTCCTTGACGATCGGGCCGTTGGCGGTCAAAGTGGCGGCAAAGGGACTCAACGCCACCGAGAAATCATGGTGGTTCATGTTGCCTTCCTTCATCTTGCAGTCGAGGACGGCAGAGACACGACCGCCGTATTGCGCGGGCATGTTGCTCTTGTAGAGCGTCACCTGGTTCACGGCTTCGGGGTTGAAGATGGAAATCATGCCGAAGAGGTGCGAAGGGTTATAAATAGGTGCCTCGTCGATGAGGATGAGGTTCTGGTCGTTGGTGCCGCCGCGCACGAGCAGCCCCGACGAAGCGTCGCCAATAGTCTTCACGCCCGACTGCATCTGCACCGCCTTGAGGATGTCGGCTTCGCCAAACACACTCGGCAGTTTGCGTATCGAGTTGATGGTCAGCATCTCGGCGTGGAACTCGTTCTGCTTCTGCGGACGCTCCACCGATGCTGCTTCAACGGTGACTTCACCCAAACCCACAGCGTTTTCCTCCAACTTGATTTCCAAGGTTTGGTCGGCATGGAGTTGAATTTCAATCTCTTTGGTGTTATAGCCCAAATAGGCGCATTGCAACTTGTGTTTCCCCGCTGGCAAACGCAGCGAATAGAAACCGTAGCCATTGGCCGAGGTCCCCGTTTGCGATGAAGCCTCAAACAAGGTGGCACCGATAAGCGTCTCGCCCGTGGCGGCATCAGTGATGTGGCCGCTGAGGGTATAGGTTTGTGCATAAAGGCCAACAAAAGAGGCCAAGAACAATATGGTGATGAGGATACGTTTCATGGCTTATTCGTTTTCGGGGGTGATGGCATTGTAGATTTCGTGGTAAGTAAAAGGTTTGCGCCGCACATCGGAGGCGAAGAAGTAGCCGTAGCCGTTTTTCACATTGCCTCGCACGTTGCCCGAGATGGTGGCGAACAGGCCCAGGCTCCAGTCGTCTTCGTTGAAGACATCCAACAGGAAGGTGTAGAATTCGGGCGAGACCGAACAAGTGATGAAAGTCTCGTTTTGGTCGAGATAATCTTCCGTGACATGATAGGAATACCAGAACAGCCTGGCGGTGAACAGTGCCGAGAGCGACATGTCGTTATGGATGAAAGAAACGCTTTCGAGGCTATCAATGGGGAAATCCTCCGACTGATAAAAGGTCAAGCCGCAGATGACAGGCTGTTCCCCGAGGGTGTAAATATGTTTGTCAAACTGGAATTCATGCGTCATCTTGCCCGATTGCATCTGATAACTCCTCACTTTTGTGTGGTCCTTGATGATTTGGAAGTAATCCGTGTTGCCCAAAGGCGTCAGATAGTCCTCGGCGGTGATGTCACCCATAGGAGTTTCGACGACGAGTTTGTAGGTCTTGCCCGCCTCGCCCTTGAAAGGTTGTTCCGAGACAAAAACCATCTTGTTGCGGTCGGCTTCCTTTTCGATATAAGGTATGGTGTCGTTTCCGCAAAGCACGAATACGCGGTTGATTTCGGGCAAAACATTCTGGTTGTCGCCCCATTGATGCACAGGCGAAATGGTGACGCGGTGCTGGCGCATCTCGGTGGTCACATTGCCAAACACGGCGACGGTGCCGTTCAAGACCTCGCCATCCGGCTGATTGAAACTGTTGATGTCGACTTCATCGATTCGGCTGCAGGAAGCGATAATTAAAGCAGCCAAGAAGAATAAAACAAATCTGCAAACTCTCATTATGGTTATTATTTGGTTTTTTACACTTTAATTACTACTCCTTTCAACGCCCAACGGAAATATTTATTGCCCCACTTCGTAATCCAGATAACACTAGGTATGCATAACGAAAACCACCTTAACCTCACTTATCAGTGGTTCAAACTTCGGGACGCCTCTCAGTTTTCTATTTTTTATTCAGCCAATAATAAAGGAAATAATCATAGATAAAATATCTCCCTTCGCTGTTTGTAACGATGTCTTTTTCCTGCAAGGCATTCAGGCTTCTTTGGACTGAACTAGCTGACGTGAGATGATACTTTTTAATGAACTCTCCGCTTGTGGGTTGGACGTTCTTTCCCGAATGCGCCAATGCTATAAGCAGGGCCTTTTGCCTTGCTGAAAGTCGTGCCAGCAGATCCTGATAGGTGTCGTCTTTCTCGTCAATGGCTTGGTTGATAGCCATCTCAACTTCCTTGATGGTACAAGGCTTGTTAGGTTCAGCTATCGCATAAAGCTCATTACATATTTTCTGGATATACCATGTGGTGCCCTCGAATTTCTCGTAGATATACTGGATGGCCTCGGGGACAATTTGCAATCCACCCTGCTCGAAATGGTAGGTGATAAATTTGGAATACGAGTCAGGTGGTATTGGCTTGAGCGACATAGTGGATGCGCTTTGGTAGAAAGGCCTGGCAGGTGACGAAAACATCTCGCCCATCATATGGCGCTTGGAGCCAGAGAACACGAACCATGCATTATTGCAGTCTTGGATATAGGTTCGCAAAAGAGCCTCTATGTTTTGTTCTGGATAATCCAAAATTGTCTGGAACTCATCAATAGCCACTATGCAAGGTTTGTCTGCCGAATTTAGATATTGAAATATCTCGTCAAGCGAAGTTTTCGGCGTTTGGATATCACCCAATTCCAGATTCCAACTCGGTTGCCCAAAAGCATCAAGTGAAATACCCGTTCGTAAAGAGCCTGCTATACGCACAAAACGCTCCCATGCTTTCCGCTCTTTCGATTTTAGTACCGTAAGAATGGAACGGCCCAATTCATAAATCAATTCGGCAAGTGATTTTGTGGCATAGATGTCGACTACAAATAGATAATAATCCTTGAGCTCTTGTTGGGCAAAGCAATGACGTATCAGTCCGGTCTTTCCCATTCTTCTTGGTGACATCAAGGCAACATGGTTGCCATTCACCAACAATGATGTCAAACGCTTGGTCTCTTCCTCTCTGTCACAAAAATACTCAGGTCCATTATAGCCGTATGTCAGGAACGGATTTCTCATTTTTGCACAATTTAGGCTGCAAAAATAACAAGAATTATTCAATTATACAAATTTGCGTAACGCTTTTTTGTATAACAGCGAACATTTCGATTGTTTTTTTGTCACAATCCACAAAAACCCCTATCTTTGTACTCTCCAAAACCGCTAATACCATGAAAAAGATACTCTTACTGCTGCTTTTGTTCCCCTTCACTCTCCTCGCTCAAGTCACCGACGACTTCTCCGACGGCGACTTCACCCAAAACCCCACTTGGTCGGGAACGACGGAGCAATACATGGTGAACACCAACAAACAGCTCCAACTTAACACAGAAGGCGAGGGCACAGCCTATCTTTCCTTGCCCATCACGGAGTACGAGACAATGGAATGGCAGTTCTGGATTCGGGAAGCCTTTGCACCTTCGGGAAATAACTATTCCGATGTCTGGCTCAGTGCCGATAACGCTGACTTGCAAAATGTCACCCAAGGTTATTTTCTCCGTTTTGGCGAAGGCGGCAGCAACGATGCCATCACCCTGTTCCGCAAGGATGCCGACGGACAACAGCAAATCTGTCGCGGCACTGAAGGTGCCATCGCGGCCTCGTTCGCAGTCTCAATAAAAGTGACTTGCGACCGCGAAGGCAATTGGATGATCCAGACATGCTACGACAATTCGGGTATTTATCTCATCGAGGCACAAGGGTCGGATGATACATACGGTCGTGGCGGCTTTTTCGGCTTTTGGTCCAAGTTCACTTCGAGCAACGCCACGAAGTTTTATTTCGACAACGTCTATGTCGGTCCTCGCATCGCTGACCACGAGCCTCCCCAACTCCTGACCTGCGAGGTGCTCGACTTGACGCATCTGCAACTGGCCTTCAACGAGGCACTGAATGAAACCACGGCACTCAATCCCGACAATTATTCCATTGACAACGGCTTGGGTCATCCAGCTTCCGTTAGTTTCGGTGGCAATCCCGCCGCTGTGGTGCTTGAGATGGAGCGTGAAATCGGCAACGGCATTAATTACACGCTTACCGTCAGCGGTATCAAAGACCTGTGGAACAACATGATGGAGCCGACAACCCTGGCTTTTTCCATCTACGAAGCCTCGGAATACGATATTGTCATCAACGAGATCATGGCGGATCCGAACCCTGTGGTGGGCCTGCCCGAATGGGAGTATGTGGAGCTCTACAACACCACAGAGTTTAGTATCGACTTGAAAGACTGGCAGATACAAATCGGCTCAAACGACAATACCTTTGGCAACTTTGTTCTTGCCCCGCACGGTTATGCCATCCTTTGCCACAATGACGCCGTCTCCGAACTGCGCCAATATGGCGACTGCATCGGCTTCAGCAGCTTCTCGGTGGGCAATAGCTCTTCGGCAATGTACCTCTATAGTAAGGAAGGCATTTTGATTTCTCGTGTCAACTTCAGCAACACCTGGTACCACGATCCCGACAAGGCCAATGGCGGTTGGTCGGTGGAGCAAATCGACCCGATGAACCCCTGCGCTGGCGCCTCCAACTGGACCGCCTCCATAGATGCTTCGGGTGGCACGCCAGGCCGCATTAATTCGGTGAATGGCGAGAACAACGTGGCACCCAAAGTGGAACGCGTGAGCATGTTCGGCAACCAAATCGTCCAACTGTGGTTCGACCAACAAATGAATCCCGCTGAACTACTTGAAACGCAACACTTCCTTGTGGAAGAAACGAACGAACATCCCTCGCAATTGGCCATTAATCCCATGGACGGCACCTACGTGGAGCTCCAATTCGACCGCGGATTTGAACAGGGTTTGGTCTATACATTGATTATTATTGGTGTGACCAACTGCGTGGGCACAACCATTGAAGCCGATACCCGCGTGCAGTTCGGCATCCCGAACGACATCGCCGAAGGCGAAATCCTCATTAATGAAATTCTCTTCGATCCCATCGCACCAGGTGTGGATTATGTGGAGCTCTACAACAACACGGACAAGACTTTCGACCTCAGCAATTTGATGCTCGGTGTCATCAAGGAGAGTTTCCCCAATCCCGCCGATACGACCTTGAAGGAAATCACCACCGACAGTCGTTTGTTCCTGCCCAAGACTTATGTTTTGCTCTCTACCAACAGCGAAATCGTTGGCCAACAATACGACTGCTCGACCGACAATTTCGTGCAGATGGCATCCTTCCCGAGTTATGCCAACGCTGGCGGTACGGCCATCCTGATGGGCAAGGACGGCACGGTGGTCGACCAGATGGCCTTCTCTGAAAAGATGCACTATCCACTGCTCAAGGTCACGAAAGGTGTGGCTTTGGAACGTGTCGCCTTCGACCAGCCTTCGATGGATGCCAACAACTGGCATTCTGGCGCTGAAAGCGTTCATTTCGGCACGCCGGGCTACGAGAACTCGATGATGCAATCCGCCGATCCTTCCAATGACGAAATCTCCATCAGTCCCGACGTCTTCTCGCCCGACGGTGACGGCTTCGATGATGCCTGTTTCATCAACTACCATTTTGATGAGGCGGGCTACACTATGAACATCTACATCTTCAATGTGGCAGGACAATTAATCCGCCACTTGGCCAAAGGCGAGCTGGTAGGGCAGGAGGGTAGCGTCCTCTGGAACGGCCTCGACAACAACGGCAACAAGGTCCCCGTTGGTGTCTATGTCGCCGTGACTGAGGTCTTCAATTTTGAAGGCAAGGTCAAACAATTCAAAAATGCAATCGTCGTCGGGACACGTTAATCAGTAGAGACGTTGCGCGCAACGTCTTTACATATCCATGTTAGATTGCGCCACAATCTGTTTCGTGTCAGGATTAAAGGCAGTCAAATTCCCCAAACCAGGTCTGTCGGTCACGAAAACGCCGTTGTCCAAGGCAATGAAGTCGTAAGCCGCATTGTTTTCTATGATCAAATTCATGAAGCTGTAGTCGACGGGGATATGGCCGTGGATGATCTTCTTCCCATGCGACTTGTTATAATCGACCTTGAACTTACGGGTCCACATCATGCTTATGGTGTCTTCAAACGGGTCGTCAATATTGAAGTTCATACCCGCATGCACGAGGATGTATTCCTCCAACTCGATGTAAGGCACGCAGGCATTCATCCAGTCAATGTAAAGCTGGGGTATCTCGCGTGGATGTTTCACGCCGAAGCTCTCCAATGTGGTTTTGGCGCCCACGGATTCCCATTCTTTCTGCTCGATATGCTTGCCTCCGAGGATTTTCTTTTTTTGATCGGCAAGGTATGCCTTCACACACATGTCCTCATGGTTGCCTTTGATGAAGTGTACATTGTACTCTTCTTTCTGCAGGAGCATGAGATAGTCGATGACGCCTTTCCCGTCAGGACCACGGTCGATGTAGTCGCCGAGGAAGTAAAGCTCGTCATGCTTTGTCACTTTGAGCATGTTCTCGAGCAGCACTTTCAAGGTCTTGGTGCAGCCATGGACATCGGGGATAATCCAGGGTTGTGGCATCAGAATAGGTTGTTGAGGTTTAATGCCTTATATTGCTTGCGGAGCTTGTCCTTGAAGGTCCAACGCACATCGGAGATCCAGCGACGACACAGTTCGCAATAGTCCACGAAGAGTGAGTAGGAATAGAAAAGCAGCACAGTGCCAGCCAAGGCCCAATACCAAGGCAGATTGCAGAACAGCAGGATGGTGCCCACAACGAATACGATGGGGAAAAGCACTAGCTTCACGCCATAGCTGACCGTGTTGCTGAAGGCTTTGTCCTTCAATTTCCCCTTGATAATCAGCGTGGTGAGCCATACGGGCAGGTTGACGGCAGCCGAAGCGACGAAGAAGGGCAGACCGATGAGCAGCACAATAAATTTCCACAAGAAGTTGACCAAAGGATACTTTTTTGCGGTCGACATGACGGAAATCTTCTGCCGTCTCCGCTCTTGCGCAAATGCCATCACGCGCTCAAAGAGGTTTTTGGCTTGCTCGGGTTGTTCTTCCCTGTATTTCAGCACTTTCTCAACGGTGGCACGGTTGCGAAGCATCTTCTTGTAGAGCCCTCCGGCGCGTTTCTCGTTTTTCATTTTCACGATTTCCCAGATGGCATCATAGTCCTCGTCGTCAGGGATATAGGTGAAGAGCTTCGAGATTTCTTCTCCGAGGATGTCCTTGAGTTGGTTGATGGTAACGGCTTCATTTTCCTCGGTGGTGTTGTGGATGAACTCGGTCACGTTGATGGGTTCGCCGAAGTTGATCATCGCCGTGCTCCGATAACGGAAGTAGTCGCCGTATTCGATGGCGGTCGGGATGATATAGACAGGGTTTTTGTCGCCGAATTGCTTGTTGGCATCCAGGGCGATATGGAACAAGCCTTTGCCCATGCGCATCAGCGAGTGTTTTGTGCGGTGGGTGCCCTCAGGGAAGAGGTAGAGGTCGACATGGTCGTGGATGACGTCGACGGCCTTGTTGAGCGAGTCGTCGTTTTGGCGCACGGCTGCCACGCCATTGCGGATGCGGAAGATGGGCAAGATACGCAGGAAGTTAAGGATCTTGGCCACGGCAGGGTTCTTGAAGATGTCGCCTCGCGCAATGAACACCTTCCTGATGTTATCGGACGAAAGCAACACCAGGGCGTCCATCAGCGTATTGCTGTGGTTGACGCCGAAGATGACGGCACTGTCTTTCGGAAGATGTTCTTTGCCATGCACTTCAAAGCGTCGGTAGGCACGTCGCGTATTCCAATTCACATAGGGGAGTAGAAACGAATACCAAAAGTCAGGATCTTGTATTTTCTTAGCCATTTCATCTGTGAAATAAGGGTGCGAAATTACAAAAAACGTCAAAAACATCGCGTTTTTTTTAATCAAATCATAAAAATAACTACTTTTACCGCTCCAAATCGGACTGAAATGACAAAGCATTTAAAGAAAACAATCCAAATCCTTTTCTTCGTCACGATGCTAATCTCTTACTCTGCGTGTAATAACCGTGTTGATAATGAGATGGATGCGAATGAGGCCCAGGTGGAGGAAGATACTTTGACGGTTTTTGAGCATTTGTTGGAGCGCGGCACTTTGGTAGCCGTGACCAATTGTGGCGAGATTAATTACAATGAATTCGGGAAGAAGCCTTCAGGCTTCGAATATGAATTGCTCAGCGATTTTTGCAGTTCCAACGGCCTTGAGCTGGAGATGAAGGTCGAGGACAACCTCGACACCTGTTTCAAGATGCTGGATTCCTGCGAAGTCGACGTGGTGGCGGCAGGCATCGGTCTGACCAAAGCGATGAAGCGGCGTTATATGATGTCGAATCCCATCATCGCCCAACGTTGCGTGTTGGTGCAACGTCTGCCCAAGGGGTGGAATGCGATGTCGACCGACAATGAGGTGGAGAGCCAGTTGCTGCGCTCGCCTCTCGACTTAGCAGGCAAGACCATCCATGTCACCAAAGGCAGCTATGCCGTGAAGGTGCTTGAATACCTTTCGGATTGCATCGGCGACACCATTTATGTGGTCGAATGCGACACGCTGAATGGCATCGAGCTGGTGGAGGCGGTCTCCGACGGTCGTGCCGACTATACCGTCGTCGAGGAATATGTGGCCAAGATGGCTTCGGTGGGCCAGAAAGGACTCGATACCAAATTGGCAGTCAGTGTGGATCAGCCCATAGGCTGGGCTATGCTGAACCAAAACTCCGACTCTTCTCTTGTCAATGCCATCAACACTTGGATTGAAGGTGTGGAGCAGCGCCACCTACGCCGCCTGCTGGCCAAGTACGTCAACAACGGCAGGGTGAACCGTAGCAAGCCTAAGGCCGGACAGCTCTCCGAGTTCGATCCTTTGATCAAGAAGACGGCCAAGAAGATCGGTTGGGACTGGCGTCTGTTGGCCTCGCTCATCTGTCAGGAGTCGCATTTCAAACTCGACCTCGAGAGCGACAAGGGTGCCTTCGGCTTGATGCAGCTCATGCCCGTCGTGATGGAAAAGTATGGCATCGACTACGACTCGTCGCCCGAAGAGCAGATCGAAGCTGGCGGCAAGCTGTTGGCTTATCTGGGCGAGTGTTTCGAGAACAGGGTGGCCGACAGCACGGAACGTGTCAAATTTGTGTTGGCTGCCTATAATGCGGGCCTCGGCCATGTCTATGACGCGCAACGTCTTGCCGCCAAATACGGCAGTGCCCCTGATATCTGGGACGATAATGTGGACTACTATATCCTCAACAAGTCGAAATATCGCAACGACACCTGCTGTCGTGCAGGTTATCTCCGCGGCACCGAGACCTACCGCTTCGTCGAAGAGGTACTCGACCGCTATTACCAGTATCAAGCGAATTATAACTAATCATGAAGAAGCGTTTTGTTTTTCTTGCCCTCGGTTTTTTGTTTGTCATTAATCTAAGTCAGGTCAAAGCACAGTCTTTCAACGCAGGCCTCGTCGTGGGTCCAACGTTTGCACAAGTTGACGGCGACCATTATGCCGGTTATCATCAGCTGGGCTTCACGGCAGGTGCTTACGTCAACTTGCCTTTGGCCGACTATTTCTCGGCTCAGATGGAACTCAAGTATTCGCTGCTTGGGGCGCATTCCTCAACCGAGGAAGTGATGGAATACTACTACAACCCTTATAGTCTGCGTCTCCACTATGCAGAGATTCCCTTGATGCTGCGTTACGACTTGGGCTTTTTCCGTGTGGGTGGTCGTTCATTGGATTTTATCACCTTGGAGGCAGGTGCCAGCGTGGATGTCCGCCTCAAGGCTACCGAGGACGTGGATGCCGATTATCAAGTCACAACCTCGAGATGGCGATTGTTCTCTATGACGGGCAATGCAGGCATCCATTTTGCCTTTAACGAACACATAGGTTTGGGCGCACGATTTATGTATTCCATCGTGCCCATTCGCTTCACGGGCAATCCAGGTTGGTTTACTAACCAATATTACAACAAGGTCATTCAGTTCACCCTGACCTACAATATCAACTCACCTCTGAGGTGATACCTAGCTACCCGTGTCAAAGCCCCGCTGCTCATGTCATTCCTGCTGTGATAGGTGCGTAGGCATGGAATCTATGGGCAGCGGGATGTAGAATAAGAGTTTATTGGAGGTGGCAAATGATGATGAAGGCTTCAGAAAGCATAGATCCCATGCATTTGCCCACAGGCCTACGTTGGGATGACATGCTTTCTGAAGCCTTCATACTATAGATAAGATAAGAAATCTATATTCCGTTTCAATCCCTCATATCCGGCGCGTTGTACGGCAGAATGCTTGAATAATGCATCAAAATCCTCCTTCGATAGGCTTTTCCAGTCTTCGTCATGCATGGCTATAAGCTGTTCTGAGGGCTGGAACTCAGGCTCCCTATTGGGCAAAGCGAAACGGTTGTAGGGACACACGTCTTGGCATATGTCGCAACCATACATCCAACCGTTGAAGGTCTTGGGGTCAATGCCTGCAAGGCTGCCTTTGTATTCGATGGTAAGATAGGAGATGCACTTGCGCGCATCGATGTGGAAGGGAGCCTCCAAAGCGCCAGTAGGGCAAGCGTCCAAGCATTTCGTGCAGCGTCCGCAGCGGTTGGTCAAAGGTTTCCCCGTCCCCTCCAATTCTATGGGTAAAAAAAGGTGTCCGATAAAGAAGAAAGAGCCTTTCTTGGGATGGATCAAGGTGGTGTTTTTGCCGATAAATCCCAAACCGCAACGCACCGCCCAGGCGCGGTCGAGCACGGGCGCCGAGTCCACAAAAAGACGTGTGCCTTCCAGTTTGCCCGTTTGAGCCTCGATGCCTTCCAAGAGCTGATGCATCTTTCGTTTCAACACATCGTGGTAGTCAGCGCCATATGCATATTTGGCGATTTTGAACTTGTCAGAATCGCCAATACGCTGTTTTGGATAGTAGTTGTAAAGTACGGTGACGATGCTTTTGGTGCCTTCCACCAAAAGACGGGGGTCGTAACGTTTCTCCTTGTTGCGGGTCAGGTAGCCCATCTCGCCTTCGCAGTCACTCTCAAGCCACTGCTCGACGTGGGCCGACTCTTCTTCCAGAGCCGTCGCCTGGGCAATGCCGCAGGCGTCGAAGCCCATGCGTTCGGCCTCGGCTACAATCCATCCCGAATCCATCAGAACGGCGCGAAAGTCAAGCCAACCGACAGCGGGTGAATCTCAGGGGCATTGTGGCCAACAGCGAAGACGGGCGAAATCTGATAGGCGGCAAAGGCGCTCACCCATTTCCAACCCACACGCAGCGTGGCCGAATAGGCATAGCGCTCCAGGTTGTTGATGTAACAGTATTTCTCATGCACGATGGAACCGTTGTCGTTGGTCAGCACAGCACCTTCGGTGGGGTCGGGACCCACATATTTCGTCTTGGCTGCCACCATGATGCCAATCTTGAAGCCCACGCCGATCTTCACCGCGTCCTTGATACGGAAACGCAGCTCGAGCGGCACTTCCAGATAGGTCGGGTTGACCTTGGCGCGCTTGAACTTCTCGTTGCCACGATACGAATCGGAGAGGACCAACGTGTCGGCATAGGGGTTTGAGATACGGTTGTACGAGAAATAGTTGTGCGACGACATACCTGCACCGATGCTGACAGTATGCTTCGTGCTCTCACCCAAGGGGAAGTTGTAGGTCAGGCCTAGGCCCACGCCTTGGTTGAAGCCACGGGCATCCCAGTTGTCGCTGGTCTTCAGCTGCAAGTCACTGAACAGGTCAATGCCAAGTGTGATTTTGTTGTCCGTCTTGTTGGCAATGAGTTGGGCGAAAGAGGTCATCGAAACGACCATCGCGATAAGTGTGAATAATACTTTCTTCATATGTGATAATGCTTTCAAACTCTAAACTCTAAACTCTAAACTCTCAACTCCTTCATAATAGCTCTCCGCTCATCCAACAAACGGTTGATCTCTTCGTCGGTGAGGTCCGACTGGCGCAACTGCTTGTCGATGGCTTCTATTCTGGCCTCAAGGTTCTCGGTGGTACCAGGGATGTCGGTCAACTGCTTCTCCTTGTTGACAGGCGGCTCCTGGGGCGTGGTTTCCTGCTGTGTGGCAGGCATGCCTTCGCCGGAGAAGTTCTTCAGTTGTCCCATCACCATCTCCATCATTTGCTTGGTGAACGGGTCCAACTTGTAGATCTCCACCTTCATCTCATCCTTCATCTCGTCGAAGTCCTCCAAGAACATTTTCAGCTGTTCTTTCTGCTCTTCGTTGATACCCGGGATGGCGTCCAAATCCTGATTCTCCATCAGTTTCTTGAACATGTTCAGCAGGTCGTCGAGGCCGTTGTTGAGGTTGTCGTCCATCTTTTTCTGTTTTCGTTTGCAAAGAAACGAATTTTTTGCGGAATGATTGCGCCAGATTGCCAATTTTTCACGAATATTGCATTCTCAACTCCTAACTGAACAACTGAACAACTTCCAACTGAACAACTGAATTCTATGGATTTCAAAACGATAAAGATACAACTGGGCGAAAGCATGGCCTGGATCAACCTCGACCGCCCCGAGGTGCGCAACGCGTTGAATGCCGAGTTGATACACGAGCTGACCGAGGTCTTTGAATGGCTCAACAGCCGCAACGACATCCGTGTGGTCATTCTCAAAGGCAACGGCAAGGCTTTTTGTGCCGGTGCCGACCTTGAGTATATGAAAGCGATGGCGGGATTCAGCTACAACCAAAATATCGCTGATGCCGAAAAGCTGTCGAAGCTGTTTCAAACGATATATTTCTGTAATAAGGCGGTCATCGTCGACGTTCACGGCGCCTGCATTGGTGGGGCCAACGGCATCATCGCTGCCGCCGATATCGTGATTGCCGAGCGACAGACCAAGTTCGCCTTCACTGAGGTGCGCTTGGGTCTAACGCCTGCCACCATCTCACCTTTTGTGGTAAGCCGCATAGGCAACACCGCCGCCAAAGAACTCATGCTTACTGGACGTCGTTTCACCGCCGAAGAGGCCAAAGCCTTTGGATTAGTGAATGCCGTTGTTGATGAGGCGGAGATGGTCGACACCGAACGCAAGTACATCGAGCATTTCCTGCAGGCCTCACCTGACGCCATTGCCGAATGTAAGAACCTGCTTCGTTTGGTGAGTGGCACCAACGATCCTTTCAACCCCGTCTTTCACGACACTTCGGTCCTCATCGCCAACCAACGCATCTCCAAAGCAGGGCAAGAGGGGATGAAGGCGTTTTTTGAAAAGCGGAAACCTGAATGGTGTCATTGATTATGCAAAAAGCAAGAGTAAAACACCGCAAAAAACCAAAACAAAATTCCACAAAAAGCAAAAATAGTTTTGCTAATCCAATTATTATCAGTGATTTTGAAACAGATGTTGTTTTGGAAGAAAGTTGTACCTTTGCCTCAGCAAAAGATAGCATATCTCCATGAAAAAATACTTTCTTCTCCTTTTTCTTGTTTTGTTTGCTTTGAGTGCTTTCGCCCAAGAGGATAGTTCTCCTTTGTCCTTGCCGGATTCGTTGGTGGGACGGCTGAAGGAATTCCGAAAGACTGATTTGAACAGAGCCGAAGCTTTGGATGCGGCGATAATGTTTTATTTCGACGAGCGACGGATTTTGGAAGCCGAAACATATATAAATGAATTGGCTGCATTGTCAGATGAGATTAAAGATAGATATTGGAAGGCGGTGAGCTTTTATTACAAGAGTTTGTGTGCATACGAAAGCAATCTTTTTTCTGAAAATTTGCCTTTGATAAACAAATCTTTGCAAATAACAGAAACTCTGCGGGAAACAACACGAACACAACTCTTGCTTACTCGGATATGTCTCGCTAAAAGTGCTTTTTATTTTAGGAATAATCAGTTTCCTGAATGCCAAAGCTATATTGATAGAGGCTTGGAACTTGCTGAAAACAATGGTTTTGAAAAATTACAGTCTAGTTTTCACAATAACTATGGGGCTTTATTGATGCGTATGGAAAGATTTGAAGATGCCATAGTACAGTTTAAGATGATATTGGCTGATGATAAAAATGCCATTCTTAATATTGCATCTTCATTTCAGCAATTAAAACAATATGATTCCGCTTTTTATTATCTTGATTCCATTATTCGGTATATGCCAAAAGCAGGTGTAAAGGATCGGGTAGTTCAAGACATTCTCATAAAAACTTACCAAACCAAGGCGGTATGTTATTTGGATTTGGAACAATGGGATGATGCTTTGCAATGTTTGAAAGAGTCCCGAGAATTATTGGAAAAGTTTGATGACAAGAAGCAATTGTGCGTCAATTACTTGCACGATGCAGATGCCAATAATGGAAAAGGCCTATATGAAACTGCACTTTGCCTTATTGATACGGCCATTATCATCTCAAGAAATTTTGAAGATATATACTCTGAATGGTTTGCTGTAAAACTGAAATCGGATATATTAGAAAACATGAAGGATTATGAAAGGGAAGTGGAGAACTTGCGCTATTTCAACATTTTGACCGACACCATCAACAATCGCGAAAACCTTTTGAAAGTGCAAGAGCAGCAATACCAGCATGAGGCAACACAAATGGAAAAGCAATACGAACTGCAACAGCAGGCTTTTCAGCAAAAGCAATTGATTATCATTATTTTAGCTGTTTTCATAACGATAATTGCCACATTGGTGGCCATCCTCATCTTGCTGAACAAGAAACGCTTGGCCTCGGAATTGGCATTGCGTAACCGCGAAATCACAGCTAAATCGATGGATAAAATACAAAGCAACGAAATGCTGAACAATGCCATCGAAAAGCTGACCGAAATGGAGGAACATCCCGAGAATAACGTGTTGCCCGGCGTTATCCGCGACCTGAAAACCCTTGTAGATGCCGACACGAAGAAAGATTTCGACCTGCATTTCGTGCAAATGCACCCCGATTTCTACCAAAAATTGTTGACCGACTTTCCAAACCTCACTCCAAACGAACTTAGGCTTTGCGCTTTCATCAAATCTAACTTGAGTATCAAGGAAATTGCCACTATCAATGGAATTTCCGTCGATTCAGTGAAGACCGCCAGAAAACGTTTGCGCAAATCCTTGAATCTCACTGGTGAAGATGTGAGTTTGCTGGGTTTTTTATCAAAGTATTGATAATCAAAGTTTTTTTGTCTTTCATTATATGATTTTTGACTCCAATTTTGTCAAAATTGATATAAAATAGAGTCGAATTTTTACTAAAATTGATTCTTTTTAGTTACAATATATTGCCAAAATTGATTCTTATTACTTACAAATTTGTATCTTTGCAGCCGAAATGATAAAACAAAGACGCTATGGAAAGGTTATTGCAACGCTATCAAGCGCAATTGGACAGGACAAAAACCGACTTTGTCCGCTATCTTCATGATGAAATTTGTTGGGAAGCACGGCTCAATGCCATCCTTGGTGCAAGGGGCGTCGGAAAAACCACTTTGATGTTCCAACACATTTTGCTCAGCGACGAACGCGACACTTCTCTCGTAGTGTTTGCCGACGACATCTATTTCTCAAAGCATACCTTGCTTGACATGGCCGACACATTCTACAAGAATGGTGGCAAGCATCTTTATATTGACGAAGTACACAAATACAAACATTGGTCGACTGAGATAAAGAACATCTACGACCAAATTCCCGACTTGCAAATTGTTTATACAGGATCGTCGATTCTCGACTTGGAGAAAGGCGGTGCCGACCTATCGCGCCGACAGTTGAAAAACTATATGCACGGGATGTCGTTCCGCGAATGGCTACAGATGACACAAGGCATCGTAGTGCCAAAACTCACACTTGACGAGATTCTTTCAGCGAAGGCTTCTTTCCCATACGCAGAACACCGTCCTTTGCCTTTGTTCAAAGAGTATCTTAAAACTGGTTATTTCCCGTTTTGCTGTGAAGAAGACTACCTTGAACGATTGAGCGCAGTAGTTGAGCAGACACTTGAAACCGACATACCCCAATTTGCGGGCCTCAGCGTTGGTGTGATGCACAAATTGAAGCAATTGATGCAAATCATCTCGCAGATTTCGCCTTTCAAGCCCAATTACAGCGACCTTGCCCGTGACATTTCCGTGGCTCGCAGCGACCTCAAGGACTATCTGTTTTACATGGAAAAGTCGGGTATGATACAAAGCTTACAGTTGCCAGCCTTTGGCATGACACGCTTGGCGAAAGTGGAGAAAATCTATTTGGACAACACCAACCTGATGTATGCCCTCAATGGCACACAGCCCGACACGGGCAACTTACGGGAGACCTTTTTCTTTAACCAAATGAGGGTGTGCCACACGGTGACCGCCTCCGAAGTGTCTGACTTTTTGGTTGATGGCCATACCTTTGAAGTGGGAGGCCACAAAAAAGGACGCCGTCAGATTGCAGAAGTGCCTGATAGTTTTGTGGTAAAAGATGATATTGAATATGCCACTCCGGGAGTTGTTCCCCTTTGGATGTTTGGACTGAATTATTGATTCGGAAAGTATATCATCCATACGTTAGACGGTGCGAAGACTCAGCATCCGTGTTTTCTGACGATGTTTTAAAACACTGAAAATCTTCATAATAAAACATTGTCCCCCTTTTGTCCCCCTGCATAATGGGACATGTTCCCGTTTTGTATAGGATGAAATACTTGACATCATTTTGGATTAAGATAGTTTTGCCAAAGATTTTGAACGCTAACCATTATTTAATCTAAAACTCAAAAAAATGAAAAAACTGTATTCTATGTTTCTCGCAGCGGCCTTGTTAGTAGGCATTGCGAGCGTGAAGGCACAGGACCGTTGCACATTAACCGACAACAAGACTTTTGTGTCTGAAATGCAAGTATCTGACAACCAAACAGTAAAAAAGGTAAATGATCACCAAATCATTTCCTTTTCAAATCCCGAACGAAACCTTGTCCTTACCAAAGACAAAGCCGTTTACACACTGACCATTGCACCAGATGGCGTATGGGATATAATCATCATCAACAATGATGACGGTTTTGAGGATTATGGCTGGTATGACGATGACACCATTTTCCAAAGAGAAGTGTCGGAAGGCTTTTATGACATTGTAATTCTTGGAAATGGCGAAAATGATGGTCGTATTCTTGCTTACGACCAATTTGAGGTATCAGGAGATACGGAATTTACACCTTCTTTCAGTGAGGCGACAAATCGTATTTCTTTTGACCTGACTGATGAAAACGGGACACCTATAGAAGAATTACCGTTACCACTGCCTGATGTTGGCGGACAACTTGATATCTTTACGGAATTTGTGATGAGTCATGGCTCTTGGCATCTTACTAGTAGCTTTTATACAAGTACGTTGGATTTATATGTCCCTTTTTATTTCAACAATTTTGGTAGCAGAATTACCGTGTATAATACCATAAAGTTTAACACGACAGATCAGGGAATATATTGTATCCAGTTGCCTACCATAACCGAAGGAATAACGGGCGACCTTACACTCAGTAATCTCCCCGACGATTTGTTGGTGCATGAAGAATACTATAATGTCAATAACCCTGACAGTGCATATTTCAACAGTGCTTATATGTACTTCGGTCCGCGACTTGGATCCTGGGGTTCCGGTAAGAGTTGGCAATACGATTGCATATACAATCCCAAGGAACCATTAAGAGTTGTGACCAATATAACCAATAACGATGAACCTATAGTGGACGGAGGTTCTAACATGAAATTCATGGTTATTCCTATGGTATACGAGTCATTTGATCCCTATCATGAATTTACTTACGAACAAAACTTTTGTGATATGCTGACACCGTTTGGAATGGCGTTGAATTCAGAAGGGAAAATGATACGAGAACCTTATGATATGTTTTTTAAAACTGGCTTGAGTCCCGCATTTTACCCTGATTTTGTGCCCTGCACGCCTGCCATGTACGTTTACGAACCCACCAAAACTCTTGTTTTTGGTTACAGAACACCAATGTTATACTACCAACCTGTTAATTACAATGCAGAAACCAGCCCTTGGGGAGCCGCATTCTTTGGGGGCGTGTGTGGATATTTGGGTGAAGGTGGTGTTCAAAGAATGAAGGATGAAGACCGCACCCTTAAAATCACGTACAATGGCGAGACCTATTTTGAGGACAGCCTGTATTTGGCCAACAGGACTTTTATGTATTTTGCGGATGCGGGTGCCGTGGCTTACGATATAGTGAATGACAATCTGGTAGTGGACGGGGTTGCTAAGACCAACATCACTCACATTGAGTTTGATATGAATCGGAATGATGCTTTGCCGCCTACGCTCAATTTGTTGCAAGTGATGGATGCCAACAATGAAGAAGTCATCACCGTTAGCGATTTGGAACACTCAAGAATTAATTTTGCTGGCGGTGATTATCATGTCGACCTCGATTTGTATTGGAACATGGTATATGATGATGAGGCTATTGTAGAGGTTTTCTACAAAACGGAAGGCGCAGAATATCAGCCACTTGAATATGAAGAAAAACTAGAAATGTTCCACATCAACTATGGTAATTATTATGAGATTCCATTGTCACAGTTGGTGGGCGAGGTGCTCAACCAATGGGTTACCGTTAAGTTTGTCCTTAGCGATATGGCAGGCAATAGCCAAACCCAGGAACTTTTCAATTTGTTCTATGTAGATGACCAAACTTCTATAAGCGAAAACCGTGGCTTACCCCACGTGGTTTACCCCAACCCCTTCAGCGGAGTAGTAAAAATCACCGCTGCACAAAATGTTAATGGTGTGGCCAACATCGCTGTTTACAATATTTTGGGCGAGCAGGTTTACAGCAAAACCCAGAACTGCGCTGAAACCAAGGAATTCACCATAGACGGCAGCGCTTGGAAGGCTGGCATCTATTTCTACAGCATCAGCACCGAGGACGGCTTGCTGCAAGGAAAAATCGTAAAAGAGTAAAGCTTTTTCAATTATGAATGGAGAAAGGGCATCTCTGGTAGGGTGCCCTTTTTTTGTGTTTTGTTGTCAGAAAAACATGCTTCAACTCTGCGGAATCTATCAAATAATAGCACTTTCCGCAGAGTTGAATGGGTATTTTTGATAATTCTTTCTGGCGATTTTGGCAATTTCAGGGGATTTTTGTACCTTTGCTTCAAATTCAAAACGAAACATCATGAAAAAATTTGCAGTAATACTCGCCGGCTGCGGCCGTAAGGATGGCAGCGAAATCAACGAAGCCATTACCCTTTTGCTTTCCATCGAACAACACCATTGTGAATACCAGTGTTTTGCGCCCAACCGCCCGCAAACCGAGGTCGTTGATCATCTCACCGAGAAGCAGGTCAAAGAAGAGCGCAACATCCTGACCGAGGCGGCCCGTCTGGCTCGTAGCCGCATCCTTCCCATCGAAGACTACAAAGCCGCTGATTTCGATGGCCTGCTCTTCAGCGGTGGCTACGGTGTGGCTAAGAATCTTTGTGATTATGCCTACAAAGGCGCCGACATGGAAGTAAAGCCCGATGTGGCCCGTGCCATCATCGAGACGCGTGAAGCTGGCAAGCCTCTCGGTGGCATGTGCATCGCCCCCGTGATGTTCGCCAAACTACTGCCCGGTGTTTGCGTCACCTTGGGCAACGAAGGCACGCCCGATGCCGAAAACATCCGCAAGATGGGTGCTTTCCACGTGCAGACCGAACACGGTGACGTTTGTGCCGACAACGAGCTGTTGGTCTTTACCACACCCGCCTATATGCTTGATGCAACACTGAAAGACGTCTATGACGGAGCATATAACTTGGTGGAGTCTATAGTGGATTATCTTGATAAAAAGTAAACTCAACTTCCGCTTCTATAAGCATTAAGTCTTATCGCCATAAAATTGATGATGTTTACGGCTTGAAGATTTAAACAAAGGGAGGAAAAAATTGAGGACGGCCTTCCGACCGTCCTCGTTTTTTATTGTTTTTTCTGTCTTATCTGCGTCCGCTGTTTGCTGAGCCGCTGCGGCTGCTGGTGCCGCTTGAGCTTCTGCTGCTGGAGGAGCTGCTGCGGGTCGTCGAGCTTGTCGAGGTGCCGCTTGAGCGGGAGCTTGAGCTTGAACTGCTGGCGCGGCTGCTACCGCTGTTGCTGCTGTTGCCGCTGCGGTTGGTGGAACTGCTTGAGCGGTTCACGTTGCTGTTGCCGGTGCGACCGCTGGTGCTAGTGCCACTGCTGGGACGGCTGCTGTTCGAGTTGTTGTTGACTCGGCTGGAGCCGTTGTTGCCAGTGCGACCGCTGTTGCTGGTGCCAGCGCTCGGGCGGCTGTTGCTCGGGCGACTGACGCTACCGCTGTCGTTGCGCGGGGCGGCGGGGGCGTTGGGCTTGGTGCCGTTGCTGACGCTACCGCTGTTGTTGCCCGTGTTGGCGTTGCCTGAGCTCATGCTGCCGCTGGTGGCTGAGCCAGTCGAGGAACCGCTGTTGTTGGGTCTGACGGTGGCGCTGCTGTTGGGCTTGGGCTCTTCGCTGCTCCAGTTGTGGGTGGCAGGATAACCGCCGTTGTTGTGGTGGTAGCCGTAGGTGTGGTGGATCGGGTCCATCGGGGGCATGGGGTGACCGTGAGGCGGCATCGGCGGGCGGAATCCGTCGTAGTAGTAGCGGTAGGTGCCCGGACGGTGGTAGTAGCGCACACGCGGTCCGATGTGGATCACCACCCAAGGCTCAGTGCGCGTGCCATGCCAGCAGAAGCGGATGGGCTCGAAGTACTCGAAGGTGGTGAAGCTGTAGAGCTCGCGTCCTATTGTGTAGTAGGGCATGATCGTGTAGGTGAAGTGGCGGTCGATGCTGTAGGAAGGGATCTCGACAGCGATTCTCTTGATGCGACCGGGACGTACCTTGACGTATTTCTCGGCATAGGAGAAGCCGTCATCAGGATCGAGGTAGATGCAGACGTTACCTCTATAGGTGTAGTCGCCAATGTTCTCGACGTCGTAGTAGACCGTGACCGAGTTGTAGTTGTACACCATCACGGGCTGTGAGACCAAGGCGAGTTCGGGCGGGAAACCGCTTGCTTTTGCTGCGATGGCTCCTGTCACTAACAGGAGGGTCATCAGGATGTTCTTGGCTTTCATAGTTGTGATTTTTTAGAGGGTTTGACTTCTGTTTTTGTGTTCACCTTACCACACTACCAAAACCGTGCCAAAATATTTTAGATTCCCCTGCGGGGAATGGGAAACCTGTTATTATGTAAATGCGGCGGCAAGTAACGCATACAAATCGTAAACGTCACAAACCGCCGCAATAATACATACGACTTAACTCCATTCCCCGCAGGGGAATCTCTTATTCCAGTTCAGTGACTCTATGAGTCGTGCCGTAATCAATCTCGGGATGGCTGGCCAGGTACTCCAGCATCAGCTCGTTGGAGCTGCGGAAGGTGCTGTGGCCCTCGTCTTCGTGCTCGTAGTCGAACGTGCTCGACATGTAGCTGTTCATCACCACGTTGTATTTGGCGTTGGGGTCAATGGGCTTGCCGTTGTCCAAGGTCACCTTAAAGTCGGTGATCTCGCCTTCGTCGCTCACCTTAAAACTATATGAGCAGCCCGAACAGTAGATGGGACCGTGGTCGCTGGTGAAGCATGATTTCATCATGTTGACGACCTCCTCGCCGCTGAGGGTGTAGGCGATGATCTCGTTGTCGAAGGGGTCGAGGGCGAAGATGTCCTTCAGCGTCACAGGACGGGCCGAGAGGGTGTCGTAGCGCACGCCGCCGGGGTTCTGGAAGCCCATGTCGGCACCCGTAGTGTAGCGTATGGCGTCGGTCATCATGCAGCCCAGCGACTCGTAGTTGTCGATAGGCGTGGTGTTGGTGGTGACCACGGTGCGGAAGTAATCGTTGTCGTTGTATTCGTCAACCATAGCCTGCACCTCCTCGTTGCGTTTCGGGAATTCCTTGACGGAGAGCAGCTCCATCTGCTTGTCGACGACCTTACCCTTCTTCAAGGTAAAGGTGCTGATGGTCACGAACTTAACTTTGGCTTCGGCTTGGGTGACGAGTACGCCGTTGACGAGTTGGGTCTCGCTCACACGGGTGTGGCTGTGGCCGCCGAAGATGGCGTCGAGGTCGGGGAACTGTTCGGCCGTCTCGCGGTCTTCTTCGTAGCCGCAGTGGGAGAGGAGGAAGACGAGGTCGCATTCCTCGCGGAGCTTGGGCAGGTATTCGGGCAGCACCTCGGTGAGGGGGCGGAAGTGCGAGCCGCCGGCGTTTTTGGGATGGAAGTCGGGCAGACCATTCTCGCCCAGCTGTATACCACCAATGACGCCGATCTTCAAGCCGTTGCGCTCAAATACCTCGTAGGGCTTGAAGTTGGGCATCTGCAAGCTGTCGTCGAAGGTGACGTTGGCGCAGACGAAGGGGAACTGTGCCCAGGTGAGCACGTTACGCAGAGCTATTACGCCGCCGTCCCACTCGTGGTTGCCGAAGGTGGAGAGGTCGAAGCCGACCTTGTTCATCAGCTCATACATGGGTTTGGCAGGCTCGGCGTAGCGGTCGTTGATGGGGTTGCCCGAGCGGTTGTCGCCCGCACCGAAGAGCAGCAGGTCGGGATGTGCCGTGCGCAGGCTGTCGACGAGGGCAGCCAGCTGTGGGAAGTTGTCGATGTTGGCGTGCATGTCGTTGGTCGACACGACGTAGATCTTCTGTTCCTTCTCGCAGGCCGCAAAGAGGAACATGGCGGCCAAGGCCGTCAAAACGAGTAGACAGCGTTTTTTCATGGCCTTTAGAATTTGACGTAGATTTTTGAGTTGGCGCGCAGCGATCCGTCCAGACCGATGATGTTGCCGTAGGCGTCGCGTACCTCGACGTCGTCGAGTTTGAGGGGCAGGTTGTGGGCGCGGCAGTAGGCCAGCACCACCGATTTCACTTTGGCGCCGTAGTAAGTGCGCACTTCGATGTCGTTGACGTAGGCTTTCATGATAGAAATGATTGGTATGTTAAGTAGGGCAAAAATACAGTTTTTTCAGAAAAATTCCCTTTTCTTTTGGTTTTTATGTATTTTTGCCCTCAAATTAACTTAAAAATTCGAAAACTATGAAACTTGAAGGACGCAGAGAAAGTACGAACGTAGAAGACCGCCGCGGTAAAAGGGCGGTGGCAACCGCTGGTGGCGTCGGCCTTGGCGGCTTGATTCTTTATTTTGTGTTGAAGAGCTTCTTGGGTGTCGACATCAGCCCCATGCTCGAGCAACAGCAACAGGGTGCTTCAACCGAGTATGTCGACGAGCAGGACTATAGTCAGGTGGATCAGGAGCTGATGACCTTCTGCAAGCGTATCTTGGCAGGCACCGAGGACGTCTGGGACCGTGAGTTCAAGAAGATGGGCCGCACCTACCAGCCGCCCAAGATGGTCATCTTCAGCGACGCCGTCAATTCGGCATGTGGCAACGCCACCTCGGCCAGCGGACCGTTCTATTGTTCCGCCGACGAGACCGTTTATCTTGACCTTGAGTTCTTCAAGAGCATGCGTCGTCAGATTGGTGCCGACGGCGACTTCGCCTATGCCTATGTCATCGCTCACGAGGTGGGCCACCATGTGCAGAACCAGCTTGGCATCTTGGGCCAGGCACATCAGCAGATGGCGCGTTACGGGCAGAACACCAAGCAGTCGAACGAGATCAGCGTGCGTTTGGAGCTGCAGGCCGACTTCTTCGCTGGTGTGTGGGCCAACAACGACAATAAGCTGTTTGGCTCATTGGAGGACGGCGACATCGAGGAGGCCTTGAACGCGGCTTCGAAAATCGGCGACGACTACCTGCAGAAGCAGGCCTATGGCCGCACCATGCCTGAGACCTTCAACCATGGCACCAGCGCCCAGCGCTCCCGTTGGCTGAGGAAAGGCATCAGCACGGGCGACGTCAGCCTCGGCGACACCTTCTCGCCCGCTTACAACCAACTGTAAGTACGTAATCACAATCGCAGCCTTGATGTTGATGGCCGTTGTCCCCGCCATGTCGCAGGTTTTCATCCTTGAGGATGATGAATGGAACAATAAGCGCACCGGTAGTGACATTCCCAACCAGTGGTTCCCTGAACAGAACGTTAGCTACGACCAGAGCGTCCCCGCTGGCGAAGGCATTTTGCTCCTCGCCGGCCTTGCTGGCGCCTACCTCCTTGGCAAGCGCAAGAAGGAACAAGAATAATTCACTGAACGTTTTACCGTTTTTTGATTCAATGGAGGCCTCCCCATACGGGAGGCCTTTGTTTGTAGTATGGGTTGAGGTTCCCGCTTCGCGGGAATGGCGAGTGTATAGTATTGTTACACGCGGCGGCTAAAGCCAGCTACTGACCAGTAACCGCATCACGCCGCCGCTGGAAACAATGTGTCCAACTCCATTCCCGCCGTCAGGCGGGAACCTCATAAAGTGTTTATTTCTTTTTCCTCTCCTTATACCAAAGCTGCCAGCTGTTGAACAGGTTCTGGAAGACGGAATAAAAGGCCAAGAAGACCGAAGCCAAGGGGTTTAGATAATGGTTGGCCATCCAGATGCCCATGGCACTGTTTTTCTGCCCAAGCAGCTGCCCACCCGCAATGGTGTCGCCGTATTTGCTGCCTATCCATTTGCCTAAGCCGAATTGGATGATGCAGAACAACAAGGCCGAGACACCGAGCCACAGGATGCTGCTCCAATTGCCCTTGCCGTTGAGGAAGATGAAGTGAATGGTTTGGCCCAAAGTGAGAAACAATGCCACGGCCCAGAGGTAGAAGGCCAAGCCCTTGTAGCGGCTTAGGAAAGCGTTGGCTTTGGGCAGACAGAGCTGCAAGGCCAAGGCGATGAAGAAGGGCAAGCCGATGACGGTGCCGATGCGCCTTAGGATGTGCAGAAACGATGTGAAGAAAGGCATGTCCTGGTTCACCCCGATGAAGGAGAAGTAGATGGGCGCCACCACGGAGATCACTAGATTGCCGATGACGGAGAAGGAAGTCACCGTGTTGCGGTCGGCACCCAGCATGGTGCTGACCACCGCCACAGAGGCAGCTACAGGACACAACACCCCGATGAACACACCCTCAGCAATGATCTCGTTGACATGAAAGAGACGGAGCAAGTAATAGCCACCCAGACTCACCACTACCTGAAACAGGATAATCCAAATGAACAAAGGCTTGAATCGCAGCTTCGTGATGTCGACGGCGGTGAAGGTCAACAGGATGATGGTGAAGATGATATAGGGCACCACTACGCTGAAAGCGGCACAGTAGTCGTGCAGCAACAATCCCAGCACGATGGCGATGGGGAGGACGTAGCTCTTTATTTTTTGCATTGAAATCTTATTTGGGCCTGCAAAATTGCGAAATATATCCGTATCTTTGTCGCCTAAACGCAAATATCATGAAGAGACTCTGCTTTATTTTCGCTTTGGCCGTCTTCGCTGCTGTCAGTTCGTGCGGCAACAAGACCACGGAGAGTTCCGATAACCAGAGCAATCAAGAAACTACAAACGAAACGACTATGAATACGACCATGCAAGACCTGCTGACGCGTCGTAGCATCCGCAGCTACACCGACCAGATTCCTCCCAAGGAGGTTATCGAAGAGATCTGCGAGGCGGGCACCTACGCCCCTACGGGCATGAACCGCCAAGCACCTATCATCATCGCCGTCACCAACCGTGAGGTGCGCGATGAGATGAGCCGCCTTAACGCCGCCGTGATGGGTGCCGACAACGACCCCTTCTATGGCGCTCCCGTGGTGCTCGTGGTCTTGGCCGACAGCACTGCCGCCATGACCTGGAAGGAAGATGGCTCGCTCGTCATGGGCAACCTGCTCAACGCTGCTCATGCCAAAGGCTTGGGCTCGTGCTGGATCCACCGTGCCAAAGAGGTCTTCGAGACGGAAGAAGGTAAAGCCATTCTCGCCGGACTGGGTATCGACACCAACAAATATGTCGGCATCGGCAACTGCATCCTCGGCTATGTGAACGGCGACTATCCTGAGGCCCGTCCACGTAAGGAGAATTATGTCTACTGGATCGAATAAATCCACCCTCATAGGGCATCTCGCCTGTTTTGGCGCCTATTGCATCTTCGGCTTCAACATTGTGTGCTGCAAGAACATCTCTAATGCGCACGTGCTGACGCCCATGGACTTGTTTTGTCTCCGTGCAATGGGGGCCACGGCATTGTTTTGGCTGCTCTCGCTCTTTATGCCCAAGGAGAAGGTTCCGCTGAAGGACATGGGGCAGATTTTCATCGCTTCCATGTTGGGCCTCTTCTTGACCCAAATCAGCTTCCTGAAGGCCATCACCATGACGACCTCCATCGATACGAGCATCACCAACACTTGTACGCCAATCCTAACGATGCTGGTGGCTGCCGTTGCCTTGAAGGAACCCATTACTTTCAAGAAGATTGCGGGTGTGTTGGTGAGTTTGGCTGGCGTGCTCTTCCTGATCTTCAACTCAGTGGGACTAGGTGGTGGGGCTTCGGAGACGAAGCCCATGGGCATCGTCCTGGTCGTCGTCAACGGCCTGACATTTGCCCTCTATCTCGGCATCTTCCGCCCACTCATCTCGAGATACAACGTGGTCACTTTCATGAAGTGGATGTTCCTCTTCTCTATGCTGGTGGCCTTGCCGTTCAACGCGCGTCATCTCGTACATGTGCCTTTCGCACAGATGGAGAGTAAGATCTTGTGGCAAGTGGCCTTCGTGGTGTTTTTCGCCACCTTCGTGGCCTATTTTCTGATCCCTGTCGGGCAGAAGAGACTGCGCCCCACCTTGGTAAGCATGTACAATTACGTGCAGCCCATCATCGCTACACTCATCAGCATCTATATCGGATTGGACCACCTCACATGGAAGAAGCTGGTCGCAATGGCCTTGGTCTTCACAGGTGTGTGGATAGTCAACCAAAGCCGCGCAGCAGCGCCGCAAGCCAATAGATAAACAGGACGTAACGACGTAAAAAACCGACCGTCTATGTCATTCCCTCGGGAATCTATAGACGGTCGGTTTTTTAGGTTTATTAACTTGACTTATTCTTTCACAAACCTTCTGGTTTCAGAGGCATTGTCATTCGTCATACGGATGAAATAGATGCCGCTTTGAAGTTCGGAGGTGTTGATTTCCACCTTGTTGGCGCAACCTTTCTGGCTGTAGACCAAGGCACCCATGAGGTTGTAGATCTCGACGGTACCGAGGGCGGATTCTGCCTCAATGGTCAGCTTGTCGTTGACGGGGTTGGGGTAGAGGGTGATGTTGTTGCCCGTCTGCTCGCCAATGCCTACAGTGTAGATGAGGTTAGCCACCAAGTCGCGGCTGGCGGTGGCGATGAAGGTATAGGTCTTTTCCTCCCACACCACAGTGCCGTTTTCAGTCCAGTTGAGGAAGGCCCAGTCTTCGTTAGTCTCTACGGTGATGGTCACCTCGTCGCCATAGGTGTAGGTGCCGCCGCCAGTGGCGGTGCCGCCTTCGGCCGGCTCAACGGTAGCGGTGATTTCAATGGTCTGCAACTCAAAGTTGGCAGCGAAGCTGTGGTTGCCGGTCACGTTGAAGCTATAGCTCGGATTGGTGGAAACCGGGATGTTGTTTTCCGTCCAGTTGATGAAATCGTAGCCTTCGTTGGCAGTGGCCGTGATGGTGCAATTCTGGCCATAAGTGTAAGTGCCGCCACCCGTCACGGTGCCGCCATTGGCAGGTTTGGCAACCACTGCGATATTGTAGCTCTGGATCTGGAAATGTGCCACATACGCTCCCGAGCTGGTCACGTTGAAGGTGTAGCTGGCGTTGGTGCTGACCTGCTGGCCGTTCTTGGTCCAGTTGACGAAGGTGTAGCCTGTAGCATGCGTGGCCGACAGCGTGCAGCTTTGGCCGTAGTTGTAGGTGCCACCACCAGTCACCGTGCCACCGTTGTTCGGGTCGGCCGAGGCCGTGATGGAGAAGCTCTGGAGTTGGAATTGAGCCACCAAAGTGCGGTTGCCCGTGACAGTGAAGGTGTAGCTGGCGTTGGTACTGACCTGCTGGCCGTTTTCTGTCCATCTCACGAAATTGTAACCTGTAGCAGGCGTGGCATTCACGGTGCAGGATTGCCCCTGCTGGTAGGAGCCACCACCCGTGACGGTGCCGCCGTTGGTCGGGTTGGCCGACACGCTGATGTTGTAGTTCTGAGGCTGGGCCTGGAAGTTGGCCACCAAGGTACGGTTGCTCGTGACGGTGAAGGTGTAGTTTCTGTTGGTGGAGACCACGTTGCCGTTTTCGGTCCAGTTAACGAAGGAGTAACTCGCGTTGGCTGCTGCGGTAACCGTGCACGACTGACCTTGGTTGTAGGTGCCGCCACCACTGACGGTGCCACCAATAGTCGGGTTGGCCGACACGCTGATGGTGAATGACTGCGGAGCACCGCCTACGTTGATGTCTTGGATGTAGGGCTGACGTTGCGGCTTGGTGACCACGATACGCACCTGTCCTGAAGTGACACCTGCTGCGACCGGCACGCTGACCGAGCCAGAGGCAGGTACCAAAGCAGCGCCTTTCAGGACGTTATTCTGCGAGATGCCAACATAAGAGCCGGCTTCGGCGCTCACTTGGAACGAGGTGGCACCAGCGGGGAAGGTGCTGGCATGACTGACGGTGTTGGGGGTAGGATTCACGCGGTAAGGCATGATGGAGCCGTCGCCGAGCACATGGTAAGCCTGCCAATAATAGAGGGGGCTGGAACTGGTTTGGTAACCACCTGTGCTGGCATAGCAGACGGCGATGTTGCCAAGGAAAGTAATGGAAGATACCGTGTTGTAGGTGTCGTCCATCCAGATGCCGTCGTAAACGCCAGTGGCTGTGTTTTCAAGCGTGGGGGTTTGGTTCATGACGGTGGTAGCGCCTACGCCGAAGTAGTAGTCCTCATACCAATAGGTGACAGGGCAGGAACCGATATAGGAATAGGCGGCTTTGTTTTCGCCACGGAGCATGGCCTCGCCGAAGCAGGGCTGACTGTGGCCGAAGTTACCCGTCAAGCAGCAGTTACCCATAGCAAGGAAATATTTGTTGGCATTGGTCAAGGCGTTGACGTTGGAAACCGTGAATTGCGGGTCGGACCAGCTGGTCTCTGAGCCGTGAGCCGTATAGTTGATAAAACCAACACCTGTATTCAGGGTGTTATAACAACCCGTATATTGGCCTTGTTGGAGGTAGGCGTTCACCTGGTTAAAGCCATGGGCTGTATTATAGTAATAGGTGGTGGCATAGTTGATGGTGGGTCGACCAATGCGAGCATTCCAGTAGCTGTCCCAGCCGGCGATGAGGGTCACGTTGCTCAGGTAACTCGGGTCGGGCATAGTGTATTGCTCGTATTGCAGGATCTTGTTGACGATGGCCGTGACTTGGTTGGTGTTCTCGGCCGACATACGGCTGTAGAACATGTCGGGGAAGTAGTCGCCATCGATGGAGCCATAGTACAGGTCGGTCACCTTTTGGGTGGCATTACCACTAGTTTTTCCTGGGACTTGACCCGTGTCGCCCACCAGGATGACGAAGGTCGGCGTGGCACCTTGGTTGACGCCTGTGTTGTAAAGGTTCTGCACGTAGGACTGAATGGCGTTGTAGTTACCGCCGGCCTGTGCCGTGGTCACCACATTCACGTCGAAGCCCTTCTGAATCTTCCAGTTGATCCAAGGCTGCAAGGCGGTGATGTAGTCTTCGGGTGTAATCACGATCATGTGGACGGGATAGGCCATCAGGTCGGGGTGGTCAGTGTAGACGTCAAGGATTTGACGATAGTTGAACATCTGCTTGTAGACGATGTCGAAATAGGGGCTGTAGGTGCTGAGCAGCATACGCTCGCTTTCGGCGCGGTCGGCACCGTCGAAGCTGACTTCCACCTCGATGTCGTTGAACACACGCAGGGTGTTGGCGGCGGGGTTGTAGCTGACGGGGTTGATGAGCAGCGAGCCGATGCGGATGCCGCGCATGGTGCCTTGCATTTCGATTGTGGCTTCGGGAGCTGTGGCGAGGCTGCGGGTTTGATAGGCAGCGGTGTTGTACACGAACTCAACGTCTTCAGGATTCTGGTCCTTGCGGACAGAAGGCTGATGCGGCAGGATGGTGCCGATGCCATAGTCGGAGAGACGATAATCGGTTGTCGTGTAACTGATGACATTAACGCGAGGCGTGGCACCAAAAGGCACAGCCAGCAGTTGGTGAGAGGCAGGCAGTTCGGGCGTGCCGATTTCGCCAGAGGCATAGGTGCCTTCGATGGCGATTTCGGAGAAAGTGCCTCTTTCGGTAGCAATCTCAATGCTCTCGATGGAGCCATAGCTGAAGGTGGCACGGAGGTTGTTGAACTCGCTGTGCGTGATTTCAGCTTTCGTTTCGTGGCGCAAGTCAATGCGGCCATTTTGTGCCATGGCAAACAGAGTGCTCATGGCAAGAACTAGGAGTAAGGTTATCTTTTTCATTTTAAATATGATTATTTGACTTCGATTTGAGTGCAAAAATAGAAAAAACCATCAAAAAATGCGCTTTTTTTGCTTGAAATGATACAAGTAATGAAAACTTTTCCTACTTTTGCTGCAAAATATGAAAAATCATACAAATCAAACTATCATGATAGCAGAACAAGGAAAATACATTTTCGGTGTAGTAAAAGTGGGCGACAGGGGACAGGTTGTCATTCCGAAAGACGCCCGCGAACTTTATGGCATCAAGGCTGGCGACAGCCTGTTGGTGCTGGGCGACTCAAAAGGCATGGCCATTTTGAAGACGGAGATATTTCAGGACAAAATTGATGAAGTGTTAGGGGAGGGCAAGTGATGGAACGCAAGCATTGGATGGATAACCTACGTTGGGTGACGGTGCTCTTGGTGCTGTTTTACCATGTGTTTTATTTCTATAACAACAAAGGTGTCTTCGGTGGTGTCGGTGGCTTTGGCGAATACCCTCAGTATAAGCAGTATCAGGATGTCGTAATGTATATCCTCTATCCTTGGTTCATGCCACTATTGTTTTTACTTGCGGGTGCCAGCTCCCGGTATGCATTGCAAAAGCAATCGGGCAAGGAATGGTTCAAGTCGCGTACGCGCAAACTGTTGGTGCCAGGCACGATAGGCCTCTTTGTGTTCCATTGGATGGTAGGTTATTTCAATACCGTTGTTGCCTCAAGGCAGGGCGTGTTTGAGGGCGTGCCCGCAATAGCAAAGTATTTCATGATGGCCATAAGCGGCACAGGGCCACTGTGGTTCATTCAGGTGTTGTGGCTGCTTTGCCTTGTGTTGCTTTTGGTGCGTGCGATAGACAGGAAAGACATATTCTGGAACTGGTGCGGAAAGGCCAACCTTGTTGTCATCATCCTGCTGGGTGTGCTGTTTTGGGTTGGTGAGCAGACGCTCATCAAGAATCCCCGTCCCGAATCGTTGGATGGCCTCTTGAACTTGTATAAGCCTCTGTTCTATCTGGTTCCCTTCCTGTTGGGTTATTTCGTGTTCTCGCACGACGAGGTGCAAGAGAAACTCGAGAAGGCTTGGATTCCGTTGTTGGCTTGTGCCGTCGTTGCTGGCGCGGTCCTAATCATGACTACCTTCGGTCAGGACAACACTTCGCCTCAGTATCTGGGGAGCCCGCTCAACTGTCTTTATGGTTGGTTGATGTGTCTTGCCATGATGGGTTGGTTTAAGGCGCGTTTCAACCGTACTGGAGCTTTCGCAGGTTATATGACTCGTTCGAGTTACGGTATCTATATCGTTCATTATCTGGTGATTGCCTCTTTGGGCTATATGATGAAACACTACACCTCGTTGGCCCCTTGGATGATGTATGTTATCCTTTTCTTGGCAGTCATGGTTTTGTCGCCAGTGATTTATGAGATCATCCGCCGTATTCCGTTTGTCAGATGGTGTGTGTTAGGTATTAAGAAGCAAAAACATGAATTGCAGGCTATATAACGAAATCTTCGCCCGACAAGATGCCGAGCAAGCCGTCAACCTGTCGCGTTTCTTCAAGACGGGTAAGGGACAATATGGTGAAGGCGACAAATTCTTGGGCATCAAGGTGCCGGTGACGCGGCAGGTGGTGAAACAATGCTGGAAAGAGACCTCGTTCGACGACTTGGAGGCGTGCATCCAATCTGAGTATCACGAAATCCGTCTAGCAGCCTTGCTGACCTTGGTGCAGATCTTCAAGCATGCAGGTAAGCGAGTCTCGCCCTCCTCTTCAGTCATTCCGGGCTTGACCCGGAATCTCCAACAGCAATGCGTTGACTTTTACCTTTCCCATACCCAATACATCAATAATTGGGATTTGGTCGACCTCTCCTGTTACGAACTACTTGGCACTTGGCTCCTGGACAAAGACCGATCCTTGCTCTACGACCTGGCCCGTGATGGAAAGACGATTTGGGAGCAACGCATCGGTATGGTGAGTACCATGCAGTTCATCCGTCATGGCGAGTTGGACGACACCTATGCCATTGCTGACCTCTTTTTGGCCAAGCCGAAACCCTTGCATGACCTTCTGCAGAAGGCTGTCGGCTGGCTGCTACGTGAGGCGGGGAAACGCGATGAGCAGAGGTTGAAAGACTGGCTGTCGACACGGTATGCAACGATGCCGCGCACCATGCTGAGGTATGCCATTGAGAAGTTTACGGATGAAGAAAGGAAAAAGTATATGTAAAAAAGATTCCCTTCGGGAATGGAGCTGGGGCATATAGTTGCCAGCGGCGGCTTTTAAAGCTTACGAGTCGTAGACGTTGCTTGCCGCCGCGGTTAACAAAACAAATGCATCTCCATTCCCCGAAGGGGAAACTCAATAAGACAAAAACCTATGGATATCAAACTAAACTATATCGAACAAGGCCAAGGCCAACCGCTCATCTTGCTCCATGGCAACGGTGAAAGCAACGACTACTTTGAACATCAGATCCCTTTTTTCGCTGGGGATTACCGCGTCATTGCCATCGATACGCGAGGTCATGGGAAGTCTCCTCGTGGTGAAAAGCCTTTCACCATCAAACAATTTGCGGAGGACTTACACGATTTCATGGACGAAAAAGGCATAGAAAGAACCATACTACTCGGCTTCTCTGACGGTGGCAACATCGCCTTGACCTTTGCATTGAAGTACCCGGAAAGGGTCGATAAAATGATTGTGGATGGTGCCAACCTGTTTCCTTCGGGTGTGAAGCCGCTGTATCAATGGCCCATCGAATTTGGCTACCGCATCGCAAGGCTGTTCGCCAAGAAATCCGAAAAAGCCAAACAGAATGCCGAAATGCTCGGCCTGATGGTCAACGAGCCACATATTGAGCCTTCTGAATTGGCCAGCCTGACGATGCCTGTTTTGGTCGTCGCGGGCAACAAGGACATGATTAAGGAATCGCACACACGGCTTATCTACAAGAGTTTGCCTAATGCCCAACTAGCCATCCTCGAAGGCGACCATTTTGTGGCCAACAAAAACCCTGACGCATTTAATAAGGTAGTGGCGGATTTTTTAAGAAAATAATACTACATTTGCAGGCAATTCGGAGAATCAACGTAGTTAAATTGAACAATTGTCTGTACAATGAAAAAGCTTTTATTATCAGTTTTCATGCTGGTTTTCAGCATAATGGCACTTCAGGCCAAGCCCATCGACAGCGGTCTTGCCTTGACTGCCGCCCAAAAATTTGCCTCGACGCAGTTTGCTATGGAACGCGCCTTGCCCGAACTCGTCTACACGGGTCAGAACGATGCGTTTTATGTCTATAACATCGGCGACCATAATTTCGTCATCATTGCTGGCGACGATGCGCATCGTCCTGTCATCGGCTATTCTGACCAGTCTGCGTTCGATGCTGCCAACATCCCGCCCGCGTTGGCATATTATCTGGATGGCGTGGCCGAGTGTATGTCGTTATTGCGCAATGCCGTTGCCACTCCCGATGTAGCTGCCGAATGGGCTTCGGTACTTGAGCATGGTCGGCTTGTTTCACGCCATGGCGGTCGTGGTACGGGTTACTTCTGCCAAACCCAATGGAACCAAACCTATCCCTATAACTATTGTTGTCCCGAAGATCCAGCCGGCTCAGGCGGTCACGCCATAGTGGGTTGCCTCGCTACTGCTATGTCGCAGCTGATGCGCTTCTGGGCCTATCCCGCTCAAGGTATCGGCAGCCATTGCTATTACCATGAGGATTATGGCCAAATCTGTGCCGACTTCGGCAACACTACCTACGATTGGGACAACATGCCTAATGTGCTGAATAACAATTCAACGGAGGCAGAGAAACTGGCAACGGGTACATTGTGTTTCCATTGCGGTGTCACCATCGATATGGGCTATGGTCCTGATGGCAGCGGAGGCGCATCGGGTCCCATTCCTGGTGTGATGCATACCTATTTCAACTACTGCGATGCCATCGTCCAGCTCCGTCGCAACGACTTCGAGACGGAGACCTGGAAGGCCATGGTGCGCGAACAGTTCGACATGGGATGGCCTATGTATTACGGTGGCTGCCAAGACGGTGGCTGCCATGCCTTCGTGTGCGACGGCTACGACGATTTTGATATGTTCCACTTCAACTTGGGTTGGGGTGGTGGCTCCGACGGTTGGTATCTCATCGATGATGCGCCTTACACCAGTCCCGCCGACGCCATGTTCAACTTTGTCCCAGCCGAGGTCTATAACCAGACGCCTTCGGAGCCTGCCGATTTCACGGCGATTCCTGTCAGCGACACCGACCTCAAGGTGCGCCTCAACTGGACCAATCCTACCACCACCCTCGACGGTACAGCATTGGAGACCATCGAACAAGTTGTGGTAACGCGCGACAACGAAGTCATCGCCACCCTTACCGATGTAGCTCCCGGCGTTACGCTTGAGTTTGAAGATGCCGGCGTGCCGCGTTATGATGTGTTCCATTATGCCGTGTATGCCATTGCCAATGGCCGTGTGGGAAAACATGCCAATGTCATGAAAGTTTTGGTGGGTCCTTCTTGCCCATGGCAGGTCATCATGACTACCACTAGCTATCAAGGTTGGAAGGGTGGCACTGTCTCGGTGTATTCAGCCACAGGCCGCGAAATTGCGAGTATGACGACCAACACCTCGGCAGGCGTACAGGTCCAACCTGAATTGCCGCTTGGTCATGTGAGCTTTGGCTGGACTGCCCCTGAAGAAACGGTCAGCCAGATGGCTTTCGTCATCAAGGATGCCACCGGGCAGACGGTGTATTCCTTCTCAGGGTCTTCTGATGACATGCCTTCGGGCGTCTTCTTCGAGACCAACAACAAATGCGGAAACGAAATGGTTTGCGGAGTCCCGCAGAATCTCGTTGCCACGGCCCATGACGATGCCATCTTGCTCACTTGGGATGCCGTCCAGGATCCTGGTTATGGCTATAACATCTATCGCGATGGCTTACTGTATCGTCTTGTCCAAGAGGGTACGACCTGTATTGACGAAAACGCGCCCATGGGTGGACATTGCTATCAGGTGGCTGTGCTTTGCGAAGGCGGCGATAGCGGTGAACGCTCCAACGAGTCGTGTGCCACGGCAGGACCCTGCTATCCGCCCCGTAACCTGGACTATGAATTAACAAGTAATTTCAAAGTTAAGCTGATGTGGGAGACGCCACAGCTGAACGATGGTCTATCGGGCTATTATCTCTTCCGTAAGGAAGGCGATGGCGAATACCATCGCATCAAGTCGCTGAATGCTTCAGCGGTTTCTTTCACCGACAATTCCGCGAATCAAGAAGGCCATTATTACTACCGTCTTTATGCGTATTACGGTGCTTTGGATTGCACCTCGGCACCCGCTAACCGACATTATTACGACAATGTCTTCGAGTTGCATGTGTATTATTCGCCCACAGGCATGGATGAGAATGAGGCGCAAGTGAAGGTCTATCCTAACCCGACCAAGAGCCTCATCACCGTTGAAGCCGAAGGCATGACGGCGGTGTCAGTCTACAACACTCTGGGGCAGTGTGTCTTGCAGAAAGAAGTCGATGGTAATCAAACCACCGTTGACCTGCAATATGCGTCCGAAGGACTCTACATGCTTCGCATCAAGACCGAGCAAGGCATCATCTCCAAGCGCATCACCCTAAAGCATTAATCAAAAAAACTCTCAACTCTCAACTCTCAACTCTAAACTATTTCTTACCTTTGCAGTGTAATTTAGAATCATTTTAGAAACGCCATGCTTAATAAAGAAAACGTACAGGAAGTCCTGAAGGACGTCATCTATTTCCCTAAAGGGGATAATATCATCGCATTGAATATGGTTGAGAACCTGATGGTTAGAGACAATGCCATCCGATTCGACCTTGTTATGGAACACGCCAACGACCCGAAGAACGACATCCTTGTGAATGGTGCCAAGCGCACGCTGACCGAGGTGTTTGGCGAGGATGTCGACATCGAAATCAAGGTAGTGGAGGAGAAGACAGCCCTCTCGAAGGTGAAGCATATCATTGCTGTGGCTTCGGGCAAGGGTGGCGTCGGCAAGTCGACGGTGGCTGCTAACCTGGCCATCGCCTTGGCACGCGCCAACCAGCGCGTGGGCTTAATCGATGCTGACATCTATGGCCCTTCCGTCCCGATGATGTTTGGCCTTGGCAACGAACAGCCAGCCGCATTTGAGAAAGACGGCAAGACCGTGATGCTGCCTCTTGAAAGATTTGGCATCAAGTTGATGAGTATAGGTTGCTTTGTCGACGCCAACCGTCCGCTCATCTGGCGTGGACCTATGGCTACCAGCGCTTTGAATCAACTGATGAACGACACCCTTTGGGGCGAGTTGGACTGGATGGTCGTTGACATGCCTCCTGGAACGGGCGACATCCAACTGACGTTGGCCCAGCAATACAACGTGTCGGGCGCCCTCATTGTGACGACACCTCAGAAGGTGGCCTTCGCCGATGTGCTTCGCGCCGCCATGATGTTCAAGGAAGAAGCCTTGCAGATCCCGATTTACGGTCTGGTGGAGAACATGGCCTACTTCACGCCTTCAGACATGCCTGAGAAGAAATACTATATCTTCGGCAAGGAGACTGGCAAGGAATTTGCTGACCAACTGGGTGTGCCGCTCTTGGGTCAGATCCCGATTACGGAGAAGATCGCCGAGTGCGGTGATGCCGGTATGCCGCTCGCTTTGGACGCTGACTCTCCAGTCACCAAGGCCTTCGACCAGATTGCGCAAACCATTATCAATGCCTAACTGAACAACTGAACAACTTCCAACTGAACAACTGATGGAAATGGAAAGAGAAACGATATTACGCAAAGTCAAGAACGTCCTCGAACAAGTGCGTCCCTACCTCCAGCAGGACGGCGGCGACGTCAACTTCGTGGAACTCACCGACGATATGGTCGTTCTGGTGCAGCTCACGGGTGCCTGCGGCAATTGCCCTCACAGCAAGATGACCCTCAAAAACGGTATCGAATCCGTGATGAAGAAAGTCATCCCCGAGATCAAGGCGGTGGAACAGGCTGAAACTTTGGATCTATAAATCAATGTCAAACATAAAATCACTCTAAGATGAAAAAAGTTCTATTCTCATTATTGGCACTGCTGCTCCTTTCGGTGAGCGGCTTTGCCCAAACGACCTACACCATGGTCAACTCGGCCGCGCAACTTGAGCCTGGCCAGTACATCCTGGTGGGCTACGACAACGAAGGCCAAGCCTTTGTCATGAGCTACCAGAAATCCAATAACCGTCACGCGCTCACTATCGACGAGAACGGCGGCGTCATCACGGCTACCGTGGCCACAGACCCATCGTCACAGGATGAGCCTTTCGAGTTCACCCTCGATGGTGCCCCGGGTGCATGGACCCTCTTCGATGCCCTCAATAACGGCTATCTGTATGCCGCTGGTGGCGGTAACTACCTCCGCACACAAAGCACCCTCGACGACAAAGGCCGTTGGACCATCACTGATGGCGACGAAGGCGGCATGGTGCCTGTCAGCAATGGCGGCGTGGAGCAGTGCTACATGCGCTACAACATCACTTCCACTTTGTTCGGCTGCTATAAGGAGTCGTCGAATGTGGCCGCTCCCGTCTACTTCTTCAAGGCCGGTGGCGCTGCCCAGCCCGATCCGGAACCGAGCAACTATCCCACCAACTTCACCGCTACTGTGGACGGCACTGACGTGACCCTCACTTGGACCGATGCCACGGGTACACAACTGCCTGATAAGTACTTGGTCTTGGCCTCAACGGGCAACATCACCGTTCCTACCGATGGCACTCCCGTCGCCAACGGCGACTTGGCCATGAACGTGAATTATGGTGCTCAAACCGTGACTTTCAGTGCATTGCAAGGTGGCACAGCCTATCATTTCGCCATCTTCCCCTACACCAACAGTGGCACCAACATCGACTACAAGACCGATGGCAGCTATCCTACGGCTAATGCTACAACGGAATCCATTGAAATCCTGATGTTTGAGGATTTCAACGAAGACCTCGGTGTGTTCACGGCCTACGATATGTATGGCGACCAGGGCTGGCACCAAGCCTCCTATCAGGGCACGACTTATGCTGTTTGCAACGGTTATGCCAATCAGGTTTATAACGAAAATACCGACTGGCTTATTAGCCCTAAATTGCAGACAGGTTTTATGGATCTCTGGATTGAGTTCCGTACAGCCATGAAGTTTGAAGGGCCACATATTGGAGTTGCGGTTTCCTTTGATTATGACGGCCAAAGTGAGCCTTTGGATTTCACTTGGTACAGCATTACGGATTATTTCAACTTCTCACAAGGCAACTACGAATGGGTTGAGTCTGGTGCTTTCAATGTGTTTGAGGAATTCTATGATTACAATCCTTGGGCTGGCTTTTATTTGGCTTTCACTTACATGAGCACAAACGAGGCTGCCTCTTCATGGGAAATTGACTATGTGAAGGCCTATACACTTCAAACAGAAGGTGTTGAAGATGGAGTTCGTCCAACCGTCGGCCTCTATCCCAACCCCGTCCGCGAACAGGTGTCGTTCAACATTGAAAACGATGCCCAAGTGAGCGTCTTCGACATGACGGGCCGCATGGTGCGTGAGATGAATGCCACTGCCGGCGAGGCTCAACTCAACGTGAGCGAGCTCGAAAACGGTGTTTACTTCGTCAACTTCCGCTATGCCAACGGCACGACGGCAGTTGCGAAATTCGTGAAGTTCTGATACAGACGCGATAGCGTCATTGCGAGGAACGAAGCAATCCAGAGAGCCAGCTTAACCCCTGGATTGCTTCGTCGTTCCTCCTCGCAATGACGCAAAGCGACGACAAGATGAAGAAACTCCTCCTCATAGCATCCTTGTTCCTTGCCAGTTGGGCCTCAGCCCAGCAGGTGGAGCCTGTGCGCTATGAGGTGAGCCGTTGGAACAAGGATCAAGGCTGCCACTTCCAGTCCTTTGGCGACAAGGGCGGCCTCATGGTCTACGAGACCGAGAAGACCGACAAGCAGAAGCACCGCCTTTGGAACTTCGCTTGCGTCGATAGCAGCCTCTACGAGACCCGCAGCGATTTGATTCCCTTGCCCGAAAAACTCAAATTTGTCGACTCGGGTAGCGATGACCACTTCGCCGCCTTCCTCTTTATGAATGACGGTAATAAAAAGGCCTCGGATACGTTGGACTTCCTTGTCGTGAGCTTCAATCGGCAAGAAAAGACCTACCAGACCTTCTGGAATAAATGGCCGGAGAAGTCGGTGCCGCTGTCGGTGGAAGTCACTGGTGGCACGATGATGATGGCGCTTAACAACAAAAGCGGTAACGGTGCCTTGTATTTCTATGACCTCACCGACAACCAATGCCGCACGGTGTCGCCTTCCTCTAGCAGTTTCGTGTTGTTTCAGACGGAGGCTTTCGCCAAAGAACGTTGCTTCGTGGTGGCGGCTAAGGAATACGAGAACAAGCATTTTGTTTCGACGTCGTTCTTGGTCTATTCCCCTACGGGTAACCTGCAGGAGAGCTATCGCTACGAGAACATCCCTAACGCTGCCTTGGGTCGCATGGTGTTCCGTTTTGACCGAAACAGAAACCTAGTGGTCATCGGCACCTTGGAGCGCGAGACGGGCCGTAAGGTCAACCTTGAAGGCGTGACCGATAACTACGACAAGGAGAGCGTCGGCGTGGTGTGGATGCGCTTCGCTTCGAGTGTGCCCGACAGCAAGGTGTATCTCTTCAAGGACATGCCCGAGATAGAACATGCGCTGACGGCCTCCGACCGTGTGCGTCTGCGCGAGGAGAAGCTGAAGCTGAGCAAGAACCAAAAAGCCGTCAAAGGCGAGATTGCTTTCCAGTTTCTGACGCCGCGTCTGACTGATTTTGGCGACTTGACCGTCTTTGCAGTGGAGGCATTTATGCCCTATTATCATACGGAGACGCGCATGAACTATGGCTATTATGGCTATTACGGCGGCTATCCCTATACCTACACCGTATTCGACGGCTACGACTTCTTTAGTGAGGTGCTGCTGGCTTTCGACCAGGAAGGCCATCTACAATGGCAGCAATCGTTGAAGTTCGACAACGAGCTGACCTTCGACCTCTTCCCGCATGCTGCCGAAGGCGCCTGCTATGATGAGCTTGTTGTGGCTTCGCCTTATCGCAACAAGTTGCGTTATGCCGCTTTCGACGCCCAGGGTCAGCCTTTGATGAACCTGCAGGAGGAGAAGTTGGCTCCGATCTATGGCGCTGACTATGTGGAAGACGAGTACTTCGCTCAGATGGCGAGGTGGTATGGCAGCCGTTTCCTCATCTATGGCTCGCAGATCATTCAGAATGGCAGCCAGCCTAAACCGAGACGTACGGTATACTATTTGCAAAAGGTTCAATACGATTGAGTTATGGTGTGCAGTTATCTGAAATACCTATGGAAGCGCAAGAGCGAATACAGCATTCATTCGCCTTTTGTCTATGAGTTTAGCCGTAAGGTGCTCAACGACAGCGGCTCCAACCGTGACTACGACACCATATTGCGCATCAGTCGCTTGTTGGATAAGAAGAAGTACATCAACTTCAACCTCCGCAAGCAGAGCCGCTTGCTTTATAGGATGGTGCGATATTTTGAGCCCGATTCGGTGGTGTCGTTCGGACACATAAGCGCCTTGAACGCCACTTCGATGGCTTTGGGCCATATGCAGACCAAGGTCTATTTGGAGGAGTCGGAGAGCTTCTTGGAGACGCTAAATTCGATGGGTGTCGTCAACGTCAACCTCATCCAACCGGCAGAGTTCGACTCCGAGCATTTCAAGCGACTCAACACGGGCTTTGTCTTCTTCAGCCGTGACTCCTTTGAGGATGACACTTGGGATTACCTGGCGGACTGTTTGAACCATAAGACCTCTGATTCGGTGTTTGTCTTCGAGGGCATACACCACAACCGTGACATGGAGGATGCTTGGGAAGAGATCAAGGCCAACGAGGACGTTTCGGTCACCTTCGACCTCTTTTGTGTGGGTATGGTCTTCTTCCGTGAAGGCATTGAGAAACAGGATTTTGTTTTGAAATATTAATGAATAAATCGGCCCTTCGACAAGCTCAGGGACCTTGTTTTAATACTGAAGTTAAGGGTCCTTGAGCCTGTCGAAAGGCCCGACAGAAAATGACAAATATGAAGAATATTACCTACACTAGAACTGGTGACGAAGGCAAGACCTCGTTGATTGGTGGCTTGCGCGTCGCCAAATACGACGACAGGGTAGAGGCTTATGGCACTGTCGACGAGCTGAGTGCTTTCATCGGGGTGCTTTATGACCAGGAAGGCGTCACCGCGGAGATGAAGACCGTGTTGGACAAGGTGCAGAACAAGTTGTTCACCATAGAGTCGCACTTCGCCTTGGACGAAAACTCCGAGGTCAAGAAGATGATCCCTGTGTTGGCTCCTGATGATGTGGACTATTTGGAGCACGAAATCGACGTGATGAACGAGCAGCTGCCCGAGCTGAAGAGCTTCGTCATTCCGGGTGGCAATCTCAAGGCGAGTTATGCGCACGTATGCCGCACCGTGTGCCGTCGTGCCGAGCGTCAGGGTTGGCGTTTGGCCGCCCAACATCCTGTTGATGCACTCGATTTGAAATACCTCAACCGTTTGTCGGATTATTTCTTTGTATTGTCAAGGTTTTTTGGCTTTTTAGACAAAGTCGATGAAAATAATTGGGAATCAAATAAATAAAATTTTTTTATTTTAGAATAAAAACCCCTTGTCAGTTAAGAAAATACTTGTACTTTTGCGCCCTCAAAACAAAACGAACAAGGACTATGTATTGGACACTAGAATTAGCCTCAAAATTGGAAGACGCCCCGTGGCCGGCAACCCGTGACGAGCTGTTGGATTGGGCATTGCGTACGGGCGCGCAGGAAGAGATCATCGAGAACCTTCAGGAAATCGAAGACGAGGGTGAGATATACGAACGCATCGAAGACCTCTGGCCCGATTATCCCACGAAGGACGACTTCTTCTTCCATGAAGATGAGTACTAATGGCGTTTTTCGTGTTTTTTATTGAAAATTAGGCTATTATAAACTTGGGCATCGGTTTTCTGATGCCCAAGTTTTTTAAAAATAGTATTAAAAAGTATAATAAACTCGGCCAAAACTTGGTACATTTGCCCCATGTCAATCACCATCTCAAAACGTCTCAAAATCACCGCCCAACTCACCCGAGGCCTTTTCTTGACCGACCCCAACCGGTCACCATGGGGCCGCGTGTGGCAACTGCTTTCCAGGTTCACTTGGGAGTTGCCGCAGACCCTCATGGGCTGGCTCTATTCGGTGGGAAGGGCCTTGGCGGGACAGATTGACCGTGTTGATACTTTGGGTGGCATCACCTTTGCGACAAAGTCGTCGTGCGCATATCTTATGGGCGTGTCGCTAGGCACTTTCGTCGACCTATGGACGGTGCCATGGATGCGGGGCGAAGGGGAGGACTTTGTCCTCGCCAACCCAATTTGCCAGCATGAGTTCGGCCATACCGCCGATAGCCGACGCTTCGGCTGGTTCTATCTCCCCTTCATCGGGCTGCCCAGCCTGTTGAGTGCCCTCGGCAAAGGCGACCACAACCACTTTTGGACCGAGATACGCGCCAACCGTCACGCCAGAAGGTATTTCTCGAAACACTATGCCATCGCTTGGAATGAGACTAATTACCCAACTTTGTTGGGATGACGCCTTTTTTCCCTATTTTTGCAGCATTATTAACCGAATCCACATTCCCATGGATGAAATCAAAGTCATTGAAATCAAGAAGAACGTTTTTGAAGATAACGACAAAGACGCAGAGGATCTCCGTAAAGAATTGAAAGACAAAGGTGTGTTTCTGCTCAACCTTATGTCGGCTCCTGGTAGCGGCAAGACAACAACACTCATCCAGACGCTCAACCGCATCAAAAACAAGGTGCGTGTGGCCGTGATGGAGGCCGACATTGACAGCGATGTTGACGCCGTCAAGATCAAAGAGGCCACAGGCGTGCCATCCATACAGCTCCATACCGGAGGCATGTGCCACCTCGATGCGGAGATGACGCGTCAAGGTCTCGACAATGTGGGACTGAAAGACGTTGACTTGGTCGTCTTGGAGAATGTAGGCAATTTGGTATGCCCAGCTGAGTTTGATACTGGCGCCGTGCGCAATGCGATGATTCTCTCTGTGCCGGAAGGCGACGACAAACCGCTCAAATATCCTTTGATGTTCACGGTGTGCGACCTCGTCATCATTAACAAAACGGATGTGATGCCATACTTCGACTTCGACCTCGAACGCTGTAAATCCTACATCCACCAGCGTAATCCCAAAGCACAAGTCATCCCCATCTGCGCCAAGACAGGGGAGGGTGTGGATGCCTTCGTCCAATGGCTCCTCGCAGAGGTCAACGCCTGGAAAAACAACTGATAACTGAACAACTGCAAACTGACAACTCCAAACTGATAATATTATGCCCGAAATGTCAACCAAGTTTGTCCCCAAGCACAAAGGCGACAAAAACCCGAACCCGAAGCTGTTGAAATTCGTCCGTCACGTCACAGACCGTATCCCTGGAAAAATCAAGATGGACACCGATGCCCCAGAGTATTGGGGGCTCGCTTGCATCTTCGAAGATGAGATGGATGCCGCCACTCGGGAGGCCTCGTTAGATTTGCTCTTAGACATGCTTCCTGGCAACTTCTTCAAAGTGAGAGAGCATCACAGCTATGCTGAATTGCATGAGTTGAACGCCAAGAAGCACTATACCCCCGACGACAAGTCATTTGATGAACTTCTGGACAAGCTGGCCTATTTCGGCATGTTGGAGTACGACTACGGCGACAAATACACCAAGGAAGGACCGGTGGCCGGCACTTCGTTTGAACGCGACGCTCGCATCTACTGGGTGCCGATGTTTGTCCCAGGTTCAGCAGAATATACCAACATGAACGTGGAGCTGATGGACAAACACCCCGAACTGGCCATGTTTTTCGAACGCATGACCTTCCTGCCTTTGGAAAAGGTTACCCCAATGGTGCCCATGGGCGGTAGCGGTATCGGAATGCACGTGATTCCCGTCGAAAAAGCCATCTCGATGGAAAACGAGACTGCCGACATCGAGCATATCTCCTATTGGCTCAAGCGCTATGAAGGCCACCTGGCAGTGGGTATCTGCAGCTGCCGCTACGGACGCAAAAAACTCGATGAAGGCTGCGCCGACGACTACCGCGACTGGTGCATTGGTGTGGGCGACATGGCCGAATACCTTGCCGAGACGGGCCGCGGACACTTCATCACCTATGATGAGGCAATAGCCATCTTGAAGAAGGCCGAAGACCACGGTTTCGTGCACCAAGTCACTAACATTGACGGAGAAGGGAAGATCTTCGCCATTTGTAATTGTAACGTAAAGATATGCAATGCTTTGCGTACATCACAGCTTTTCAACACCCCGAACATGTCGCGTAGCGCATACGTGGCTCATGTTGACCCAAAGAATTGTGTGGCTTGTGGTCGCTGCGTGGAATACTGTCCTGCAGGTGCTGTCCGTTTGGGACAGAAACTCTGCACCAAACATGGCGAACAGACCTATCCCAAGCAGGAGTTACCAGATGCCAAGAAATGGGGTCCGGAGAAGTGGACGGAAGACTACCGCGACAAGAACCGTATCAACTGCTATCCTACGGGTACCGCACCCTGTAAGACGGCTTGTCCGGCCCACATCGCCGTGCAAGGCTATCTGAAGAAGGCTGCTGAAGGCAAGTATAAGGAAGCCTTGGAACTCATCAAGCGCGAGAATCCCTTCCCTGCGGTCTGCGGTCGCGTGTGCAACCGACGCTGCGAGGATGCCTGTACTCGTGGCACCATCGACCAACCCATCGCCATCGACGCGGTGAAGAAGTTCATTGCCGAGCAAGACCTCAACGCTGAGACACGCTTTGTGCCAGAGGTGAATATCTGCTCGAATGTGCAGGAACAATGGGAGGAAAAGATTGCCATCATCGGTGGCGGTCCCGCGGGATTGAGCTGCGCCTATTATCTTGCCACTATGGGCTACAAGCCCACTGTGTTCGAGAAGAGCGAGGAGCCTGGCGGCATGTTACGCTACGGCATTCCTTCCTACAAACTGGATAAAGACGTCATCAAGGCCGAAATCGACATCATGCGCGAGATCGGAGTGGAGATTCGCATGGGTGTGGAGGTCGGCAAAGACATCACCATACAACAGCTGCGAGAGCAAGGCTATAAAGGCTTTTATGTGGCTATCGGCTGTCAAGGAGGCAAACTGCCCGGCATTTCGGGTGAAACACTTCCCGGCACCATCACAGCCATCGACTTCCTTCACGACGCCAACTGCGGTAAGGTGAAGGTCTCGGGCAACATAGTAGTCGTTGGCGGCGGCAACGTGGCCATCGATGCAGCCCGTGTGGCCAAGCGTAGTGGCGCGACATCGGTGACAATGCTGTCATTGGAGACCGAAGACATTATGCCAGCATCGCTTGAAGAGCGCAAAGAAGCTCGCGAAGACGGCCTGGTCATCAACCCAGGTTGGGGACCGAAGGAAGTGCTTGGCGATGGCAAAGTCAGCGGCATTGTCTTCAAGAAATGCACATCGGTGTACGACAATGAGCATCGCTTTGCCCCACAATATGATGAGAACGAACTCATCACCTTGGACGCCGATATGGTCATCTTTGCCATCGGTCAGACGATCATCTTGAAAGACCTGTTGAAAGACACCAAGGTGGAACTCTTCCGTGGCGTGTATCCTGTGGCGGACAAGTTGACCTATCAGACCGCTGAAGCCGACATCTTCGTGGGTGGCGACTGCTATACGGGTCCTAAATTCGCCATCGATGCCATCGCCGCTGGAAAGGAAGCTGCTGAGAGTCTGCACCGCTTTGTGCAACACGGACACATGACTATTGGTCGCAACCGCCGCGACTTCATCGAGTTGGACAAGGACGACATCCTCGTGGAATCATACGACAACAGTTCGCGTCAAGTGGAAGGCCATAAAGCCAACGAGAATCCTTTCAGCGAATATATGGTGACGCTCAGCGAAGAGCAGGTGCGTAAGGAGACGGCCCGTTGCTTGAGTTGCGGTGCTTCCGTCGTTGACGAGAACCGCTGCATCGGCTGTGGCATCTGTACTACCAAGTGCGGCTTCGACGCCATCCACCTCTTCCGCGACAATCCCGATGCCAGCATCATGCGCACCTCAGAGGACAAGTTCGGTGGCATCCTGCCCTACATGCTCAAACGCACTGGAAAAATCATTTTCGGCAAGAAATAATTATCAATTATCAACTATCAATTCTCAATTATCAACAGTGCACGAACTGGGAATCGTATTCTATATCGTCAAGGACGTTAAGCAGGTGGCCGAAGAAAACCATGTGGAGCATGTCTCCAGCGTGGTGATGGACATCGGCGAGGTATCGACTGTGGTGCCGCATCTGCTCACCGACTGCTGGCGCTGGGCCGCCGACAAGGAGGACATCCTTCGGGGCTGTGAGATGAAAGTCAACACCATCCCTGCGGTTACGCTTTGCGGCGACTGCAACAAGGAATACGAAACGGTCAAGTTCGGCAAGACATGTCCTTACTGTAACAGCAAAAACACTTGGCTGTTGCGAGGCAACGAAGTGGAAATCAATAGTATCATTGTTTAGTCATTAATCATAAAATCTTAATAATCATGTCGTGTTTTATCGTCCCTTTAACGCAAGCCATCGCTACAAGCGCTTACCGCAAAACGCATAAAAACTCCATCGAAAGTGCGGAAGCATCGGTGCTCAAACGCAACCTGCCCGCTTTGGAAAAGATGCTTTGGGGTGGCTCGGTGATGCTCATCGTGGATCATATTATCAATGGAGAGGTCACATGGCGCTATCCTTTCTTCACCGCTTTGGAGGAAGCGGGAGGCCTTCAGGTAATGCTTCGTGAGATGCTTACTGTAGGCCTGCCCATGTCGATCGTTTTGACGGCAGTTTGGGTGGGCTATGCCATCCTGAAAGAGCGTAAGAATAGAATTACCGTAACAAATGTTAAATAATTAAAAATCATTGCACTATGTTTTTCCAAGTGTATGGGGCTAATGCCCTGTCTCAGTGGGGAATGATGCTCGTTGTCCTCGCTGGTCTTATCTTACTGAACGAGTTTGCCCGTCGCACCAAGTTCGGCGGCATCTTTACATTTTTGGTCGTTCCCGTTGCTTTGACGGCCTACTTCCTTGCCATCTGGCTTGGCGTCCGCAGTGGAGCACAGTGGGCGTTGGAAAACCAGACCCATGTCTATATGCAAGGCTGGTTCCATTATGCCAAGCTTTATGCAGCCACAGCTGGGTGTATCGGCTTTATGATGATTAAGTACAAATGGGGCATCGGTGCCAAGCATTGGTTCAAGCCTTTCCCGTTCATCATCGTGGCTATCAACATCCTGATTGCCTGCGTTTCCGACTTCGAGAGCGCCGTGATGGGATGGAACAAGTGGTGGCTTACCTCCGAAGGCGTTTGGCAATACGGTGGCTGGCACAATGTCTTTAATGGTGTTGCCGGTTTGTTCAACATCTTCTGTATGACCGCTTGGTGGAATGTGTATGGTTCCAAGGACAAGAAAGACATGATTTGGGCCGACATGACCTGGGTCTACATCGTCATCTACGACATCTGGAACTTTGCCTACACCTACAACTGCCTGCCGACTCACAGCTGGTACTGCGGTATCGCCTTGCTGCTGGCCCCGACCGTTGCTGCTCTGCTGTGGAACCGTGGTGGCTGGATCCAGAACCGTGCCAACACCTTGGCCATCTGGTGCATGTTCGCTCAGGTGTTCCCGCTCTTCCAGGAGACCTTCAAAGATGGTCGTCAATGGTTCAGCTGGGCTACGCTTCCCGTTCTCTATCCTGAAGGTGTCACCACCATTGAGAAGTTGTACGCTGCTGGTGGACAAGCTGCCGTTGACGGCGTTGTGGGCACCACAGTTGATCCTTCCATCGTGGCGGCCAATCCTACCATGATGATGGTGATCAGCGCACTCGCTCTGATAGTGAACATCGTGGCTCTCTGCTACATCATCTCGGTTTCCAAGAAACGTCACATCAATCCTTACAAGGAAGACGTCTTCGTCAACCAGAAGTACTACAAAGACGCCATGGCTCGTGCCGATGTCGATTGATTCAGAATCTTAATTAAGACATAAAAGTCCGCAGACAACTGCGGACTTTTTTGTTTGCCTCATAATACAATTTGTTTTCTAAATTATGCTTTGATTGATTAATTCCGTATCTTTGCCGTTTAAAACCAAAAACTCGACGGGCTCGATAACCATGCGAAAAGTAGTTACAACATCGGATCTCAAGAACGCTTTGGGCTTAAAAGGCTTCTTCGGCAATTGTGTCGCAGGCTTGGCCTATGGCTATCTCCGTTTGGGAAAAATCAATCGTTTGTTTGACGGAGCTGCTGATTATCAAGGACCTGCGTTTGCCGACCACCTCATCGAGAATATGGGCATTACCATCGACGTCAGTCCAGAGCAATTGGAGAACATTCCTAAGGAGGGTGGCTTCGTGGTAGTCAGCAACCATCCTTTTGGTGCCATCGAAGGCGTGATGCTATTGAGCGTCATCGCCAAGGTGCGTCCCGATTTCAAGGTGATGGCCAACTTCATCCTCTCACACATCCCTAACCTCAAGGAGTGTTTCTTTGCCGTCAACCCGTTCGAGAAGAATCCCGAGTGGAAGAGCAGCGTAGGGGGCATCAAAGGCGCCATAATGCATCTTGAGGCAGGTAACGGCTTGGGCGTGTTTCCTGCTGGTGAGGTTTCGCGCTATCATGGCCACGACTATCCTGAGGACCTGCCTTGGAGCACTTCCATCGCCCGTATCATCAAGAACGCCAACGTTCCTGTGATTCCCGTGTTTTGGGATGGCCGTAACTCAAAGCTGTTTTATGCGGTCGACAAGATCCATCCTATGATGGGCACGGCACGCCTGACCAAGGAACTGATCAACAAGCACGATACCAATTTCAATTTGCAAATCGGCAAGCCGATTCTGCCTTCCGAAGTGGCCTCATACGAGAAGCCGGCTGACTTGGCCGCCTACCTGCGTAGTCGCTCCTATGCCCTCGAAGCCAATATCCCAGGTAAAGTCCTTGAGACGCCATCGACGAAACAAGCCGAGATTGAAGCTCCTACGGATTTGTCGGCGATGTTGAAGGAGCTGGAGGCTATCAGAGAGAAGTCTTTCTTGTATTCGGCCTCCGATTACGACTGTTATCTCGCAGATTATGAAGACATACCGAACTTGATGCATGAGATTGCCCGCCTGCGCGAAGAGACTTTTCGAGCCATCGGTGAAGGTACGGGTAAAAGCCTCGATCAGGATGAGTTTGATACGCATTTCAAGCATTTGATCCTTTGGGATAAGGTCAAGCAGAAAATTGCGGGTTGCTATCGTCTGGGTATTGGCAGCGATATCATTCCCAAATTTGGAATCAAAGGATTCTATATCAGCACTTTGTTCAATATCAAAGAGGATTTTTCGGAGAAGTTGTCACATACCATAGAATTGGGCCGTTCCTTTGTGGCCCTCGACTATCAGAAGGAAGTGCTTCCTCTGGTACTGTTGTTGCGTGGCTTGTCGGATGTGGTGGTACGCTATCCCGATATCAACCATTTCATCGGTCCGGTGAGCATCAGTGCATGGTATCCGAAGTTCTATATGAGCATGATTGTGAAGTATGTGTCCGAGAAGCATCCTGTGAGTGATGACCTGGCCCACATGGTCACGCCGTTGACGCCTTTCCATTCCGATTTCCTGAAGGCGGATCCCGAGGTGCTGATGAATGGCAATATGGAATCGATTGACAAGTTCGACAAGTTCATGTTCCGCTTGAGCAACGGCCAGTATCGTCTTCCCACCTTGTTCAAGAAATACCTGAAGCTGAACGCCAAGTTCCTTTGCTTTAATGTCGATCCCGACTTCAACGACACGCTCGACGCCTTGCTTTTCCTCACCTTCACTGATTTCCCCGAAGACGAAGTCATGCCACTCTTCCGCGATAGCAGCGACGAGGAGAAGGAAATCGTCAGGAAAAGATTTGGGTATATCTAGTGTCTCACGCAGAAATCGCTGAATGCGCTGAACCTACCGACGAAAAGTAGGCGTTGCTTTGCGCTTCATAGACTTCTGCGGGTTCTGCGTGCAAAAAAATATCATTCCTCAGATTCCTCTTCGATGGTCTGTGCGAAGAAACTGAAATTCACTTTGCCGTAATGCCTTTGTTCCATGAAATGGGGATGTTCCTCGAAGCTTTGGTATTTGTCGTGCTCTAGCACAAACATCCCGTTTTCCTTCAGTAAGTTGTTGTCAAAAACAAGTTGTACCAACTCGTTGTAATGCTCACAGTCGTAAGGGGGGTCGGCAAAGATGAGATCATATTGCATCTTGTGGGTGCCGAGGAAGCGAAACACATCGGAACGAACGACGAGCAACTCTTTCATGTTGAGCTTGTTGGCGGTCTCACGGATGAACTTCACACAGCCGAAGTCCTGGTCGACAGCCACCACCTTAGGGCAGCCTCTTGAGACGAGTTCGTACGAGATGTTGCCCGTGCCGGCAAAGAGATCCATGGCCTCGGTCTCTTCAAAGTCATAGTAGTTCTCCAAGATGTTGAACAGGCTTTCCTTGGCCATGTCGGTGGTGGGCCTCACTGGCAGGTTGTTGGGCGCCACAATCTGTCGCCGTTGATATCTTCCTCTGATGATTCTCATCTCAATGCTTGGTAATGAAGGTAATAATACTGATAAGGCACGTCCTCCAAGGCTTTGCTGACTTTGAGCTCATGACGGTCCTCTATAAAACAGAGGTCCCTCACGTAACGGCCACAAAGGTCGACGATTTCGGAGGCGGGCAGGATGAGTCCAGTGAAACACACAGGTGTATCCATGCCTGAAAGGCCATTCTGCTCCATGGCAAAGACCAAGAAGTAGGCAAAATCGTCTTTGGTGTTGAACCTAAAGTTGTTGAAGAAAGAGAGCTTCCCTTCCCTCTGGATGAGCATGTCGAAATCGCGGTTTCTGACGTTGACGAACACACAATGGTCTTCGGGCTTTTGCATCACACTGGTGATGAACACGCTGCTTGAATGGGTGACTTGGGCGTGTTTCCATTTGGCCATGATCTTGTCTTTCAGATCCTTCGACCAGGCGAAGACATTGTAGCATCCCACGCCTTCCAATAGCTCGGCCTGCAACGTGTAACGGTTGGGCACCTGGAAAGCGAAGTCAAGGTACTGGCTTTGGGCGGCTTCGTTGTAAAGTGCTTGGGGGACGAGGGCGTTATATCGCTCGTCGATAATGCAAGTCACCGATTTGAACTCCTTGTGGTTCAGGTCTTTGGCTTCCAATGCACGCTCAAGGGCATGGAAGAGGTCGTCGCTGCTGTTCAGCAGTTCTGACTGGTAGTATTCCAAGCCCAAGAGGGTCTTGCTTGCGTCATCGAGAAGGGCAAAAGAAAAACCACCCAACGCACATTGGATGGTCATTCTGTATTGGGATGACTTCTCGACATCAAGTTCCTCGTCAAACTTGGAGATATAAGGATTCAATGATGCCGTCATTCATCAGGCTGGTTTAGAGTTTCTCCCAGTTGCCGTCGGTGGTGGCTTCTTCCATGGAGCCCACTCTCAGACCGGCATAACGGTTGATGCTTTCCTTCTCAGCCTTGGCGTTGTCGCGGCGTTGGTTCCATTCCTTCTCATTGAAGTTGGCGCCAGGAGTGGCCAGGTAGACTTCATAAGGCGTACGGGCTTCGAACACCGGGATGTCGATACCGTTACGCTTAATCATGCCGGCTTCCAGTTCAAACTGTTGCTGGTTCTCTGCAAAAGGCACATACTTCAGATCGTTGATGTTGAAGTTCTCTCTGGTCGACTTGATGGAGTCCATCACCTTAACAAAGCCCAAGGTGTCGTTGATGGTGCGGGTGAAGGTGGTGTCGGTCGGGTCGGGAACGATCTTCACGATCGGGATCTCGGCGGTCTGGCAGAATTGGATCAATGAGTCGAAATCGGCCGTGTACTTGTTGTTGGCGTTTTTGTAAAGCACCTCGGCGTTACGGATGTCGATAAGACGTTCGACGACCTTGGTCTCGCGGGCTTTCTGTTCATTGTTGAACTTGATGGGAGCCTGAATGCTCTTGACCACTTGCCAAGCTAAGAACACGATAACTGCAAACAGCAGGATGTTGATGAGAATTGATAATCCTTTTTTCATTTTTGTATGAGTTTTCTAATTATTATTTCAACGTCTGATTGGCGGCAAAGTTAGGATTTTTTCCTTTACAAAGCGCAACTTTTTTTCAGTCATTTTAAAAATGGATTTTGTGATAATCTAAATATTTGTCATCCAGATATTTACGAATCTTACTGGCGAGAATGAGAAAAACCTGCAATTCGTTTTTCTCAAGCCAATTCAACGCATCGTCGTCACGATTAATGGCTTTTGCAAAGGCGAGGTCGACTTCAAAATGGTTTTTCAAAAGCCATTCGGCGGCTTTTTCTTCCTTGTCGATGACGCTGTCGATGGCGGCCAGTTGAGGGAAGCCGTGATTCATCAGCCAGTCCTTGGCATCAGTGTCGCCCTGGATGGTCCGGCTCAAGGCGCCGAGTTCGGGATAGCCGTTGCGCATCAACCAGTCGCTGAATTCGTCGCCTTGCTCCGGCTCGAAGGTGCAGGCAAAAGCCATTAGGATTTTTATGGGGTAGTGGGTCATTATTATTCTTTAACAAGTTTTGAGGCTATAATCTTGTCTATTATTACCTTATCTCTATAGGTATGAAAGAAGATGCTCCATTTTTTGTTGTGGGTCATAAGCACTTTTTCTCTTTTGCTTTTGCTGTATTTCTTGGCGATTTTCCATTCTGTGACCTTTATGCTATCTGCAAGAAAAGTCAATGAGAGCATTTCCGCATAAAGTTCAGCCGCGTAACGCTCAGCGTGTTCGCGGCTGTTTTTTTCGACAATGAAATCCTTGATCTGCTCAATGTCTTTCTTTACTACATTACGAATCTGGATTTCATACCTTTTCATAATGCTCCCTTATTTTCTCATTCAACAAGTCTTGAAATTCCTCAAATGAGAAACATCCTTTCAAGGTATTGGGGTAAGCTTTTTTCTTTTGGCGAGAAGAAGTGGTTGAGTTGGTTTGCCTTATAGTTGTCGTTGTGGTTTGCATACGATTGATGTGTTTTGCATGCAAAAATAGATATTTTTGTTATTGGTCGCAAGTATTTTTCTTTTACAGTCTATTCTTCTCCGCATTTCCCGCACCAGTGCCTTTGGACCGCAAATATGGAATTTTATATAAGGTTCAATTATTTCATATAGTTGTTTTTGACCATATAGTAAAGGCCTTCTCCACAATCACCGTTTTTAAGGTCTTTTAATTCCACTTTAATTACCCAATAAGGAAGATTTGTATTATGGGTTGGACGATTCACGGTGAGTAAGTATGCATTCATTATCTCATTGGCATTGACATATTCGTTAATTTCTTGTTTTTGAAGTAATTCCACTTCCTCGCCATCAATCCAAACGCGAATACCAATTTCTTTGATTGATGGTGATAGTTTTGAGGATTTGGCTTTTTTTGTCACAGGTTGTTGGATAATTTTAGACAAGTCTTCTCCGTGTACCAAAGATTCTGGCTTTTTCTTTTTCATCCAATCGTATGTACGGGTAAGGCTCATAGGGCGAACATATATTTGAAAGGTCGGTACTGCACCTTGAATGTAGAACGAGTGAATACCGTATGCTTCCATTCGATGATAACGGATGTTGAGTATGGTGTCACGGTCAGCGATGAAATTCCAAGCCCAGAACTCCAAACGATGCTGATTCTCTGGTAATCCAGTGTTTAACGCATTGTGGGCATAAGAAGGCTCATAGATGGCGGCAACCGCATTGTAGTTTCCTTTCCTGATTTTTGCTGAATAATAGCCTTCAGAATTGGTCAGTGCTTGAGTGATGGTTTCAAAACTCTCATTCATCCAACATACTGTACAACTGTCTATGGGAGTACCATCAAAATCAGTTACTTTTCCTGAAATCGTTACAGAGTCGTTTTGCGCTTGGGCAACCATCGCCATCAAGCAAAGTGTGAGGATAAAAAATGTTTTTTTCATTGAAAACAGGATTTGAAATTTGAAGGTAATACGGATTTGCCACGAATTAGTTACACATTCATTCAATTTTTCTGGCTGCAAAGGAAGCGAATAATCCAGACCGCATTGTTACCCAAACGGGTAATAATGGTTTGAAGAGCGAAGAATTACCCTTTGGGGTAAGGTTAATTTTGTACTTTTGCATGCAAAACAAAGCAGAGAATGATTCAAAAAGAGGATTTTTTCATCGAGGCAAACCGTGTGGAAGGCATCACCGAGGAAGATTACTTGCGGGCGAAGCCTTATATCGAGACAGCACAGGCCTTCGCACAGACCACGTACCAAAGCATCTACATCATTGATTATTTCAAGAAGAATTTTCTGTATGTATCTGACAATCCGATTTTTCTGTGCGGTCGCACTGCCGAGGAAGTGAAGGCGATGGGCTATGGTTTTTATATGAGCAATGTGCCCCAAGCGGAACTGCCCATGCTGACAGAACTGAACCGCGCTGGTTTTTCAGCCTTTAATGCCACGCCTCGTGAGGACAAAATGCGTTGCCTGATGTCGTATGATTTCCATATCCTTTCCAATAAAAAGAAACTGCTTGTCAACCACAAGATTACACCGCTTTTGTTGAACGAATTGGGGCAGGTATGGTTGGCGCTTTGCACAGTGTCTCTCTCCTCGCACAAGGAGGCTGGACATATTGAATTCCGTCGGATGGGAACGAGTCAGCATCAAGTCTATTCCTTGACCGAGCACCAATGGATTCCACAAGAGGAAATTAGGTTGAAGACCGAGGAAAAGGAAGTTTTGGTGCTTTCGGCGCGAGGCTACACGATGAAGGAAATCGCCGAAAAGGTATGCAAATCCATCGACACGGTAAAGTTTTATCGCAAGCAAGTGTTTGAGAAACTGGAAGTCGGGAACATCACCGAGGCTTTGGCGTTTGCCACGAATTATGGGTTGTTGTAAATGGTCAATAGGGGGACAACTTGTCCCCCCACATGAAGAACTTGTATGGTTTCAGAAATTTGAAATTTCAAGCGGTGACAATTGTCACCAATTCATTCTTCATGCATGAGAAAAATCCTTATCTTTGCACAAATATTATTATCGAAATGAAAACCAAGCAAGAAATAGTGGAAAACTGGCTGCCGCGCTATACGGGCTTGCCGTTGGACCAGTTTGGGAAATACATCCTGCTGACCAATTTCCAGAATTACGTCGACCGCTTTGCCGAATGGCAAGGCGTTGAGGTCGTCGGGCGCGACCGCTCGATGCCTTGCGCTACCGACGGCGAAATCACCATCATCAACTTCAGCATGGGCAGCGCCAATGCCGCTACCATCATGGACCTGCTGAGTGCCATCCAGCCTAAGGCTGTGCTGTTTCTCGGCAAATGCGGCGGTATCAAGAAAATCAACAAGGTTGGCGACCTGATTTTGCCTATTGCTGCTATCCGTGGCGAAGGTACCTCAAACGACTATTTCCCGCCTGAAGTGCCTGCGCTGCCGGCATTCAGCCTCGAAAAAGCCATATCCACCACCATCCGTGACTACGGTCGCGACTATTGGACAGGAACGGTTTACACCACCAACCGTCGCGTGTGGGAACACGATGATGAGTTTAAGGACTACCTTCGTAGGATCCGTTGTATGGCGGTCGACATGGAGACGGCCACTATTTTCACGGTCGGTTTCCATAACGAAATCCCTACAGGTGCCCTGCTACTGGTGTCCGACAACCCCATGGTGCCCGAAGGCGTGAAGACCGAGGAGAGCGACAAAAAGGTAAGCAAGAACTTTGTCGGCGAGCACCTGCGCATCGGCATTGACTCGTTGCGACAACTCATCAATAATGGCATGACCGTCAAGCACTTGAAGTTCTGATGACCTACGAGCAGATTCTTACTGAGATCCACAAGAAAAACTTCGCTTCCGTCTATTTCCTGACGGGTGAAGAACCCTATTTCATTGACATAATTTCGGACACCATCGAGAACGAGGCCTTGGACGAGGCCGACCGCGCCTTCAACCAAATCGTGCTCTATGGTCGTGACGTGGATGTGGAAACCATAGCCAACCACGCCCGTAGTTTCCCGATGATGGGCGAGCGCATGGTGGTCATCGTCAAGGAAGCACAGGATGTGAAAAACTTGGAAGAGTTTGAGAAGTATCTTGACACTATCCCGGAAACCACCCTTCTCGTCTTTGCCTATAAATACAAGAAGTTCGACAAGCGCAAGACCTTGGCCAAGAAGATTGACAAGAAAGGCGTTTGGTTTGAGTCGAAGAAACTTTACGACAGCAATATTCCTGGTTGGATTCAGAATTACCTGAAAGGTGAAGGCTATTCCATCACGCCCAAAGCCACGCAAATGCTTGCCGATTATCTTGGCACCGACCTGCATAAAGTCGCCAATGAGTTGAAGAAACTTACCATCGCCTTGCCCAAAAACAAGAGCATCGACGACGCGGATGTGGAGCGTAATATCGGCATCTCTAAGGACTATAACATGTTCGAATTGCAAAATGCTATCGGTAGCCGCGATGTACTGAAAGCCAACCGGATCGTGAACTATTTTGGCGACAATACCAAAGAGAACCCCTTGCTGGTCGCCGCCATTTCGCTATATGGCTTCTTCGCCAAACTGATCAAGCTGCACTGCACGCAGGATAAGTCGCAAGGCAACCTGGCGAGCGTGTTGGGCGTGATTCCTTTTTTTGTCAAAGACTACTTGGTGGCAGCGCGCAACTATCCCCCTGCGACCTGCATCCGCTGTGTCTCCATCCTTCGCGAGTACGACTTGAAGTCGAAAGGTTATGAGAGTGGTGAGGTCAGCGAGAAGGACTTGTATAGGGAGATGATTTTCAAATTAATGCATTGTTGAATCGGCCCTTCGACCCTTCGACGGGCTCAGGGCTCAGGGACTTTGGCTTATGAGAATTGTAGCACAACGAGTAACTCATGCTTCCGTCACGATCGATGGTAAAGTGAAATCAAAAATCGGTCTTGGAATGATGGTTTTGCTCGGCATCGAGGAAGCCGACAACGAAGAGGATGTGGATTGGCTGTGTACCAAACTCACCAAGCTTCGCATTTTCGACGATGGAAATGACTCGATGAATTTAGACATTGATCAGGTGGAAGGATCTTTCCTGGTGGTGAGTCAGTTCACACTCCATGCCCTGACCAAGAAAGGCAACCGACCTAGCTTCATCCGCGCTGCCCGGCCAGAGCAGGCGATACCTCTGTATGAGTTATTCCTGAAACGCCTCGCCGAAATCTCTGGTCGCGAAGTACAAAGCGGCGAATTTGGCGCCTTGATGGAAGTGGAACTGCTCAACGATGGACCAGTGACGATTTTGATGGACTCGAAGCGACGGGAATAGCTTTCTCACGCAGAAAACGCAGAAATCGCTGAACCTACCGGACATATGCCTGACATCGCTTTGCGCTTCATGTAATTCAGCGGATTCTGCGTGCGAATATTATTCCACCACAATCTTCCGCGTTTCGCTACCCATAGTCACAAAATACAATCCTTTTGGTAGTTCCAACTTTTCTTTGCTCTTGATTTCCTTGGTCAGGATGGTTTGGCCGAGGGCATTCGTGACGGTCATATTGCCTGTGCCTTCAATGATAATATATCCCTTGGCAGGATTAGGATAGATTTTGAAGGTGCTTCTATGGTTCTCGCAAAGATAATCATAGGGCATCGTGCAATATACCGCTTCAGGACTCACTGGCGAGGCATAATGCGATCTTGTTTCCTTCTTGCGTTGAGTGAAAATATAGGAAGTGCTTGGCATTAAGCCTTCAAATACTGGAGATGGTTGCCACTCGCCGCCATTGATGTTATATTCACCATCTTCTATAGCAACAAGAGTTATGCTTGTGTCGGTGTTGCTCTCCATTTGTGGAGCTTCGGGCGTGGGCTGTTCCGCTTTTTTGATAGGGCCAAAAAGAGGTGAAGTTATGGCTCCTGTGCAGTTTTCGGCCGTGACTTGCACACAGACTTTCTCGAAAATGTCATCTTCGGTCAAAGTATAGGTTGAATAGACAGCTCCTTCGATAGCTGTTGTGTCTCTTCGCCATTGGTAATGCAACTCTCCTAAATCAGGAATGGATGGCGTAGAACCCAAATTTGTTTCGGCGGTCAAGGTTTCTCCGAAGAAAGGTTCTCCAGAAATATTGACTTCGCCTGTTAAAGTGGGTATAATGCTGTCATATAAAACACTTTCGATTGCACCGTAGGCATTCAATCGCCTTCCTGAGGCAACCAAACCATCGAGCGAAGGCAAGTGGTCGGCACCGTTAAGAAGGTGATGCCTCACTGAAAGACAGAAATTTGCTGGGTCGTTTTTGCATGCTATCATCATCTCCTCGGGCAAGGCAGCATACATCAGCGCAATGGTTCCAGAGACTTGGGGAGTGGCCATTGAGGTTCCAGTCATATTGCCGTAATTGTTGTTAGGAAGTGTAGAATAGATAGATGTTCCGGGTGCACCAATGTCAATGTTGTTGATGCCGTAACCCGCGCCGGTGTACTTCACGTCGTTCGAGGTGGTGTTGGTGATGCCTATGAGATAATTTCCAGGACAGGTGGATGGGACATCACCCACTACATCAACATTCACATTTAGGTTCGGGCCAGCACCGCAACTCAATATACCGACATTACCCATTTCGTCGTACATTGAGCACCAGATGGGGTAATCGTCAGGATTGCCGTAATCTACGCCAAAGGACGAATTGGTGGCTACAATAAAAGCTCCTTCTTCTCCATCAGTTTCATTGTACCGCGCTCGCATCTCCAAAACATAGGAATAGGCTTCTACGACGATAGACTCGTTACTCGAACTACCGCCGATGGGCATGACTTTCACATTCCAATTCACGCCGCAAACGCCTTTTCCATTGTTTCCGACAGCACCGATGATGCCCGAAACATGAGTGCCATGGTTGTTGCTGCCGACATAGCCGTTGTGGTTGTAAGCATTCCAACCGTGAAAGTCATCGATATAGCCGTTACCATCGTCATCGATGCCATTGTTGGGGATTTCATGAGCGTTTTCCCAGCAATTCAGGTCTTCATGGGTCCAATCAGCACCTCCGTCGATGACTGCAACCACGATGGTGTCGCCAGTCGCCGTGACACCGCCTGTGGTAAATTCCTCCCAAGCTTGCGGCAGGTTCATAATGGCAGGTGCCCATTGTTGGTAATAATAAGGATCATCTGGAATTGCTTCGCGTAATGTGATGTTGGTATGGTTGTTTTGGATGACACGCACATCAGCATTGGCGTTTAAGCGGCGCATTTTGTCTTCTCTAAGCTCTTTGTTGTCGTTGATTTCGAAAAGCCAGATATTCAGCCTTTTGGACAGTTGTCTTTTCGGCATGATTCCAGTATTGGACTTGGCGGCAAAGTCTGCGGCATCCACATCTTGCTCTAGCCAAATGATGAATTCGTTTTCCACATATGTGGTTGATTCTTGGCTTTGCTCTGGTTCCTGCGCGTATGAAAACACGGACAAAGCCATTATGGCCAAGATGAATATTGGTTTAATGATTGATTTCATGGGAATGTAATTATTTATGTTTCAGTTCGCAAAAATAAACATTTTCAGTTTACTGAATGCTTTTCCGAAAGATTTCAAAAGAATTGCCTATTTTTGCATTTTCATAAAATTTTGAATCTTAAATCTTTAAATTTTGAATCTTTGAATTTGAAGTTATGGAAGGTAAGCGATTAGAAAAAGTAAACAAACTGCTACTGAAAGAATTAGGCGATATATTCCAGAAGGAACTGAAACCAAAAGTGCCCTCGCTGATGATTACCGTGACGCGCGTTAATGTCACTTCCGACTTGTCGTATGCGCGTGTGTATCTGAGTGTATTCGGTGTGGATGAGAAGAAGAAGGTCGTGGAAGAAGTGGGACAAAACGCCAAGGCCATCCGTGGCTTGCTGGGCAACCGTATCCGTCACCAGATGCGCGTGGTGCCTGAGTTGCGCTTCATCGAGGATGACTCACTTGATTACATCGAAAACATCGACAACCTGCTGCATCCCGAAAAGTGAGACTGCCGCTGTTCATAGCAAACCGTTACCTGCTGGCCAAAAAGAGCCACAACCTCATTAATATCATCACATGGATTTCCATTTTGGGTATTAGTGTGGGCTCGTTTGCGCTCATCGTGGTGCTGTCGGCTTTCAATGGCTTGGAGAAGGTGATTTCCTCGATGAACAACCGCCTCACTCCAGATCTGCAAATCTCACCAGTGAAAGGCAAGACCATCGACTTGACGACTTTCCCTTTGGGCCAACTTGAAGACATTCAAGATGTTGAGTATGTGATTCCTACGATTACCGAGGACGCATTGTTTCGCGCCAATGATAAGCAACATATTGGTCAAGTGAAGGGTGTAGGCTTGGAGTACCAAAATATTGACCGTTTAAAGGAGATCATTTCCGGTGATGGCACTTTGGTGCTTTCCGATGAGGACGAGCATGATTTTGCCGTTCCTGGTGCAGGCGTGGCATGGTATCTTGGCATCAATGCCTACAATCCTTATGCGATGGTGCGCATCTATGTACCCAAGCGTGGCAATGCCTCGCTGATGAGCCTCGAAAACAGTTTCAACTCCGATGTGCTGACCGTGCGTAGTGTATTCTCCACCGAGCAAGAACAAGATGAGAAATTGGTGCTCGTTCCTTTCGATATGCTTTCGGAACTGCTTGAATACGAGGATAAAGCAACAGATGTTGAGATTTTTGTTGTGCCAAATTCGGATATTAAAAAAGTAAAGAAATCTGTGGTTGCCGTCATCGGTGCCGATTTTACTGTGAAGAATCAACAGGAGCAGCAGGAAACGCTTTACCGAATCATGCGTTCCGAGAAGTGGGCGGTTTATGTCATCCTAACTTTCATCCTGATTTTGGCTACTTTCAATGTGGTCGGGTCTCTTTCCATGCTGATGATCGACAAGCGCAAGGACACGGAAATCCTGAAATCAATGGGTGCCGACAAGCACTTGATTCAGCGCATCTTTATGAATGAAGGCCTGCTGATTTCCGTGGCGGGCGGTATTATTGGATTGCTATTGGGCATCATTTTGGTGTTGTTGCAACAGCAGTTCGGTTTTGTGAAGTTCGGAACGGGTGGCGGCAACTATGTCGTGGATGCCTATCCCGTGCTTTTGAAGTTGAAAGACGTATTGCTCATTTTCGCCACCATCCTCGTAGTGGGCTGCACTTCGGCTTTCCTTACTGTGCGCCACGCGATGCGGAAAGAGGTCAAAATTTAAGGTTTTGTCCGCCTCAAGAACTATATTTTCTATCCACTCAAATTGTAAAACCTATTTGTTGTCCAATTGATTTTCAGTTATTTATGATTTTTCTTCGGAAAAATGCTTGTAAAAACTGAAAAGAAGGCTGTAATTTTGGCAATCGCTTTTTTCCATGCGCTACCTTTGCGCCAAAATTTGGTTTTATGCAACGAGCAAATACATTATTCCGTAATTTTGCCCCAATGAAAATAAGTTATTTGGTTTTGGGTATGTTGCTGGCCTTGGTTGCCTGCAACCCATCACAACGCGATGCGAAACGCTTGCTCCGCCAAGCCGAAAGCATAGTAGAAACCCGTCCTGATAGTGCCTTGCACCTCATTGATAGTGTGATGCATTTGGAAGTCTATTTCAGTGAAGACGAGCGCATGGAGATGGCCATGCTGCAAGGTCGGGCGATTTATGGCGCCGATCGCGATGCCACTGATCCAACTCAATCAAACGGCAACTTCTTGTTAGATAAGGTAATGAACCATACCTATACCTCACCAGATCTTGACCGCGCTCCTGCCTATTTTGCCAAAAAAGGCCAACCCCAGAAGGCGGCTTTGGCCGCGCTTTACAAAGGTTACAACTTGCAGACGATTTATGCCGACAGTTTGGCTTTGCAATCTTTCGAAGAGGCCACAGATTATGCGCTTCGGGCAGGCGATAGCCTCACTGCTGCCCGAGCCTTTTTCCAGATGGGAAGGCATTTGCATTGGATGGATAAATATAAGGAAGCCGCAGCCGCTTTGGATTCCGCTGACCGTTATTTCGGTCATCACCTTTACGAAAGAGCCTTCGTGCAGAATATGTTAGGCTTGAATTACCAGTTTTTGAATGATTTCGACAATGCCACGCTCGCTTTTGCCCAAAGCATTGATTTTGCGACAGAAAGCGGCAACGACGATGCGCTGTGGCGGGCTTTGTTCAACTCAGGTATAATGTTAGGTGGCAAGCATTTCGACAATAGAGATGCGGGATTGGAAGTATTGAGGCTTTTGGAGACTGAAGACACTGGACTGAAATTGGCAACCAAGGCATACGGAATAAAAGAGTTGTTTTTCAATCATAATGTCAGACACGATATTAAGCCGGTAAGCGACGATTCGACTGGTTATTATCTCCGAATTTGGGCGAGGGCAAAGTCGCGCAGTCAAAAGTATAAATTTAGTGGTGATGACTTGTTTTCTTGTTATGGCCGTCAACATGATCTTGTCCCTGTTTTTTTGTCGCATCGGATTATATCCGACGAAACATACTATGGTGCGAAATTTGGCGTGGTGCGAAATTATAGCCGTCAGCAACAACGAAACGATTATTTGAACTTGCGAAATGCGATGGCTGAAAAGCAACTGCAAAAACAGCATAAAACATTGGCTTTCTGCATCGTGGCTTTAGTTGCACTAATAATAGGTGTCTTGCTGTTTTGGCTGAAACGCAAACCGAAATCGGAAACCATTGAAACCCCAATGGAAGAACCAAAACCTGAAATCCAAGTGACAGAGCCGAAGCAGCCCGAGGAAAATCCGTTTGTGAAGCAGGAACTTACGAACCGCCTCCGCCTGATTTTATCCGCCTCCCGCATTGAGAAAAACGCCTACGACCCCAAAATGAAGTGGAAACCTTTGGTGCGACAGGTGATGAACGGGAAGGAGACCGCATTTGAGAGTGCCGTGTCGGTCATCGAGGCGGCTTATCCGGGCTTGCAGGCGATGATTGCCGAGCAATTCCCCGACCTGAACGAAACCGATGCCAAGGTGTGTCTGCTTTCGTGCAGCGGCCTCTCCAACGCTGAAATGGGCGACCTGCTCGGTTTGAGCGTCTATTCCATCAACAAAAGCCGTAGCGAATTGCGCAAAAAGCTGGGTTTCGAGCCTGACGAATTGAAGAACTGCTTGTAATTTCACTTCCTTATCTTATTGTGTTTTAGTTGTTTGCAAATCGTTCTCAAAGAAAGATTTGTAAACCGCCAAATCAAAACTGTAATCCCGTTGACAGGTCATCGGCTTGGGCTACTTTTGCCACATAATCAACAATTAAACAGTTAAACAATCAACAATTCAACAATGAAACACATCCCAACTTTAACCCTTATGCTAATGCTTTCAATGGCAGGCATAGCCCAGACCCACACAATAAGCGGCACGGTCTGCGACGAACAAGGAATTTTGCCTTACGCTACCGTTATGGTGTGGCAAGGCAACGACACGGTGAAAGCCACTTACGGCATCACCAACAAGCAAGGCGACTTCGCCCTGCATGGCCTAAAGGAAGGCCGTTACAAAGGCTTGGTAAAGTTCACTGGCTTTGAGCACCTGCCTTTCTCGGTCAATCTCGACAAGGACGTGCGCTTGGACACGTTGCGCCTACAGCCAGACGTGCAGCAACTGAAAGAGGTGCAAGTGACCGCCTCTAAGGTCTTTGAGGACAAGTTTGACAAACTTAGCATGAACATCAGCGAATTGAAACTGCCTCCTGCGGCTACTTACATTGATGCTTTGCGCGAAATCCCCGGCTCGTTCTATAGTGTGAGCGACAACACTCTGAAAATCTTGAACAAGGCTGTTTTAGTGTGTCTCAACGGAAGGCCCATTCGCGTTTCTTTTGACCAGATAACCAATATGTTGCAAGGCGAAAAGGCCGAGGACATCGCCGAGGTGGAAATCATGTACGAAACGCCGCCACGCTTCGCGGGTGAGTGGGATGGCCCTGTGGTGAACATCATCACGAAAAAGAACTTGGCCACGGGCTTCTACGGCAGCGTTTCAGGCGACCTGCAACTGCGCAAACGCCTTGGTGCGAGGTCGTCGCTCAATCTCAATTTCAGAACCTTGAAAACCAACACCTATCTGTATCTGTCGCAAAACTACAATCCGAGGGAGTATTCTTACCGCAATTGGCAGTATCGCGAGAACGGCGACACGTTGATGCGACGCGAGGCAAGACATACCAATAATATGAACTCCTATTATTTGAACACGGGCACAGGCATCCAGTTTGACGACAACAACTCATTGGACATCAACTTCTCGGGAGACCTCGATTTCGACCACGACAACATCAATGAGCATATCCTCGACCGAGGAACGGCCATCCATTCCATCGACACGGCGCGGAACGATTCACGTTCTTATTGGGGCGACATCTATTACAAGCACAACTTCAACGACCCCAAGCATTATATCACGGTGGATGCCAATTTGAGCCGCAACCTCAATGCGTCGGGCAACCTGCGCCAATACAACTATTTGCTTGATTCGGTGACTTACAACCGTGATGCTTCGCCCTATTCTGGTTGGCTTTTCTCGACCCGCTCCGACTATACCCGTGAATGGGACAAAATCCGAATCCAATCTGGTCTCTCTTACAACTATTCCGATTTGGAAAATGATTTCAGTTACGAAAACCTCATTGATGGCGCATGGCAACCTGACACTTTGATAACCAACGTTTTCAATTACAAGGAGAACACCTTCATGGGCTATTTCATTTTTGACCATCAGGTGAGCGAGAAGTTCAGTTATGCCGTCACTCTTACCGACTCGTATGTGTGCACTTTGGGCATTTCGGAAACCACAGGAATCAAGACGCCATACAACTACAACATCTTTCGTCCCAATTTCACCATGCGATTCAAACCCCATGAGGACCATTATTTCACCTTCAACTATAGTCGCAACTATGGGAAGCCCAATTTCACTTATCTGAATCCCTTCCGCAAATACGAAAGTCCTGTCTATTATGTGGAGGGCAACCCCAACCTGAAACACTCCACACAAAACAGTGTAACATTCAAATACCGCTATCGTTATTGGTTGAACTTTGCTGTTACGTATGGTCATGATGAGGACTATGTGCTACAGGTGCCGCAATTGGATGCTGACGGCGCCATCATCGGCTACACTTACGGCAATTTCGGCAAGAGAGACGAATTGTTGTTCATTCTGAATATGTCGAAAAGGTTCTTCGACAATCGGTTGAACATAGGTTTATATGGACAGGCGAAATATGAGAATTACAACAGCAGCGATGTCCTCGACTACCGCAATTCATTGTGGAGTTACTTTGCGAATCTTGATTTCTCGTATGTGCTCATCAAGAAATACGATGTGGAATTGGGCGGCTATGCTTTGTTTACTTCTTCGCATCTCAGTGGCTATGCCAGGACACAAGGTCATCCCAAAATGGGTTTGCACCTATCGGCGAGGTTCTTCGACGGCAACCTGCAAACCACGCTTAGCGTGAACGATGTGTTCAACACCGATGTGGGTAACCGTGAAAGCCTGCTGGATGGCATCATCTCGAAGAGCGATAATATCATTGATGCACGCTATATCCGCTTTTCCGTGCGCTACAGTTTCAACCGCAAGAACCTGAAGCGTTTCGAGAACCATCAGGGGAGCAATGCGGATAGCGGTAGGTTGTGATTTAGCCCCCAATCAAATTCGTCAAATCAATAAACTCCTGCACAGAAAGTTGCTCTGGCCGCTTGTTGAAGACCTCGTTTTCGATGATGTCGGGGCTGAGCATTGGGCGCAATGAGTTGCGCATGGTCTTGCGGCGTTGGTTGAAGGCCTGCTTCACGATGCTCACAAAGAGTTTCTCGTCGCAGCCCAAATCGGTGACCGCATTGCGCCGCATCTTGATCACTGCCGACTTTACCTTTGGTGGTGGGTTGAATACGTTTTCGTGTACGGTAAAGAGATAGTCGATGTCGTACCAAGCCTGCATCAAGACGCTGAGGATGCCGTAGGTCTTGCTGCCTTCCTTGGCGGCCATGCGCTCGGCCATTTCCTTTTGCACCATGCCCACCACTTCAACGACTTGTTCCTTGTATTTCAACACTTGGAAGAAAATCTGGCTACTGATGTTATAAGGGAAGTTGCCAATGATGGCCATGTTATGCTGGCCAAATTGGCTGAGGTCGGTGCGGAGGAAGTCGCCTTCGATGAGCCGTTCGCCGAGCATTGGGAAATGTTTCTCCAAATAGGCGATAGACTCCTTGTCGATTTCGATGACGTGGAACTTGTCGATGACGTTTTGCACCAAATATTGGGTCAAAACGCCCATGCCAGCGCCCACTTCAATAACGCTCTCCACATCGGGCGACAGCTGCTCCACGATGCGTTGGGCAATATTCTGGTCGGTCAGGAAATGCTGGCCTAGGCTCTTCTTGGGTCTAACATCATACATTGTCGTTCATTTATTTTACTACAGATTTGACAGATTTTACCGATTCATTTCCGAAAATTGTAGGTCGCAAGCTCCTGATTATTACAGATAGATTATTTGCTGATGGCAGGAATCTGTACCAATTGGCACTTGTGCCTCTGAATTTCATTGTCGGAAATCAGTTTCATCTGTGTAATCCGTAGTTTATTACAATTTTCTGTAGTTCTTTTTCGCTTGCGCGGTATAAATGCTCGTCGGGTATTCGTCAATCAGTTTCTCGTAATGTTGCTTAGCCAATTCTTTGTTTTTCAACTCGTTTTGTTCAATCAAGGCGGCGTGCATCAACGCGGCATCGGCCATGTAGCTGTCAGGATATTGCTCCACAATTTGCAAATACAGTTGTTCGGCAGCTTCAAACTCTTTCCGCTTTTCTGCAATCTCGCCTTTGCGGAACAACGCATGTGGCTTGCTGATCTCGTTTCCTGTGGCGATGATGTCGTCAAGCAAAACAATGGCTTCGTCTTCGCGTTGTTGATATATCCTATAGTCAGCACGGGCCAGACGGTTAAGCTCTACACCGGTAGTGTCCGCTTCCAGGTTGTCTTTGATGGCTAGCGATAGCGTCATGGCATCGTTGGCGATGAGTTTGGAGGTGGCGGCTTTCAGCACTTTCAGCTGGCTTTCAGCCCACTCATATTCGCCGATGAAATAGCGTAGTTGTGCGTTCTTGAATCGGGCCTCGTGTCCCAGTGGCTCTTCTTTCATGCTCTTGTCGACTTGGCTATAGAGTAGGGTGGCTTCCCATACTTCGTCGACGTGCAGGTAGATGTCGGCCAACTTCAGTTTGAGTTCGGCTTGGCTTTGTCGCGAAGGGGTGTTGTCAAGGTTGCTGTTCAGCAGCTTGATGGCCTGCTCTGGTTCCTCGAGTTGGTAGGCCATGATGTCGGCTTGTATGGCCATGAGTTTCGACAGGTCGTTGGTGCTGACCTCGTCGTAGGCTTCGTCGATACGCTTCGATAGTCTGTCGTATGCTTTCTTGTCGCTGCTATTGTTGGCCTTCAGCTTCTGATAGTCCGTCTTGATGACGCCAGTGATGGCCTGGCCGTAGAAGGGGCTGCTTTTCCCCTTTTCGACGATATAGGAATAGCCTTCGCGGGCAACGTCAAATTGTTTGTTGTTGAGGCAAATCCCCGACAGGTTGTTGATCTGTGCATCTTGGTCGTGGGTGCGGCGGTCGATGCTTTGGCTTTGGGCCAGTGCGATGTCATAGTCTTCCTGTTGCAGGGCAAACCATACCAGCAGTTGGGCAAACTCGAGGTTGTCAGGCTCTTCTTGGGTTTGTTGCAGCAAGGCGATGCGCAATTCGTCGGCGATGCTATTGTTCACGTCGTAGAATAGGAGCGTTTGCAGCCTGTTGCGTATGTTGTTGTATTGCCCGGGATGGGTTTTCAACTCAAGGAAATAGTAGCGGAAAGCCTCTTGGTAGTTGACCATCGACTGGTTGAGGTAGGCCAAGTCCATGTAGAAGTTCTCTTCTCCACCAAGGAGTTTGTTGCCTTTTTCAAGGACGGTAACCGCCAGGTTGTTAAGGCCTCGCGACTGGAGGGCGTTGCTGAGGCCTCTGATGACGGGAACCTTGTCGGGAAGTTCCTTCAAGATGTCGTTGAAGTAACGTTCCGCCTTGTCGTTTTTGCCTTGCAGGGTGTAGACATACACCAAGTCTGCTACGGTTCTGGCCTGAATAGGGTTTTTCTTGGCAAACGACTTGAGTTCTTTCTCAGCGTGGTCAAAGTCCTTCAGCTGGATGAGACACTCTATGTATTGTTGGAAATAGTGGATTAGGTTTGTCTTTTGGTATAAGTCGGCATAGAGGTCGCGAGCCTTTTCGTATTCATGTTCGCGAAATGCTTGTGAGGCCAGCTGTTCGTCGATCTGTATCTGTTCCTTTTGGCGCGCGTCGACTTTCTTTCCCTTTGGAGACGTAGTCACCTGGGCATTCGCCTGAAAGGCGAAGGCAAAGGAGAGAAGAATTATGGCAATCCAGCGTAGCTTCATCTTGAGTGTTACTTCTTTTTCTTGAAGCCGTTAAGGTCTTTGCTGCAGGTGCTGAAACGGTCCTTGAAATACTGGACCTGGTTGCTGAGTCGTGTGACGTGTTGGGTCTCTGTCTCAAGGTAAACGGCGGCCAGTGAATCGGAGAGGTAATGGGTCTCGATGTCCGACTTGAGGTTGTCGAGTTGAATCAACGTGGAGTCCATGTCGGCCTGTATCGTGGGTCGGGTTTCTTTGAATTGCTTGATGTAGGCATCCACCAGCTGGAGCTGCTGGAACACCTCGTCGACTTCTTCGGGATGCAGGTATTGCAACATCGAGTCGCAGGCGACGAAGTCGCTTTGGAGTTGGACCATCGTGTTGGCTTCAAGTTCGCCCAGGGTCTTGGCGTCGGCTTGCACCTGTTTCTTCAGGGCGTCGATGCGCTCGACGTCGGTCTTGGGGGCAGGGTTGCAGGCAGAAAAAGCCAAGGCGGCAGCGAACAATAGGGGAGTTATAATGGCTTTGAGTCTCATTTTATCAAAATTGGTTACGACGGCAAAGATACGTATTTTGGTGCAAACGGGTATAAAAAATCCCGATCATCGTAGAGATAATCGGGATAAAACGGTATGCTATGAATACGATTATTCAGTGACTTGACCTTCAACGGGAAGGATGGAAACGAAGGACTTACCTTCGCTCTTCTTCTTGAATTCGACGATGCCGTCACACAATGCATACAAAGTGTGATCCTTGCCCATGCCGACATTCTTGCCAGGATAGTGCTTCGTGCCGCGCTGACGAACGATGATGTTGCCAGCAATGGCAGCTTGTCCACCGAAAAGTTTCACTCCGAGTCGCTTACTAGCTGACTCACGACCGTTCTCGGAACTACCAACGCCTTTTTTGTGTGCCATATCTTATTCTGTTTTTTCGGGTTTTTACTCAGTGATGTTCTCAATCTGGATCTTGCTCAGATACTGACGGTGACCGTTAGAAGTCTGATATCCTTTTCTTCTCTTCTTCTTGAAAACGATAATCTTGTTGCCTTTGAGGTGTTGCATCACCGTGGCTTCGACGCTGGCGCCGGCTACCGTCGGGGCTCCTACTTTGGTCGAACCGTCGTTTCCAATCAATAACACTTTGTCGAAAGAAACCTTGCTTCCTTCTTCTTCATGCAGTCTGTTGACGAAGATTTGCTGCCCCTTCTCAACTTTGAACTGCTGTCCTGCGATTTCTACTATTGCGTACATTTCTCGATATCTTTTAGTTAGATACTAACTCTCTTTTTTTTCGGACTGCAAAAATACACATTTTTTCAATCGGTCAAGATTTTCTTTTCGTTTTTTCGCATTAATTTTCATCTAAAAGTAGGATGACACTATTTATATTATTGATTAACACGTTGTTATAATTTTTCATTAATTGAACAAAAGCACCTCTCCATCCCATTAATTCACGGTTTTCTATTGCCTTAATCTGGAGAAATGTATGACTTTCGTCTCCAAACTGCACTATCTTTGTCTCCAAAATGTGGTTTGTCTCATAAAAATGTGTACTTTTGCCGCCAGTTTTGCCTTTGGCGATAATACCTATATTAATTAATGAACAAAAACGAGCTCAAGGTTCTTATCGACAAGATGAAGGTTGGCGACAGGGAGTCGTTCAACAAGTTGTTCCGTCGCTACTATACCCCGTTGACTCGTTTTTGTGTTCGGTTTGTGGCCGACGGCGACCAAGCCCAAGAAATAGTCCAGGACCTTTTCGTGAAGCTTTGGACCAACCGCGAGAAGCTGGTTTTCAACACTTCGTTTGAGTCCTATATGCTTCGCTCGGTGCGCAACGCCGCAATCACCTTTATTAATAAGGAACGCTCGCATGCCGAAGCCAACGAACGGGTTCTTGGTGACGATTCCGACGCCAACGATCCTTCCGAGACGCTTCAATCCAACAATCTCGAGTCGTCGTACAGAGCTATTCTGGCTTCCATGCCCGAAAAACGCCGCGAAGTCTTCCTGGCAAGCCGCTACGATGGGATGAAATACAGCGAGATTGCTGAAAAGATGGATCTTTCGCAAAAGACCGTCGAGTCGCACATGAGCGCTGCCATCAAACAACTGAGGGAAGGGCTGAAAGATTACCTTTGATCAGTAGCGGTAGCTGAACCAGTTGAAGTGCCGCAAAAAAATTTTCAAAAAAATTCATTTTTGACTAAGGGTAAATCCAAAGTTATTAGTCATATAGGTGAATCGATGAGATAAAAACGATTAATAATGTACGCGATCAACGACAAATATGAAGCATTAATCATGAGCTACCTCGACGGGCAGTGCACGTCGGAGGAAGCCCGTGAACTGCTATTGTGGGTCGCCGAGTCGGAAGAGAATCGTCTTTATTTCAATGCGATCAAGGACCAATACGAGGTGTGGAGTCTTACCGATTTCGCCATGCCCGAGCTTGACGAAGCCGATGTGGAGGCCGCTCTCGATGCCGTCAACGCCAAGATTGATGCCGTTGGTGAAGAGGAAACCAAGGTTGTCCAAATGCCTTGGCTCCGCAGAAACTATAAGTATGTCTCTGGTGTGGCCGCCGCATTAATCGTTGCCCTGTTCCTGGGCTTCCTGGTCGTGAAACCGAATTCAACAGTGACCTTGGCCTATGATGGTCAAAACACGGAGTACATCCTTCCGGACGGCACTTCGGTGACTTTCGATGGCGAAAGCACACTCACCTATCCCAAGCATTTCAGCAAATCGAGCCGTAATGTCGATTTTGAAGGCGCTGCCTATTTCGATGTCGCCAAAGACGAAGCCAAGCCTTTCGTCATCCATTGCAACAACATAGACGTGGAAGTGCTGGGCACGAGCTTCTTGATGAATGCCACCGCCGAACGTTACACTCTTGACCTCTATACGGGTAAGGTGAAGATGACGGCTTTCGACGACAAGGGTCAGGTGATGTCGCAAACAGAGGTGAATCCCGGCGAGCGTGGCGTTTGGAATGTGGCCGAAGCCGAGATGAAGACGATGTCTTATCCCGAGGTGAAGGAAGAAGAGCTGCATACCGAACACGTGCTGGTGTTCGACAATGAAAAGCTGTCGAAGATCGTAGAAGCCTTAGAGTACATCTACAAGGTGAATATCGACCTCGCCGAGTCGTGCGCCTTCAAGAAACTCACTGCCCGTTTCTCCGACGACGAGTCCATCGACGATGTGCTCGAAACCATCGCCATCGTGACGGAAGTCACAGTCACGAAGACCGAAGAAGGCTATCAGATCCGATAACCGAAAATCATTTCCAAATAGTCATTTTTTCAATTAAATGAGAGTCCTCTCATTTTTTTGTCGTATCTTAGCGGCCTATTTTGAACTATCTTGGAAATGAAATACCCTAATCCCAATATAGACCTTGACCGACAGAATCATAAAGGAAAAGCCTTGGGCAGATTGCCGCTTCTCCTGCTTTTTGCCGCGTTCTGGGTCTTCTCGCCTCGCGCTCTTTCCCAAACCTTCAACCCGCTCATTTCTTTCTCGGTCGAGTCGTGTACCTTGGACCAAGCCCTGGAAAAGCTGTTTGCCGATTATGAACTGAATGTGGCTTTCAGCAAAGCTGAACTGAGTAAAATCCGCATCGAGAGTTATTCCTGCTCCTACAAATCGGTGGAGGAGGTGCTGACCGACCTACTGAAGGGCACGGGCTATGGCTTCAAGAGAATTGGGAAGCAGTATGTGATCCGCAAGAACCAACTACTTGTCAACGAACCTGACGCAACCATTTCTGCGCCACCCGAGCCGAAAGTGGAGGTGGTCAAACCCAAACGCGACACGGTGGTCAGCCGCACAGGCGACGTCATCCGTATCTATGACACGACGCAGATCATCCGTACGGTGATGCGTTACGACACCATTGTCAAGATACAACGTGAGGTGAAGACCGACACGGTGTATACCGTGAAATACCAGGGCTGGCAGATCCCATGGCCCGAGTTCAGAAACAACGGCTGGTTCATCACCCCTTCAGTGACGTTGAGTTCCGCGCAATTCAAGCACGACAATGGATTGCCGCAACCTGAAAACGGCAGCCTCGATGTGAAGCTGAGTCTGGTGTATGGCATTGGCCTGGATGGTGGCTATAAGCATAACCGCCTGAGCGTGGGCATGAACCTGGGCTACCGCTCGGTGCGTTATCGTTTTTTGCTGGAACAGACGATGTTCTCTGGTGATTATTATGTGAACGACACATTGGATACCTATTATGTGGTGCATCCTGCTGGCGACACCACCTTCCAATATGTCCTCGACTCTACCTATGTCCCGCTCACGACGACAAATTATGCATACCGCGATGTCAACCGTCTGGATTATCTGAGTGTAGGCCTGTTTGCCGCTTTTGACTTTGTCAAGCTCGAGCATTTCAGGGCATTCGTCAAGGCGGGCGCATCAGTCGATTTCCTCATCGGCTATGCGGGCTCGCTCAATGCCACGGAAGCGCCTTTCCATGCTCCTATTGCCAAAACGCAGGTGGAGCCGACGCGTATCTCCTATTACGGCGGCTTGGGTTGCGCCTTTAAGGTGGCCCACCGCATCGAATTGGTGCCCGAGGTGCATTACCGCATGACGCACGGAGCCTTGTATCGCGCCGATTTCCCCTTTGATATGAAGATGAGGATGTGGGACTATCGTTTGGGCCTGACTTATTATTTCTAAACCATGAAACCGCTCAAGTTCATAAGGCATCTATTGGTCCTGTTGCTGATGGCTCAGGGCTTGTCGGTCGAGGCGCAGCATTACGTCCCGATCAACGGTGAACTTGACACGTTGATGGTCCTGCCCAAGCTGGGTGGCGATTCGGTCTATTGGGTGAATGAGTCACTCACGGTCGTTGAAGGCGGCACACTCCGTGTCGAAGGTGGCGTGAAGATGTATTTTGGGCAGTCGGCTTATCTCCGCGTTGACGGCGGCAGCCTGTTGCTTGAGGGTCAGCGCGACGACTCCATCTCATTGCTTTGCTATGAGTTCTCCCACGACTGGGCTGGCCTACAGCTGAAGAATATTGATGAAATCGACACGGTTAGAATTTCATACGTCGAAGTGGTGGGCGCGCTCACGGCTTTGAACGCCTCCACTAGCAGCCATGCCCAGATCAGCCATTGTTCGTTCAATAACTATTATGCGGGTAAGGGCGTCGAATTAATTGATTGCAGCAATTTTTTGATCGATAGTTGTTTCTTCTTCCAATGTGTGTCGGGCATTGAGCTGAAGTCGAGAACGAGCGATAGCGAGGACAATGTGTTTTCGCACAATATCTTCGACCAAGGACAGATTAATATCGAACTCTCCAACGTGGGTTACGGCTTCAAGTGTAACCGCAACCGTATTATAGGCAACTGTTTCCAAGGCGCTTCCACCGCCATCAGCTTTGAGGCCACGGGTGGCATGTCCGACAAGGATGCCACCAATTATATTGAGGACAACTTGATTTCCTCTGAACTGCCCGAAGGCGGTTCTGGCTATTCTTCCTACGGCATCAAGGCAGCCATGGATACGGTGGTCGTACGCAACAATGTGTTCTGGAGCAACGACGAGGCCATCAGGATGATTCGCGTCTGTTATCTGGTTGTCGAACAGAATACTTTCTATGACAACAAACTGACGGTTACCAATTTGATGTCGGCAGGCTACTTGAGTTTTGTGGGCAACACCATCAGCGAAGCCGAAAAGAGGATTGTGAGTTTCCCCTCGGCTAAGTCGCAGATAAACGGCAACAACTTCCTTCATTTCAAGAAAGACGCAATACTCTTTGCCAATGTCTCGACAGAAGATATCGACATGCGTGGCAATTACTGGGATGTTGAAGATACGGCGGAGATCGATGCCGTGATTCTCGACCAGCACGACTCGCCTTCGTTGGGTGAGATCGTTTATGAAAACTATTTGTCGGAATGCGACACCACGATACCCATCGCACCACCATTCAGAGTAAAGAAACAGTTTGTGAACAACAAGTGGCTGATTTCGTGGGACGAGAACTTGGAACAGGATGTCGACCATTATGTGCTCTTTTATGGTAATTTCAATTACTACAAGTTCGCCAACCGCATCGACGGTATTGTAGACAATTCTTATGTGCTCACACCGCAGCAGACCGAGAATCTGGCTGTGGCGGCCTGTGACCGTGCTTACGACCCCGATGTGTATGCTTCACCGGGACAGAGCGCATACGCGTTTGCGACCTACTATCCCTATGCGGGCCCTGACGGTAGCCTTTGTGCCTCACAATATGGCTATGCGCTGAATAAGTCGAACATCCCATACCAATACAGTAGTTTCGTTTGGCGTTCGTCAGGCACGGGCGCTTTTGCCGACTCGTTGTCGTTGCAGACCATTTATTATCCTTCCGATGCCGATTACGAAGCGGGCGAGGTGACGCTGACCCTGCGTGTGACGAGCAATGGAACGACCAAGACGGACGCCTTGCAGCTGAATCTGTATAAGGCTCTCGGCGTTTATGCCGGTGAGGATGGCTTCAGCGGCACGAACCGTCCGATTGTCCTCGACCAAGCGGAGGCCTACAATTACGATTCGTTGCGTTGGCATTCTTTGGGTGACGGACGTTTCGAGGATTCACTGGCTTTGCACACGCTCTATTATCCTGGTGTCTTGGACAAGGAACAGGGTTATGTGGAACTGATGCTCGAAGCCTGGTCGTTCTGTGGCCAATCTTCCGATATGGTTCGTTTCGAGTTGTTCAAGGACTATATCCTTGAGGGTAGGACTTGGTCGAATGGGGCTCTGCGGCCTCATACCCAAGTGATTGCAGCCGCCATGGGTGACGACAACCCCTTTGTCTCGGGATTCTATCGCACGCTTTCCGATGATGACGGTTTCTTCCGCTTCGACGCCTTGCTGCCCGACACCTATGTCCTTTATGCCTTCCCCGATACCTTGGATGCCGATGTGAGCGGATGCTATTATCTCGGCGATCTGCAATGGAACGAATCTAATATGATTGAAGTCGACGGTAACGTCTATGATGTAGACCTCTCTTTGCCCGTGTTGATGCAAGGCTTCAATATAGGCGAAGGCCGTATCACAGGCCTGTTTGATATGCCCGACAGTCCTTTCAAGGCTCGCGATTTCTACTGTCAGCCATGGCTGCGTGAAGGAACGGATGCCGATTATTGCTCTGACGGTCTTTCGAACGTCGGCGTGCTCCTGCTCAATGCCGGGAAGCAAAGGGTGTTGGGTTTTGCACTGACTGACGAGGCTGGACATTTCAGCTTTAACCACTTGCCTTTCGGCACCTATCAGGTGATGGCCGACTTGCCGCGTTATGGTCGCGGGATGTGTGAGGAAATCACGCTTTCGGCTGAGCAGCCGATCGTATCGGGATTGCATCTGTTTGTCAATGAAGAGGGAAGGGTGCGCATGAGATATGAAGGTGATGCGCCTGAGACGAAGGAGCTTTCTATCTATCCCAACCCTGTCGACACAGAGCTGCTCATTGGCAGTTTGAAAGCGGATACGGATTATCAAGTGACAGTTATGGATGTCTTGGGCTTGATGGTAGTGCCGACGACTTCTATGCACACCAACCTGTTGGGTGAGATGCCCTTAACGATAGGCAGGTTGTCATCTGGTGTTTATTTCATCCTTGTCGATGATGGTGTGAGACCCGTCATGGCGAAATTTGTGAAACGATGAAAGGAAGGGTTATGAATAGGTTTTTGAGGTTCTTTGCAGCTCTTGCCTTTGTGCTGATGGGGTCAAAACTGTCCTTTGGACGAGTTTTGGTTTATGGCGAGGTGGACGAACAGGATTTGGTCACACCAATTGAGAATGCCATGGTGACCTTTTCGGGTGTCGATGCCGCAGGCGACACGGTGGTCTATCATATCACTACCGACACCCAAGGTTATTTTGCCGACAGCATCAATGCGGGCATGTATCAGGTGTGGGCTTCGGCCGAAGGCTATGTGACAGACTACCAGCCCGACTCATTGGAGGTCGTAGAGGGTGAGTATTTCTACGGGCTCTATTTCGTTCTTTATGAGATTTACCACCCTGTGCAATATGTAGCAGCGCGGCATTTCACCAACGATTTGGTGCGTGTCAGCTGGTCGATGCATGAGCCTCAGCTGTATGAAGACTTCGAGACGGGTGATTTCAGTCGTTTCAACTGGATAAACAACATCTCTGATTATCCGTGGGTCATCGATTCCCTCCATGCCTACGAAGGTGCCTATTGCATGAAGTCATCGTGCGAAGGGCAGGGCAACGGTCTCTCTCAGATCGAGGTCTCAGTATACGTTCCCATGGAAGGCCAGATGTGTTTCTTCAGCAAGATCTCGTCGGAGAGCCCGTGGGATATGGGCCGTTTCTATCTCGACGGAGTGAAGAAGATGGAATGCTCGGGCGAGGAAGGCTGGACAGAACATCAGTTCGACATTACAGTGGGCGAGCATGTGTTTCGTTGGACCTACCAGAAGGACGCCTCCACCGACTTGGGCGACGACTGCTTCTATGTCGATGGCATCCGTTTCTATCAGGAGGAGGGAGCAAAAGCTGAGCGTTCTTTCCAATACTACGACCTGTTTCGCAGTCGTTTCGAGGAGGAGCCTGTGATGATGGCCTCGCATCTGACCGATACGGTGTTTATGGATATGAACTGGAGCAGCCTGCCTTGGGGACAATACCGTTGGGGCGTGAGCTGCTACTACGAAGGCAACCGTGGCCATTCCGATACCATTTGGTCTGCCTATCTTGACAAGGATATGGTCACGACTTTTGAGATTAATGCCACCACCAACGTTGGGTTGGCGCCAGCGGGTGCAGTTGTAACGCTTTCCTCCCAACAAGGTCATGAATACGAAGGCACTTTGGATGCCAACGGGCATTTGTTACTGAATAATGTCTATCGCGACAATTATGATTTGACCGTACATCTTGACGGTTTCGTGGATTATGTCTCGGATTCAACGCTACACGTGTATGGTCCAACTCAAGTCGAAATCGAGCTGATGGAGGTCACCAACAGCATCGACAGTTTGTATGTCTCGTCAACGGGATGGGCTATGTGGACCATAGAACCGATGAGGAGCCGTGATTTGCAGCATTTTGAGATTGTGTTGGACGGGACTCCGGTGGGCACTTCCCTGACGAATGACTTCCAATTTGACGTGAGTGGCCTAACGGAAGGCGAAACATATATGGTTCAAGTGCGGCCCGTGTATCTTTCTGGACCAGGTGAATGGCGGGCCTGCGAATGGATTTATCAACCTTGTTCCGACTATTCGGGGAGCACTACGGGATTAGAGTGGTCGCTGCACAACGAGGCGCTACAGCTTTCGTGGACCTATCCCGAAGGTGAGTTCGTGGGAGCTATCTTGTATCGTGATGGCAGCTATCTTGGTTTCACTGATGCCGATTCGTTCTTGGATGAGAGCGTGATGCATGGTGAGGTGACGTATTGCTTGCGTCTGGTGTATGACGGTGCTCTCGACGGCACGTACTACTCCATGTCGTGCGAAGAATGCGTCACGGCAGTCTTCCCCGCCTATTGTGATCCGCCAACGAAGCTTGATGGAATTCGCTATTACGAAAACGAGGAAGATTATGGCGCCTTGATCTCATGGGGCGAGCGTCCCGATCCGATAGAGCAATGGCTGCAATATGACAACGGCATCTACGCCAACTCATTGGGTGGCGATGGTGAGCCGCGTATCTTCTGGGCCATCCGTTTTGGTGCAGACGAGCTGACAGAATACGCGGGTACGTTGCTGAAGAAGGTCTCGTTGTATGACGTGGCAGCCGGTACCTACCAGCTTTGGATCTATGTGGGTGGCGACACGGCTCCGCGCACCTTGGTCCGCTCCCAAAACATGGCCTTGACCAACGCACAAGCGTGGCACGAGGAAACCATTAGTCCTGCTTACGAAATCCCTGAAAACGAGCCGATTTGGATTGTAGTGGGACAGCAAGGCTTATCGCGTCCGGCTGCCGCTTGCCAAGACATGGGCGACCCTGATGGACGCTGGGTATCGTTGGACGGTACGACTTGGACCGATATGCATACTTTCAACATGCACTACACCTGGATGCTGCGCGCTTTTGTCACCAACCAAGCGGGACGCGACATGGCACTCGACAAGGAAGGCTACATCTTGCAGCAATACAACCTGTATCGCTCGTTCGACAACACAGACTATGAACAAGTGGCCTCAATACCTGCCATTGAAAGCCAGCTCTATTATGAATATCGCGACAACCTAGCCGATGATGACCATGAGGACGTCTATTATCGTTTGACGGCCTTCTATCTGGCCGACAACGGCGAGACCTGCGAGTCGGACTATGCCGCCACCTTGAACGACCCCGAGCAAAACTATGTGGCTATTGACCTGACCTCGACAAACGAAAACCAAGCGCTTGATCTCAAGCTCTATCCCAATCCGACAAGCGGGCAAATCACCATTGCATTGGAAGGAATGCAGAAGGTACGGATTTGCAACACGCTTGGACAAGTTCTACTTGTCAGACAAGTAAAGTCCAACGTTGTTCTATTTGACTTGTCAGCATTTGAAAGCGGCGTTTATTCGCTGCAAGTCGCCACACAAAACACCGTGACGTCTAAAGCTTTTATCCTTTCGCGATGAACAAAGAGCAAACTCCCGGAGTCATATTTTTGAAAAAAAACACATTTCCCTCTTGACAAATTGATTTTTTTTTATATTTGCAGTCGAAAACAAACAAGAAAAATATGTAATAGCAAGTAATACAGACATAGTATAAATAGCGTTTGCTCGTTATTCGACACAGCCTTGAAACCTGAGAAATTTTGAGATGTGAGTGTTTCGAATAAGTCAGTGAATGCCTGTGCGTTAGCGTGGGCTTGACTTATCAACATTCACAGGCAGTTCTCAGGGCCTCAAGGCGTGGATAAGAAAACTCCACGCTTTTTTTATTGTGTTTTTTCATGTTGAAAACCATCTAAACACTATATACCATGAAGACACTACTGACCAAGGCAATCCTATTACTCCTTCTTGCCGTTGCCGCTGTGCCCTGCCTTGCACAGCAAAGAGGCACGGTATCCTTCAACTATGACGAAAACGGCAACCGCACTGCGCGAACGATTTCGTTTGCAAAAAGTCGTGGTGGTTCCGATACTCAAGGGGACCCAAATGCTGAATTAGCTACGCCAATGTTGGCTTCCGCCACCGACGAGCTTGCCGGTCTCCGGCTGATGCTCTATCCCAACCCTACCGAGGGGCGGTTCAGTGTCGGCATTGCCGGCATGGAGAGCGGTGAACACGTCCGTGCCACGGTGACCACCGTGACGGGCGAGGTGTTATACGACAAGCCCATTGCCGAACAATCAACCGAGTTCGACCTGGGTGGCCATCCAGCGGGCATCTATCTGTTACGGCTTGCCGTGCGCAGCGAGAGCCAAGTATGGAAAGTTATCAAGAAATAAAACCACTAAAACCGAAGAGAAATGAAGAAAGCGATTTACACCTTATTATTATTAATGGCGGCATTGGGCCATGTTACTTTTGGACAACAAAGATATGATTTCATGGACAAAGCACAGAAAGAACTCCAAACACCCATGGCAGGCGTGACGGGAGGCCCCAACGGTTCGGGAGAAGGCATTGTCGGCGCCATCGGCGGCGTGGTGGATGTGGGCGGATTGGGTGCAGCGACTTATACCATACCCATCGAGGTGCCACAAGGAATTGGGGGCATTCAACCCAACCTATCCATCGTTTACAACAGCCAGAGCGGTAACGGGCTTCTAGGCTGGGGATGGAACTTGGCTGGAGCATCGGCCATAACGAGAACAGGTGCCGACTTTTATCACGACGGATTTATAAAAGGTGTCGATTTTGGTCACGTTATAGGAAACGGTTCCGGCATATTTCCATTTGGCCCCAATACTCAAAGAGTGTTTGACAGGTTCTCTTTGGATGGTCAGCGGCTGATATTGGTGGAAGGATTATATTATGGCCAAAACAACTCGCAATATAAGACGGAAGTAGATGGGATGAGCAAGATTGTGGCCTACACAGAGTCGGGTATTCGCGGCCCAGCCAAGTTCAAGGTGTGGACGGCAGACGGATTGATAATGGAATACGGATTCAACAACAACGCCCGGATGATACGCACCTGCCCCGACAACTCCAACCTGAAGGAAGTAGGCGCATGGCTGCTCAACCGTGTGGAGGACAAGAACGGCAACTTCATGCTTTATCAATATGACGTGAGCGGTGGCCAGTACAGTTTGTACAAGGTGTATTATTCAGGCAACACCAACGCAAAGACCGATGAAAGAGGGCTGGCCTGTTATTCCGTGAATTTCATTTATCAGGACAGAATAGACAGCGACATCACTTTTATCGGCAATCATGTATTGAAGCAAAACAAATTGCTTACATCCATTGAGATCAGGTGGTGGGACCAACTTGTATCGCAATACGATTTTGGATATCATGAAATCAATCCCAACCTTGGGTATTTTTTTCATCGCCTTAAGAATGTGACATACAGCAGAGACGGCGTTGCCTATAATCCAACGATCATAGATTGGGGGAACAACGACTATGGCATATCGGTCAGTTTGCCGATGACGGGCGTGGAGGATGATGTTTTGACGTATGAGAAAAACTCGGGCGACTTTAACGGGGACGGAATGGGTGACTTTATTGCCATAGAAGAGAAGATAGTTGGACAGAATTTTTGGGGAAACGATATATATAAGTATTTAGGCCATGTGTATTACAATGAAGGTGTCATTGATATAAATGGTCAAAATAAGGTGAAGTTTTCGTTCCAATATACCATTGATTTTGGAGACACGAAACCAGCCATATTTGCTGCCGACTTTGACGGAGACGGGAGAGATGACATGGTTACTGTGGTGAGGAAAAGGAAACCACTTTGGTTTGGCGATCCTGTAGATTACTTGGTCATACGGCCGTATATCAACTGCTACGAGAGCTCCACCCAAAGCTGGAAGCTTTACGCTTCGTATAGGGACTGGATAGACAAAGACATCACGCTTAGCGGCGAATTGCCATTCCCGCGCATGATGATTGGCGATTTTCTTGGCAGGGGCAAGAATGAAATAGTGATACAAATACCAGAGTGGAACGACGTGGACAACAAACTTCTCTACATCACCTATCTTGGCGACTGCCGATTCCACATGAGAACCACCACCCAAGAGGACAAAGGCCTTTTCCCTGGGAGGCTACATTATGCCGCCGATTTTGACGGCGATGGTTTATTGGAAGTCTATTGCCAGGATTTCTTTGGAAATGATCCCAGCCATATCTATAAAATGACATCCGAAAGCACCGTGAGGCAGGTTGACGTCAACAACCCTTTGACCAATGAGAATCGAGTGTATATTGGTGACTACAACGGCGACGGGAAAACGGATGTCCTGACCATTCATAGTGAGACTAAAAGGTGGAAATTGTATTTGTTCAAGCAAGACAGGTTCCATGAAGCGTATGACGTGGAGGAAGCTGATCTTCCTACTTTGCCGTTTGACCACGAGGACATCTCAATACAGGACTTCAACGGTGACGGGAAGGCGGATGTGTTCGTAAGGAAACCGGGAGATGGGGTGGATGTTTACTTCAGCCCACTAATCTTCGACGAAGCCACCTCGCAGGTCAGGTTCTCCGCGAAACAGCATTTTAGCAATAATATCGGCTTCTCATCCCTGATTGCTGGCAATTTCCTCGGCCAGGAAAATCCCGCCATTCTCCGAAAGAATTTCGTTTTCAGTTTAAAACCTATTAGCAATCGATATAATGCGAAGACCATCACTGACGGGATGGGGAACAGGGTCGAGTTCGAGTATGACTACCTTACAGCGTTCGGGTCCTCGGTTTATAGTTGGTCGAAGTATTATGACAAGCCGGAATTGGACATCTATTCAACACCAATCCCAATAAAGGCCGTCAAGAAGGTTACCGCATCAAACCTTTATGCTGAGTCACCCACAACCAGCACACATTATTGCTACTCCAACGCCCTCGTCCACCGCAAGGGACGCGGCATGTTGGGATTCCTTAAGACAATAACCATGTCATACATCAATGAAATACGGCAGGACAGCGTTGTTACGGAATATACGACGGATCCCATTGAGAAACACCGTGCGCTTTCGCTCAAACACAGGCGTGTGTACAACAACCTTAATAATCTGGTGTTGTTGGAACGCCACACGAACAGCTTTATGGAAAACAGTTCCAACTCGCTTGTCTATATCCCTGTCGTGACGAAAAAACAGGTTCTCGCCTTCAACCCCGACGTCGGCGAAAGTGAAATGCTGTCGAAAAGCATTACCGACAATGTCTATCGGATTGACGAAGCTCCCAACGGCTCTGATGGATTGGGAAAATATCACCATAGCCTCAAACTGACCGATATTTATGAAGGAATGACCGGCTATCAATGGACCACCGAAGCCGTTGAATGCCCTTACGTCACCCACACACAAACTATCTACCAACCCGATTCATATATCGGCAATTGGATTATCAACCGGCCTGATTCCACCATTGTCAAGGCTTGGAAGCGCGGCGACCCTGACATTTCCAAATCACTGATCACCTATCAATACAGGAACAACACCTCTTACCTCGTGGAGCGCATCGAATCTTATCCCGGTGGCAACCGCAACAATGCCAACAGACTGGCCACCGCGACAGACTACAAGTACGACCTTGTCGGTAATGTGGATTCCGAGACGCTCACCTCGTTGGACGGATTTCTCGCGCCGCGCACCACCACCTACACCTACCAAGACTTCTTGTTTCCGAAAACCGAAACCAACGCAATGGGCTATGTATCGCAAACCCACTTCAACGCGAAATTCGGCGAGTTGCAATACAGCACGGACTGCAACGGGCAAACGACCTATTACAACCGTTCCGACCACCTCGGTTCGACCGAGTGGGTGCAATACCCCGACCTCACCTTCGGCTGCACAGCCAAGCGCTGGGCACGACACAGGGCAGGGTTTTACGACCCAGACTCGCCCCCTATGGCGGCCTACTACACTTGGAAGCGCATCTCGGGCGAGGCTCCGGTGAAGGTGTTCTTCGACGCCGCTGGCCGCGAGTTGCGCACCGTCGCCTACGGGCTGCACGGCGAAACCACATACCAGGACACTGAATACAACAGCTTGGGCCTCGTGAAACGTAAGAGCTTGCCTTATTTCCCCAACGAACCCAAGCAATGGACCTCGTACTACTATGACGGGCTGCTCCGTCCGACAGACACCTATTACCCCGACGGCACCCACCAGAGTATAAGCTATGACGGATTCACGACCACAAGCACCTTCCACACCACCGACGGCGAGACGCGGACAAGCAGCGAAACCGCCAACTACCTCGGGCAGAAGACCACGTCGGTGGACGCGGCCGGGACGGAAGTCACTTATGGCTACTTTCCCGACGGCAAGCTGAAATGGACCCAGGTGGGCGACAACCCCGATACACAGATGACCCTAGAATATGACGACGCGGGCAACCGCACTAAGATACACGACCCGAACTACGGCCTTGTCACCGAGACATACGACGCCTTCGGTCAGCTGCGCACGTCGATGACCCCGAAGGGCGACTTGACCGAGTACGACTATGACGTGTTGGGGCGTTGCTTCGTCAGGATTGAAAACGACGAGGTGCACCATACGGCCACAAGAACGCGCTGGATTTATTCCGAGGACGCGGGGCAGAAAGGGTTGCTCCGGCGAGTCGAGTATGGCGAAAACCAAACCATCACCTACGACTACGATGCAGCGCACCTGAACAGGCTTTTGTCCAAGACGGAGCGTCTGTTCGGAACCGCCTACACCACCACATACACCTACGACGATGCAGCGGGCTTCCCGCTGCGGGTGCAATCCGTCACCTATCCTACGGGCTACGAGACCCGAAACGTGTATGACCCTGCCACGGGCCAGCGACACAAGATTGAGGACGGGCAGGGCAACGCCCTTTGGGAGACCTTGGAGAAGAACGCTTTGGGGCAGATTACTAGATACACGACGGGCAACGGAGTGGAGTCGGCGCGAGACTATTATCCCACCACGGGCCGACTGCAAAGCATCTATACGGCGAAAAACCAAAATATTTTGCAGTATCTGGGCTACGAATACGATGATTTTAGTAATTTAGCAGCGCGATACGATAAGATGAAGGACTTGAGAGAGATATTCGGATACGACGAACTCGACCGCCTGACGGACATCCGTCTGAACGGCAATCTGACCGGCCACATGGCCTACGACGCGCTCGGGCGCATGACCGACAAGCAGTCTGACGGGCAACAAGTGTTCGCCTCGGCGCAGCACGACTACATAGGTCCCGACGGGCAGCTGCGCCCCC